>JAAUYD010124986.1_pt1 | contig 10313 bp, 11 predicted proteins | sample 7278101 | NCBI WGS metagenome assembly JAAUYD01 (sample SAMN14350128, study PRJNA611818) | marine sediment metagenome | isolation source: surface marine sediment (0.6m) | place: French Polynesia: Moorea | collected 2018-08
CAGCGGGACCGAGATGGTGATGCCGGGTGACAACGTGGTGATGACGGTCGAGTTGGGTAAGCCGATCGCGATGGACGAAGGCCTGCGGTTCGCGATCCGTGAAGGTGGCCGCACCGTCGGCGCCGGCCGCGTCACCAACATCATCAAGTGACGACCATCATCGAGTAACGACACGAACGAGACGTTCTGGGATGGAGGTGCGCCCGGGCCGGTCAGCCGGCTCGGGCGTCCCTCGTCCGGGACCACGAGCAACGACAGCGAGCGAAGCGAGCGAATTGAGATGCCCAAGTCAGACAAGCGGGTGAAGATCACCCTCGAGTGCACCGAGTGCAAGCGGCGCAACTACATCACGATGAAGTCGAAGGTCAACGACCGTGAGCGCCTCGAGATGAGCAAGTACTGCAGCCACGAGCGGAAGCACACGCTCCACAAGGAGACGCGCTGACCCGTTCGGCTGGGGGGTGCGCCTCGGGAGTCGCTGGTACGCTGGCGCTCCCATCCGAGGGCAGTAGCTCAGTTGGTAGAGCATCGGTCTCCAAAACCGACGGTCGGGGGTTCGAGTCCCTCCTGCCCTGCCCAGACGATCGATCAGTAAAGAGAACTCATGTCACTCGATGATCTCAACCGCGAACAGAAGCGCTTGCTGAAGCGCCAGGGCGCCCTCGACGAGAAGGGCGCGCCGACCCGCGCGCCTCGGCAGCAGCCGACGCGCGAGCGGGTGGGCCCGGCGCAGTACCTGCGCGAGGTCCGCGACGAGATGCGCAAGGTCGCCTGGCCGAGCCGCCCCGAGGTCGTTCGCTACTCGATCATCGTCACCGCGACCGTCGTCGCCTACACCGCCTTCGTCGGCGGGCTCGACTTCGGCCTCCAGTACGTCGCCGATTGGTTCTACACATGAGCGATCAGACCACCCACGACCAGGCTGCGAGCCACGCCGAACCGGTCGCCGAGGCCCCAGCCGGCACCGAGTCCGAGGCAGCGCCCGACGAGACCGCGGCTCCCGAGCCGTCCGCCGCCGACCTCCTGCCGGTCGGTGACGCCGCCGTCGACACCGACGACGACCTCGAACCGGCCGCCGAGGCGCACGCCGAGCCGTCCCCCGACCTGCTGCCGGTCGGCGACGCCGTCGTCACCGGCGACGACGAGGACGTGACCGCCGAGCCGGTGGTCACCGACGATGCCGGCGAGGCGCCGGCTGCCACCGACGAGGCAGCCGCCGAGCCGGCTGGCGGCGACGATGCGCCGATCGAGTCCGACGACGGCGCCGAGGTCATCTCCGAAGCAGAGGCGCTCGCCCCTCCGGCCGACGAGGTCGAGGAGGACGATCCGTGGACCCGTCCGGGTTCCTGGTACGTCGTCCACACCCAGTCGGGCTACGAGAAGAAGGTCACCGCCAACCTCAACGCCCGGGTGCACTCGATGAACATGGAAGATGCGATCTACGAGGTCGTGATCCCCATGGAAGAGGTCGTCGAGTTCAAGAACGGCAAGAAGCAGACGGTGCAGCGCAAGGTCTTCCCCGGGTACCTGCTGGTTCGGTGCGAGATGACCGACGAGTCGTGGTATTGCATCCGCAACACCCCTGGCGTCACCGGGTTCGTCGGACAGAGCGACCGCGGTCAGAAGCCGACGCCGCTCCGGCGCCGCGAGGTCCGCACGTTCCTGTCGACCAAGGGCGCCGGCGCCGAGGCCGACGCCGCACGACCCAAGCCCAAGCTCGACTACGAAGAGGGCGAGAGCGTGCGCGTCAAGGAAGGCCCGTTCGCCGACTTCCTCGGCACGATCGCCGAGATCAACGCCGACCACATGAAGCTGAAGGTGCTCGTCAACATCTTCGGACGCGAGACGCTGGTCGAGATGGACTTCAGCCAGGTCAGCAAGCTCTGAGCGACCGGCATTCGAGCACCCCCTGAGATAGAGAGAACGACACCACCATGGCAAAGAAGAAGGTCGCCGCGATCGTCAAGATCCAGATCGAGGCCGGCAAGGCCAGCCCGGCCCCGCCGGTCGGCACCGCGCTCGGCCCCCACGGCATCGCGATCATGGACTTCGTCAAGGCGTACAACGCCAAGACCGAAGCGCAGGCCGGCACGATCGTGCCGACCGAGATCACGATCTACGAGGATCGCACGTTCGACTTCATCCTCAAGACGCCACCCGCACCGGTGCTGATCCGCAAGGCCGCCGGCCTCGAGAAGGCCGCGAACAACCCCGGCGCCGAGACCGTCGGCACCATCAGCGAGGCCGACGTCGAAGAGATCGCCAAGATCAAGATGCCCGACCTCAACGCCAACGACATCGAGGCGGCCAAGCAACAGATCCGCGGCACCGCCCGTTCGATGGGGATCGCGGTCGCGTAGCGACTCGGCCTCACTCGCTCACTTCGCTCGCTCCGTTCGGTCCGAATGAGCGCCGCCCGTGGCGAGATCGTCGAGACCGGACCGGCCAAGCCGGTCCTGGGGCGCTCGGCCCCTCGGACCCAACGTTCGACACCAGGCCATCACAACCAACAGCTCGGCCCCGGAGGACCTCGCCGGGGGAGCTCACACAACGAGGGAGACACATCATGTCCGGCAAGAAGTACACCGACGCGCTGAAGCGCTACGACCGCGAGCAGTTCTACAGCCCGTCCGAGGCGCTGCAGATCGCCAAGGCGACCGCCAGCGCCAAGTTCGACGAGAACCTCGACATCGTGTTCCGGCTCGGCGTCGACCCGCGCAAGGCGGACCAGATGGTCCGGGGCACGGTCGCGCTCCCGTCCGGCACGGGCAAGGACGTCCGCGTCGCCGTCTTCGCTGCCGGCGAGGCCGCCGATGCAGCTCGCGAGGCGGGCGCCGACGTGGTCGGCGCCGACGACCTCGCCGCCGAGGTCGAGGGCGGCAAGATGGACTTCGACGTGGCGATCGCCACCCCCGACATGATGCCGTTGGTCGGCCGTCTCGGTCGCGTGCTCGGCCCTCGTGGCCTGATGCCCAACCCCAAGACCGGCACGGTGACCACCGACGTCGGCAAGGCCGTCGAGGAGTTCAAGGGCGGCAAGGTCGAGTACCGCACCGACCGGTACGGCAACGTGCACGTGCAACTCGGCAAGGCGAGCTTCGACCAGGACAAGATCGACGCCAACTTCCGTGCGGTGCTCGACGAGATCCAGCGCGCCAAGCCGGCGTCGGCGAAGGGCCGCTACATCAAGAAGATCACCGTGTCGACCACGATGGGCCCCGGCGTCCGCATCGACACGAACCGCCTGAAGGGCGAGGACTGACCGCGCGGCTCGTCCGTGCGCCGATCAGACGGTGACCACACCCGTCTCGATCGCACGAACGCCCGCCTCGTAGCCGCGCTGCACGATCTCAGCGGCGCGCTTGGTGTCGGTCAGACCGAAACCACGAACGTCCGGGGTGATCAGCACGTCGGCGAGCTCGCTCGACTCGTGACGTCCGAGCTCGGTCAGACGCATCATCAGCTTCGCCAGCGAGGCGCCGCTGTCCGGACGGCGGCGCAGCCGCTGCCAGCCGTTCACGATGCCCGAGTCGTCGAGCCCGCCGAGGTCGATGTCGGTCGGGTCGCCGACCTCCACCTCGATCAGGCGTGAGCTCCCGTGCCGCTCGCGAGCCAGAGCGATCGGGAGGTTGGCGGTCAGGCCGCCGTCGACCAGCAGGTGGCCGTCGATCGCGACCGGTGGGAACAGGCCGGGTACCGAACCACTCGCCCGCAGTGCGCGCCACAGGGGGCCCCGGTCGTGGACGTACGACGTCGCGGTGACGAGGTCGCAGGAGACCGCGGCGAAGTCGACGGCCAGGTCCTCGATGTGTCGCCCGTCGCCGAGCTCGCGGAGGCCCTCGGTCATCGTCCGCCCGGACATCAGCGACACCTTGGGCGGGTTGAAGTCCCGGCGCCATCGCGCCTCGTCGAACCACTGCGTCATCTGCCGCTGAGCGTCGGCCGGATCGTCGACCCGCGCGAGGAGCCCACCGACGACCGCGCCGGCACTCGTCCCGACTATCGCGTCGATCGGCACACCGGCCTCCTTGATCGCCCGCACGACCCCGAAGTGGGCGAAGCCCCTGGCTCCGCCGCCGCCCAACACCATCACCGTCGCCGTGCCCGTCAGGCGCCGCGCGAGCCGGCCGATGTCGGCGGGGCACGACCGGTCGACGTTGTGATGGCTCTCGATCGTGCGGGTCTCCAACCACGGCCCGCTCCGAGGGCGGCCGTCGTGCAGCATCACGAGTTGGGTCGGCACGTCGGCGAGTCGCGCGCGGCACCGATCGTCAGCCTCGACCGGGGTCCGGCCCGCCGAGCCGTGCGCCGCGGCCACGAGGAGCACGCGGTCGGCATGTCGAAGGCAGAGGCGGGTCCACTCGGTCGGCCCCGCGTCGGCGACGAGGAGCGAGACGTCGACCGAGTTCTCGACGTCGAGGAGGTGGGCGGCCGGGTGCCCGGCACCGGCGACGTCGGCCCGTCGGAGCACGGCGACGGCATGCCCGCCGAGCTGGCCGGCGATCGCTCGCGCCAGCCAGTCGGCGTCCGTCGGGTCGTCGGTGGGCAACAGCACGATCGTGGCGGGCAGTGCGGGCCGCGGCGGCATGACCATCGCCGTCCGGAGCCGGTTGACGACGACTGATGCGAACGGCCTCAGCATCTCCGGATGGCGTTGGATCAGCCGGCCGAAGTCCTCCGCAGGCAGTCTGAACAGATCGGTGTCGCGCATCGCCCGGATCGTCGCCGAGCGGTCCTCGTCGGTGATCACGGCCATCTCGCCGACGACCTCGCCCTTGCCGATCTCGCCGACGGGCACGTCCTCGCCGTCCGGTCCCGTCATCGTGGCCCTGAGGCGTCCGTGGCGCACGATGTACAGCTCGTCGGCGTTCTCGCCGGCGGACATCAACGTCTCGCCGGTCGTCAGTCGGAGACCGCTGAACGCATCGAGCAGCTCCGCCCGCACGTCGCCTGACAGCGATTCGAACAGCCCGCAGGCGTCGACCGCCCTGACCACGTCGTCGCGAGCTGCGTCGAAGGCCTCCATCGCGCCCGTGCCTCAGACCGCGGCGTCGTCGGGCGCATCGGTCCGGATGAGGTCGCTGAGTCGCTCGGCGCCGACGTGTTCGCGGAACTGCTCGGGTGTGTACCCGACCACGACGGCGGCGCCGTGCGCCCGTGCCGTGGCCGATCGCGGGAGGCCGAACAGCGGGCCCATCTCGCCGAAGTGCTCGCCGGCCGGCAGCGTGGCCAGCTCGACCTCGCCGCCGTGGCCGTCGTCGCGCACGATGTCGATCGAACCCGCCTCGACCACGAAGATCCTGGCCGCGTGCGATCCCTGCTCGAACAGCACCTCGCCGGCCGCCAGCTCGGTGCGTGCCGGCGCGGCCCCGTCGTCACCGAACCGGGGCACCATCTCGACGATCTGGTCGGCGAGCGGCAGCAAGCGATCGTCGTGGGTCGCCACGACGACCACCCGACCGGGCGAAGCCAGCTCGCGCAGCAGCCGGAGCACGCCTTCGACCTGGACGTAGTCGAGGCTCGCCGTGGGCTCGTCGGCGATGATCAGCGGCGGGTCGTGAGCGATCGCCCTGGCGAGCGAGACGCGCTGCTGCTGACCACCCGAGAGCGCCGCGGGCCGGTGGTCGAGACGGTCGGCGAGGCCGACGTGGTCGAGCAACTCGGTCGCTCGCGCCCGCGCCTCGCGCGCGGCGATGCCTGCCGCCCGCAGCGGGGCCATGACGTTGGCCAGGGCCGTGAGGCTCGGCACGAGATTGAACGCCTGGAACACGATGCCGACGTCGCGCTGGCGGTACTGCGATCGAGCCCCACCCCGCAGGGCCGCGACGTCAGCGCCGGCGAACCGGATCGATCCGCTGGTCGGCGTGAGGATGCCGCCGAGGCAGGAGAGCAGCGTCGTCTTGCCACACCCGCTCGGCCCGAGCAGGACCGCGAGCGATCCGTCGGCGATCGACGCCGAGAACCCGTCGAGCGGCCTCACGGCGTACCCGCCGGCATCGAACTCGACGGTCAGCTCGTCGATCACGAGGTGCGACATCGCCACGCCTCCTCGCTCATCCGAACGCCTGACTCGGGTCGACCCTGATCGCTCGACGCACGCCTGCGATGCTCGACAGCACGGCGATCACGACGGCGACCGGGATGACTGGCCACGCCACCCGCACCGGGAGGCTGAGCAGGCCCGGGTAGATCGGCTTCATCGCGTGCGCGAGCCCGACCGACGAGACACCGGCGATCAGCCCGACGAACGCGGCCTGGAGGGCGAGACCCAGCACGAGGTCGGCGTTCTTGGCGCCCGTCGCCTTGAAGATCGCGAAGTCGCGCACCCGCTCGAGCGCCGCCAGGTACAGCACCGCCGCCACGATGACCACCGCCAGCGCCCACAACGTGACCTTGAACGAGTCGATCGAGCGCTTCGCGTCGGCGGTACGGCTCAGCACGTCGTCGAAGGCCTGCTCGCGCGGCTGGACCTCGACGCCCTCGGGCAGCCCGCTGAGCTCGCCCTCGCCCTCGATCGCGATCGCCGTGGCCACGTCCTGGCCGTCGGCGAACAGGCCGAGCGCCTGCTGGCGGTCGACGAAGAGCGCTGCGTTGGCGATGTCCCAGGTGGCGTGCTCGGTGCGGCCGACGACGGTGAACGGTTGGCCTGCGAGCGTGAACCGGTCGCCGAGCGCGAGCTCGACGACCTCGACGTCGGCAAGCGCTTCGCCGGGCCCGCCGATGGCGCGGCCCTCGACGACGCGGAGACCGGGTTCGTCACCGTCCGAGCCGACGACGATGACGCCGGCCGGTTGGCCGTCGACGAGGATCGCGTTGGGGGCGAGGAAGACCGGTCGAGCCACCGCGCCGGCCGTTTCCACGATGTCGCCGAGCGAGGCCGGCAACGGCGTCGTCGAGGTCATCGGCCCCGAGCTTCCGGCAGCCACGAGGTATCGATCGCCGCCGAAGACGTCGAGCAGACGCTCACTGCGCAGACGGAAGCCCTCGGAGAACGCGCTGAGCAGCAGCGTGATCGCGAGCACGAGCGCCATGCCGAGCCCGATCACGAGGAATCGCTGCAGGCGAGCGCGGAAGTCGGGCCATGCAACCATCCACACGAATCCCCATGTCGGCATCCGGCCCCCCGCCGTCGGTCGCGCCTGCCACCGTGATCGTCCAGGCGTCGGACGAACTGTAGCGAGCCGGTGCCGGCCACCTGTGATGGGCCGGTCTCGACGTGGAACCGTCGTCGTCCAGCGGTAGATTCACGGGCTGACATAGTGGTTGCTCGCCGAAGACCGCTGGCTCGCCGATCCTCGTGGGGAGGCGGAGAATGGGTTCGCCCCACCAGCCGAGGTGTACTCCTTCGAAGACCGGGCCTGCGGGCCTCGCTCCTCGTGGTGTCGCCTGTCGGATTCGAACGATGACGACGCGAGCCATGAGTAGAAGCGAGAGGAGGTGTACACGAACGTGACTGATACCGCTACCGAGAAGAGGGCGCCCCGCCCCGACAAGGTCGCCGTGGTCGAGGAGATCACCGCCAAGCTGAACGACGCGCAGGCGGTGTTCGTGTCCGAGTACCGCGGGCTGACGGTGCCGCAGCTAGCCGGCGTGCGAAACGCACTGCGTCCCAGCGACGCCGAGCACGTCATCTACAAGAACACGCTGACCCGGCTGGCCGTCCGCGAGGCGGGCATCGAGGGACTCGACGAACATCTCGTCGGGCCCACGGCGCTGACCTTCGTCACCGGCGACGTCGCCGGTGCGGCCAAGGCGCTGCGCGACTCGGCCAAGACGCTCCCGGACCTCGTCGTCAAGGGCGGCGTCCTGGGCGAGGTCGCCCTGTCCGCTGCCGACGTCAAGGCGCTCGCCGACCTGCCGTCGCGCGAGGAGCTGCTGGCGAGGTTCGCCGGCGCACTGCAGGCGCCGCTGGTCAAGACCGCCGGCCTGTTGCAGGCGCTGCCCCGCAACTTCGCCTACGGCCTGTCCGCCCTCATGGAGAAGCAGGCCGCGTAGGCGCTTCCCCGACCAACCCGTTCCGACCAATCCATCGCAGCGCCGAGAGGCGCACATCTGTTCAACAAGGAGAACACCACCATGGCCACCAAGGAAGACATCCTCGACGCCATCAGCAACATGACCGTCATCGAGCTCAAGGAGCTCCTCGACGCGTTCGAAGAGAAGTTCGAAGTCACCGCAGCCGCTCCGGTTGCCGTCGCAGCCGCCGGTGCGCCGGCCGCTGGTGGCGGTGACGAGGCCGCCGCCGCCGAGCAGGACGAGTTCGACGTCATGCTCACCGAAGCCGGTGGCCAGAAGATCCAGGTGATCAAGGCCGTCCGCGAGCTGACGAGCCTCGGCCTCAAGGAGGCCAAGGACCTCGTCGACGGTGCCCCGAGCGCCGTGATCGAGAAGGCCGACAAGGACGGGGCCGAGGCCGCCAAGGCCAAGCTCGAAGAGGCAGGAGCCACCGTCGAGCTGAAGTGACGCGGCGACGGTGGCGCTGAGCGTCGCCCGACGCCGACGAATCACGGGACGAGCCCCGGGGACGACCCGGGGCTCGTCCGCGTCCCCGGCCCGGGTCAGACTGGTGCGATGCGATCGTTTGCAGTGGCACTCGCGCTGTTGTTGGTCTCGTGCGGCGACGACGGCCCACGGGACGCCCAGCTCGAGCTGAGCGTCGTGGCGGACGGCTTCGAGGGGCCGACGCAGATCGCAATCGCGCCCGACGGGCGCCTGCTCGTCGCCGAGCTGAACGGCGGCGAGCGCGACGGTACCGGTCGGGTGGCCGCCGTCGATCTCGACGATCCCGACCGGCGGGAGGTGCTCGTCGACGGCCTGTTGACGCCCACCGGCCTGGCCGTCGCCGACGGTCGGCTCTGGATCATGGAGCAGCGCCGCCTCACGGTCGGCCCCCTCGGCGGTGGCACCGATCGGACGGTCGTGCTCGACGCACTGCCGTTCAATGGCCGCTCGCAGGGCACGATCACGCCGCTCGCGGACGGCTCGATCCTCTACGACACCTCGGGCCGGCGCGAGGGCGACGGACTCGCGTCGGGGTCGGGCACCCTGTGGACGCTGACCGGCCCCGATGCGGCGCCGGTCGCCTACGCGACAGGGTTCAAGCACGCCTACGCACACGTCGTCGGCCCGGACGACCGGCTCTGGGTGACCGAGATGTCGGACGGCCGTCTCGACGGAACGGTCCCGCCCGACGAGCTCGTCGAGGTGATGGTCGACGACGACTTCGGCTATCCGCGCTGCGTCGGCGACCGAATCCCGGTCGCCGAGCTCGGCGCGACCGACGCCACGTGCACCGACACCCCTCGTTCGCACGCGATCTTCCCGGCGGGGGCCACGCCGACATCGGTCGTCGTCGCCCCGTGGGACCCCGGCACGTTGCTGGTGGCGCTCTGGAACCGGGGCGAGATCGTGGCGGTCCCGATCGCCGCCGACGGCCGCCCCCACGCCGGCGAGGTGCTGATCGACACGGTCGAACGGCCCCAACACCTGCTCGTGGCGGGCGATCGCGTCCTGGTCACCGATCACGCCACCGGCCGGGTTGTGGCGATCACCCCCCGCTGACCTGGGCCTTCGTCGCCGGCGCGGCCGAATTCCTTGACACGGCGAGCCGGTTTCCTTACCGTGTGGGCCAATTCGGACACCAGGCCGGGAGGCCGGGTGTGCCGATCCAGCGAATGCACCGTTGCGACGGTTGACGATCCTGTGACGATCGGGATAGGATCGCCTGTTGCCGTGTGTCGCCCTGACTCCCCACCGAACTTCGGTCGGGTTGTGGCGCGCCCGCAAACCGACCGTGCCGACAACATCGAGGTGATCTGTGGCTACTCGCTCGACCTCCCGTGAGCGTTACTCGTTCGCGAACCTGGACGAACCGCTCGAACTGCCGGACCTCATCGCCATCCAGCGTGAGAGCTTCCAGTGGTTCCTCGAGGAAGGGCTGGCGAACACCTTCCGCGACATCAGCCCGATCAAGGACTTCTCCGAAGCCCTGCAGCTCGAGCTCGAGTTCGACCCGTTCGACGAAGACCTGCGCCCGCCGCCGAAGTTCTCGGTCGAGGAGTGCAAAGAGAAGGACATGACCTACAGCGCGCCGGTCTTCGTGCGCGCCCGGTTCATGAACCGCAACACCGGCGAGATCAAGGAGCAGACGGTCTTCATGGGCGACCTGCCCGCGATGACCGACAAGGGCACGTTCATCATCAACGGCACCGAGCGCGTCGTCGTGTCGCAGCTCGTCCGGAGCCCGGGCGTCATCTTCGAGCCCGGCGAGCGCTACCGCCTCCGCAACCTCACCAAGCACCAGCTCGTCAAGG
>JAAUYD010128848.1_pt1 | contig 10313 bp, 5 predicted proteins | sample 7278101 | NCBI WGS metagenome assembly JAAUYD01 (sample SAMN14350128, study PRJNA611818) | marine sediment metagenome | isolation source: surface marine sediment (0.6m) | place: French Polynesia: Moorea | collected 2018-08
CAATGAGCCGCATCCCCAATAGATCTCTCCAGAACCGGATAGTCGCCTCCATGTTGTTGGTCGCCATGGCCAGATGATTGACGCCGGTGTACCGAGCCATTAAATGCCTCCTAGTGTGAGGGTTAAGCCTATTGCGGTACTGCGATTCCTTGGCAGTGCAAATCGTAGGTTGGGTTGAGCTTGCGAAACCCAACACTTGGGTCGCTCCATTGTTGGGTTTCGTTCCTCAACCCAACCTACAGCAGTCAAATGAGGTCCTCTCGCACTTTCAACAGTAAAAATCGTCGTAGGGCTCCGACCAGACTACGGCGACCAAGGGTGAAGCCGTATTGCAATACTGCGAACCCTTGGCAACGCAGGATCTGGAGCCCTCCGACGATTTGTACTCAGAGGTTGACAGCGGCCCTGAATAGCTTAGCACTACCCTGAACACGGTATCCCTTGACGGCGGCCGGAACGAATACGGATCGACCTTGGGCTATCGAAATTGCATCATTGGCGTTATCCGTCTTGATAACGGCGGAACCGTCAACGCAAAGAAGGATCTCCGGCCCGTCTATTTGGGCGTTGCTTTGATAGGGCCGATCTGGTGTAATCGCCAATACAGAGAGGATAAACTCTTCCGTCTGACTGGCGTAGAAGGTTTCATGCTCCCCGACCATAGGTTGATTCAGTTTTGCCGGTTTATGGGGGCTAAAATCCAATATGGCCATAAGCTCCTCTACATCGACATGCTTGGGGGTAAGTCCTCCCCTCAATACATTATCGGAGTTTGCCATCAGCTCTATTCCAAGCCCGTCCAGATAGGCGTGAAGTTGTCTTGCCGGTAGAAACAGAGCTTCCCCTGGAGCCAGTTGGATGATGTTCAATAGCAACGGTGAAATCACACCGATATCACCGGGATATTTATCATTCAATTTTACTACCCACGCATAAGCATCGTTTTTATCAAATAATTTCTGTGACTTTTCAACTATAGCCTTCACCAACAGGTGACGCTCTTTGTTCTCCATATGCATCAGATGCTCGAATAGATCTCCAAGCCCCCTGGGATTAAACGACTGTGAAAGTGTCGTCAGAATAGAATTGTAGGATAGAGGCCAGACCGGTCCAAGCAGGGAGACCATCTCTGCCAGGGTTCGAAATCCGCATGCCCCCCAAAATGTGGTCAACGCACAGATGCATTCCGGCTTGTGCTGGCTGTCTTTGTAATTTCGATTGGGCGCATCCAATGCGATGCCCAGTAGATTTTCACGGTGAAATCCCTCCGACGCTTGTTTTTTATCCGGATGGGCCTGAATAGAAAGGGGCTGAGCCACGGCCAGTACTTTGAACAGATAGGGCAATGTGTCGTCAAACCGACTTGCCACTTTGTCTCCCAACAAGCCTTGAGGATATTGCCGTATGAGTTGATCCAATGGCTGCCATCGCCCTTCATACCATACCCTTGAAGGGGCTTTGGGATGTGCCCCCATCCAGATTTCCGCTTGAGGTTCATTTGTTGGCGTCGGCTGGCCCATCAATTCGGCAATGGCGGTTCGTGAACCCCAAACATATGGCTGTATGGGATTGTCCATTTTCAGAAGGCAATCGATGGTCATGGCTAGGTCTTTCGTTGAGAATTGATCAGTTTACGGTTCCATTGTTTACATGTTATAAAGGGCCGGGTCCACTCAAAAAATGAAGTTCCCATAAGTTATGCGAGTCAAAGACCACCCGCGAAGCGGTCGACTCGAATGTGTTTGCGGCACCGCTCGCCGTGCACGCGGAAATAAACAACCCTTTAGCACGCCAGTGCTTTTAATGTAGCGGTTGTAACCTGGTGCTTACCACCAGGTTTGAAAACAGCCCATCTGTCGATTTGATGAAAATTGCTTTTTTACATTATCACCTGAAACGTGGCGGCGTCACCTCCGTAATCCGTCACCAGGCTGAAGCATTGGCATCTATGGGATGGCCGGCATTGGTGGTGTCAGGTGCGCCATCTGATTCGCCCTTCCCTGCCCACGTTGCCACTATTCCTGAATTAGGCTACGATAATACTTTAGATAATATCTCCAACTCACCTGATATTTTAGCTAAAAAAATTATCAATGTGCTTCATAGACATTGGCCTCAGGGTCCCGATATAGTCCATGTGCACAATCCCACCTTGGGTAAAAACAAAAGCCTGCAAGGTGCCCTCAAGATACTTCAGCAGACTGGAATGCCGCTCTTGTGTCAGATTCATGACTTTGCCGAAGACGGCCGACCGGCCCTGTTTCAAAACACCGGCGCCTACGTGGGGAACTGTCATTATGCAGCTATCAATCCAAGAGACCATCGTCTCCTGATCCAGTCAGGTCTAAAAATCGAAGGCTGTCATCTTTTGGCCAATACCGTTCAACCAGTGTATGGCGTCCAACATCCTACCCCCCCTAAAAACATGGTGATTTATCCGGTTCGCGCCATACGTCGGAAAAATATCGGAGAGGCTTTGCTAATCTCCCTTTTTTTACCGCGAGGAATGTCGCTGGCCATCTCCCTCCCCCCCAATAGCCCTGTGGATTGCAACAGCTATGACCGGTGGCGGAATTTCTCATATCAGCATGGCCTTTCCGTTGAGTTCGAGATTGGTGTGAATTTGGACTATGCCGATCTCATGGCCCAAGGTCGGTATGTCCTCAGCACCAGCATTACGGAAGGTTTTGGTTTTGTCTATTTGGAGCCCTGGATTCACGGCCGGGCATTGTGGGGAAGACTGCTGCCCGACATCTGCCAAGGTTTTATGGATCAAGGGATTCAATTGGAACATCTGTATTCCCGTTTGGATGTTCCCCTTGATTGGATTGACCTGCAGCGGTTTGAAAGGAAATGGAGAGATACATTGGCTGAGGTGTCTGTGAGACTTTGCCGCCCCAAGGAACCGGGGCAGGTCGAATCGGCCTGGCGCCATATCAGCAGCACCGGCAACATCGATTTTGGCCTGCTGGATGAACGCGCCCAAAGGGAGGTCATGCAAAAAGTGATCTTAGATCCCAGCTATGCAGAGAGGTTGAAAGAGCTCAATCCATTTCTGAAGCGACCGGGCCCGCCGCAACATTTTGAAAGCGTCATCAACAGCAATGCCAAGTCCATCACTCAATCCTATTTTCCAGAGCAGTATGCCCGTCGATTGAAGGATGTTTATACGGCCGTGGTACATATGAAAGTTGAACATTCGATTCGATCTTCAATCCTGGCATCCGCCTTTTTGAATCCCGCGGAGTTCAGCCTGCTAAAATGGGGGGCACTATGATAGACTACTCCATGGTTGAGCCGTATATCTCGCCCATGGCACCTGAGCCTACCCATTTGTCACCCAAAGGCAAACTGGGCAAACCCCTATTGGCCCTCTTATGCGATATATATGGCACGCTATTCATCAGCGGCAGCGGAGATCTGTCCTTGGCAAAACAACAGCATACCCACCCCAAGACAGTGGACCAAGTGCTGTCTGAATATGGCCTCGAGATGCCGTCCGCAGTGCTGATTCAATCATTGTACAGGGCGATTCGTTCGGCGCATCAAGACGCCAATGCCAACGGCATCGACCATCCCGAGATTCAAGTCGACCGCATCTGGTCAAAACTGCTACCCTTTAAATCATCCGAAAAAGTGCGGTCCTTTGCAGTGGAATTTGAAATGGTCATGAACCCGGTATGGCCCATGCCCGGACTGAGGGAAATGATCCAGACCTGTTGTCACCAAGGCATTCGACTGGGCATCATATCAAACGCCCAATTTTATACGGCCTATCTATTTGAATGGTTTTTAAAAAAGGATCTGCAGACGCTCGGTTTCGATCCCGATTTGATCTTCTACTCCTACCAATACGGAAGGGCCAAACCATCCCGATATCTTTACCAGTTGGCAGCCAAGCGCCTGCACCAAATGGGCATCTCCACCGGCCGGGCAGCCTATATTGGAAACGATATGCGCAACGATATCTTACCGGCCAGGGAGGTTGGTTTTCAAACCGTCCTCTTTGCCGGAGACGCCCGGTCATTGCGCATGCGTGAAGATGAGCCCGGTTGTCAAAATGTCGTACCCGATTTAAGGATAACCCATTTACATCAACTAACACGTTATATGACCACTGCATAATTGTAAGGAGTCCCTACATGCCTCCAGCGAGCACAACCAAGATAAAAAAGGATAAGGATCGCCAAACCCAAACGGTCCCACGGTATGAATTCGGCCAAAGCCCTGAGATGGATGCTTGGCTGACCTCTTTTTACATTGAAAACCATCTCGATTATTACACCTATCCGGACCATGCCGCCACCGATGAACAGGTTCGCTTCATGGTCTATACCGATGACGATGAACGATACTACCCGTGCTCCGATGAGATGTACGAAGCGATTATTTCGCGAAAAAAGTCGACGTACCTGCAACAGCGTTATCAAAGGGCGCTGCAAAACATCCTCGATCTCATCGAAAGGCAAATCGAAGACCCTTATGAAAAGTCCTATTTAATTTCCCTAATGTCCAACAAACACAAACACGAGACCCGTGATGAAATTATGATTCCCTCCCGGGTCGAAAAGCGATTGATGAGCATATACCTCAAACGCACTCAAATCGAGGATCCCTTTCTCGCCGAAAAAACTCAATATAACGGCAATGCTGCGTCGGTCTTAAGATCCAGCGCGTTTATGGAAGCTCTCAATCATGTGGACAAGCGCCAACTCAAAAATCCGCCGGAAACCTTGATCGATATCAAATCCCTGATCGCCCGTGCTGAATTTGTGCGTCTGCTTTGTTTGGCCAACACGCCCGACCTTTGGCACAACGGTGGTGGTAGCACCTACTCAAAAAAAGACTATCTGGAGTGCATCAAGCAGCCCTTTTTAGGGAATGGCATCACCCCCCTATTGGAACTGCTCGGGTTCGGACAGCAACCCCTCGTTAAGCGCAAGCTGCTGTGGCTCGCCGATGAGGCAGGAGAGGTGGTCTTGGACTTGGCCGTGATCCGCTTTCTAGTTTCTCACGGCCACAAGGTCATTGTGGCCTTCAAAGAGGGCCCCCTTTATACCAAAACCGCCATTGCGGACATCCTTAACGATCCGGTGCTGCGGGAAGCCATGTCCCATGCCGCAATTATCGATGAGCCCAATATGAGCAAGAATGAACTGGTTCGCACCCTGCGTGGGGATGTATCGATGTTGGCGCTCTCTGACGGGACCTACGAGAATTTAAACCTGTTGCTGGCATCCACGACATTTGCACGTGTATTTCGTGAGGTAGACGCCGTCATATCAAGAGGCCTTGAGCAGCGGCGACGACTCTTCGACACCCATTTCTGTTTTACCCAGGATATTTACAATATTTCCAGAGAAGCAGATGCCACCCTGTCCATTGGATTCAAACCACGCCACCGCGATGTCATAAAGTTCTCACACCGAGATCTTGAAACCAAAGCGCTGGCCATCATCGACCGAATGAAGAGGGCCAAGGTTGAGGGCATGACGGTGATATTTTACAGCGGCATTATCGGGTCCATACCTGGGAAAATTCAGATGGCCAAGCGGATCATGTCCACCTTTGTGAACCATTTGACCGAACAGTCGGCCCTTACGTTTATCATCAATCCTTCCGAGTATTATGAACCGGGCATGGATGCCGACGATCTGATGTATATGTGGGAAATTGTACAACGATCGGGCCAAATCGACATCTGGCGCTTTCAAAGCTATGACGACATCGTTCGTGCTTTTGAAATCATGGATAAAAAGATTCCACCGGAATGGGTGGGCAAAGACGCCACATATTCGACGGGCTGCACCAAGGAGATGGACATTGCCATGGATGTGCTAAAGCAGCATCCGGAAATGCAACTCATCGGCCCAGCCAAAGAACATTTTATGAGACGCAAAGAATATGGTGTCGGCAAGATGTATGACCGACGCCTGTCTGATCGCAGCTAGGGGACGCGCGATTAGTTCAGCAGGGTTTTCGAGTGGTTGTCGGTCCCGTGACCGTCCAAAGCCCACTTTTCTATTTTCTCTAACAGTATTGCGGGTTTTACCGGTTTGGTGATGTAATCGTCCATGCCGACGTCAATACACTTCTCACGATCCCCCTTCATTGCGTTGGCCGTCATGGCGATAATCGGCGTATCGAATCCCTTAGCTCGAATGGCACGGGTGGCATCATAACCATCCATCTCGGGCATTTGGATATCCATGAGCACCAAGTCAAAACGCTCCTTTTCGATGACCTCGACAGCTTCCCTGCCGTTATTGGCCACATCAGCGCTGAAGCCAAATTTACGCAAATGAATCAAGGCCACTTTTTGGTTGACCGGATTGTCTTCAGTGAGCAGGATTCGCAGCTTTCTCTTCTCGGTTTCGGCAACGGAATGTCGCGTAATAATCTGCTTTTTATTAGATTCCCCATCTTCCGCGACGTTCCCGAAAACCGACAAGATCGCATTGAACAATTGGGACTGTTTAATTGGTTTTGTCAAATAGGCGTCAAATCCGACGCTGCGAGCCCGGGAGGCATCTCCGCGAATACCGCGGGAGGTTAACAACACCATGGAGATCTCTTTGATATCCGGATGCGCCTTGATAGCCTTGCCCAGTTGCTCCCCGTCCATCTCCGGCATCATGAAATCGATGATGACCATGTCAAAGGGGGTGCTGTTCTCAGCAGCTAACGTCAGAAGCGCCAAAGCTTGTTGGCCGGATTCGACAACAGTGGCGTGACATTTCCAAGACTGCAGATAAGCCTTGATGATCCTGCGGTTCGTTTCGTTATCATCCACAGCCATGATGCGTTTGCCTTGAATATCCTCCGGCAATATTTGTCTTAATGGACTCGGATGCTTGGGGGATTGTTTTTTCAAATTTACGGTGAACCAGAAGGTGCACCCCTGCCCCTCTTCGCTTTCCACGCCAATCTGGCCATCCATCATCTCAACCAATCGCTTTGAAATAGCAAGTCCCAGGCCGGTGCCGCCAAATTTCCGGGTGGTAGAGCTGTCTACTTGTGAAAACGATTTAAACAAACGATTCAAGCGGTCCTTTGGAATACCGATCCCGGAATCCCTGACAAAGAATTTCAGACCGGCGCTCTGAGGCTCCTCCTGCAGCTTGGAGACCTCAATCACCACTTCTCCCTCCCTGGTAAATTTTACGGCATTGGTAGCCAGATTCAACAACACTTGACGGAGGCGTCCGGGATCTCCCTGCAATCGCGAAGGCACATCGGGATGAATGTAGGTGGCAAATTCGATCTGTTTCTCCTCGGCTTTCATGGCGATCAGTTCACCGATTTCATCCAGGGTATGCCGCAGGTCGAAGTTAATGGTTTCGAAGTCCAGCTTGCCGGCTTCGATTTTGGAGAAATCCAAAATGTCGTTGATGATGGTCAACAGTGAATCTGCGCTGTTCTGCACCGTTCGTGCATATTCCTCTTGCTCGTCATTCAATGGGGTGTCCAGCAATAGACTGGTCATGCCCATTACGCCATTCATGGGGGTACGGATTTCATGGCTCATATTGGCCAAGAATTCACTCTTGGCCATGGTGGCTTCCTCAGCAGCTCGCCTGGCCTCGATCAACTCCTTCTCTGCAAGTTTTCTTTCTGAAATATCCCGCAGGGTTTCGATGGCTCCCACCACCGTGCCATCCGCGTTATATAGTGCCGAAGCGGCGGCCAGAAAGTGGACCGTTTTATGGTTGAAATTATCAACCCGACTCTCTGCATAAATGCAGTTACCTTCTCGATGGACCCCAGTATACAGCCTTTCGAAATCTTGATTCGGATGGAGCACCAGGTCGATGAGGATGGGCCGGCGCTTTCCAAAGAAAGGAATGGCATATTCGTAATTCCCTTTGCCGACCATATTGTCGCTGGAAATGCCAGTTATCTTTTCCATGGCCTTGTTCCAGGCGATCACCTTGCCATCGCGATCGATTACCAGGGTGGCATCGGGCAAAAAATCGATGATATGATGGAGCTTGCGTTCCGACTCTTTGAACTCGATGGTGCGTTCGCTGACCTTTTGCTCCAGAAGGCCGGTCAGGTCCCGCAGGTTGGCGACCATGGTGGTGAACGCCATACCGACATTGCTGAAGGCCTTGTTCATATTGGTGAAGGTCTTGGCCAGATCTCCTATCTCGTCTCCGCATTTCACCTCAACGGGAATCTCTTCAAATTCGAATGCCACCGACAAATCGCCATCGTTGACGGTATCCATTGTCCGCACGAGACGGGGCAAATCCTTTTCGGTGAGTTTGGACGCGGCGCGTGTGACGATTTTAAGGGCGTTGGACATACCACGGGCGAAATACCAGTTAACGATGCCACCCAATATCGCCACAAAGGCCGCCACCACCACAAAGACACGAACCATAGAGGCATATCCTTGGGAAAAAATCTTCGTTGATTGGTCGATCTCGTCCTCATATACCGAAGCACCGATCACCCAGTCCCAGGGCTCGTAATAGGTGAGCCGAGCAATTTTTTGCCGCTTAGCGGACTCACCTGTATTATTCCAGGGGTAACGCACCGTAGCCAACTCGCCGGGACGGCAAGCGATGGCTTTTTTCACCATGCTCTGAATGAACAGTCGGCCGTTGGCATCTTTGATATTCCACAAATTCTCACCGTCTCTGAGGCCGTCTTTGGAGATGATGTAATGTCCTTTGTCATCCCCTTTGCCGCCCAGGATAAAGACATATCCCGATTTTCCAATCCTCAGCTGCATTATGGCATTGCGCAAGGATTCAACAGTCTTATGTTCCACCCCCACGTGCAGTACGCCTATAATTTGTCCATCTTGATCATAAATTGGCTCATAGGCGGTTACGTGCCACGCGTTCACAGCATAAGAGATGCCGCGGTAAGTTTCGCCTTTGAGGATGGTGGAGACCACAGGGTTGGGCCTACCGTCTGGATTAACAGCTGGTATATAAGTGCCGATGGCGCGCATGCCGTTTTTGATCTCAACATTGGTGGCGATCCTCAGCAAATCGCCTTCCGGGTTGATGCGCTGATAGATGGTGCATGTATCACCCACCAGTCGTTTTACGCGATCCACCACTGGGACTTCTTTCCACATCTGCTTTTGTTGACCGAACCAATGGCCGCTGACCATCATTTTGGGAATTCTAACTTGCTTTTTTTCAAAGGTATACTGATTGACTGCTTGCCAGTTGACGTTCTGGGCTGAAAGATAGACCTGACCGGATTGGCTTAGGACGTAACGTGCAACATTCAGGTCGTGATTTATTTTTTGTTGGATGGAATTGTCCTGGGTTTTGATGAGGTTGTAAATGCCTTCGGTGATATGGTCCAGGTCTGCATCAACCAATTTCACCGCCTCATCAGTGGCCCTCTCGCTGAATACCCTGCCCTGCCAGATGGCCACAACCACTAGGCAGAGCGCCGTCACCATCACGCATCCAGTGCCCAGCAACATCAGCTTCGTACGAATATTGAGTCGAACAGAATTCAGCAACATGTCAGATATCCTTTTGACGGATTCACCTCTTTTATCGGTACTCATGGCAACTTCTTTAATATCTTTATATTGTGATAAAGGGACCTTATCCTCCTTTGTTTTTAATTAATGATTTTTGTCTTTTGGCCGATGTTATTTTGGACGCATATAACTTCCCCCGCAGGGATCTGGAACGGACAACTTTTGACCATGGACACGTCTATTTAATGGAACAACATGCCGAATATTAGAAAGATACTAAAAAAAGTCGAATCTCTGCAGCCGGTACCGGCGGTGGTTCATAAGATATTAATGATGTCCGACGATCCGGACAGCGGTTTACGCGATCTGATCGATATCGTGGAGGTCGATCCGGCCATTACCACAAATTTGTTAAAGATATGCAACTCGGCGCAGATGGGGCTGGCCCAAAAAGTAGATTCCGTAAATCGCGCATTGACGGTGATCGGCATGCAGGGCGTAGTGGAATTGGTATTGTCCCAGAACCTCGGTGCTAATCTTCAAAATGCGCAAAAAGGGTATTTGCTGGAAAAGGGCGCCTTATGGCAACAGAGCCTGGCCTCGGCAATGGTCGCCAGAGGACTTGCCGAGAAACAGCAGTTGCCCAATCTTGCGGCCATATATACGGCCGCCCTGATCAAGGACATCGGAAAAGTCGTACTCAGCGACTTCGTCGCTGGTCAGGCCGCAAAGATTCAACGCTTGGTTGAGAAGAAAGGCCTGAGTTTTCTTGAAGCGGAAAAAAAATGCATCGGTATGGATCACGCTGAGTTGGGCGGTGTCATTGCAAGGGAGTGGAACTTCAACTCCCATCTCA
>JAAUYD010060446.1_pt1 | contig 10311 bp, 9 predicted proteins | sample 7278101 | NCBI WGS metagenome assembly JAAUYD01 (sample SAMN14350128, study PRJNA611818) | marine sediment metagenome | isolation source: surface marine sediment (0.6m) | place: French Polynesia: Moorea | collected 2018-08
CGTCAGGCCCGTAATAGACCCCGTACATCGAGGCCATGACGGCCAGCAGCGCCTGCGCCGTGCAGACATTCGAGTTCGCCTTCTCCCGCCGAATATGCTGCTCCCGCGTCTGGAGCGCCAGGCGGTAGGCGACGTTGCCCCGCGCATCCCGGCTGACCCCGATGATCCGCCCGGGCATCGCGCGCTTGTAGGCATCCTTGCACGCCATGTAAGCGGCATGCGGCCCGCCATAGCCCATCGGCACACCGAACCGCTGGGTGGAGCCTACGGCGATATCGGCATCCATCTCGCCCGGACTGCGCAGCAGGCACAGGGCCAGCGGATCGGCCGCCAGGATCCCCAGCGCCTTGGCGCCATGCAATGCGGCGATCTGGTCGGTGAAATCGCGGACATGGCCATAAGTCCCGGGATACTGGAAGATCGCAGCAAAGACTGCTTCTGGCTCCAGTGCCTCCGGCGCGCCGATAATCACCTCAATCCCCAGCGGATCGGCCCGCGTCTCGATCACGGCAATCGTCTGCGGGTGGCAGTTCTCATCGACGAAGAACCCTTGCGCCTTCGACTTCGACACCCGCCGCGCCATGGCCATCGCCTCGGCTGCTGCCGTCGCTTCGTCCAGCAGCGAAGCATTGGCGATATCCAGCCCCGTCAGGTCGGCCACCATCGTCTGGAAGTTCAACAGCGCCTCCAGTCGGCCCTGAGAGATCTCGGGCTGATATGGCGTATAGGCCGTGTACCAGGCCGGGTTCTCCAGAATGTTCCGCTGGATCACCGGCGGCGTCATCGTCCCGTAATAGCCCTGACCGATCAGCGAGGTCAGAACCCTGTTCCGCCCGGCCACCTCCTCCATGTGGTGCAGCATGTCGCGCTCGGACAATGGCGCACCGAAATCCAGCGCCTCCTCCTGCCGGATGCCGGCAGGGATCGTCTGGTCGATCAACTCCTCCACACTGCCGACGCCGAGGGTCGCCAGCATCTCCTCCATCTCTTCCGGCGAGGGGCCGATATGGCGGCGATTGGCAAAGTCATAGACGTTGTAGTCGGTCGGCGTGAAGGTCATGGGGCCCTCCTCAGGCGATCAGCGTGTCATAGGCGGCCTTATCCATCAGGCTCTCCAGCTCGGACGCATCCGCAATCTCGATCTTGTAAAACCAACCGTCGCCCTCAGGCGCCTCATTGGCAAGGGCAGGGTTGTCGGCCAGGGCTTCGTTTGCTTCCACGATCTTGCCCTTTACGGGGGCGAAGATGTCCGAGGCCGCCTTGACACTTTCGACCACGCCGATCTCGTCGCCCGCCTCGAACTCCGTATCGGGGTCCTGCAGATCGACGAAGACGATATCGCCCAACTGCTCGGCCGCATGCGCTGTGATCCCAACAGTTGCCGTGGTCCCTTCGACCACCAGCCACTCATGTTCCTCGGTATAGTACGTTGTCATCGGGACCTCTCAGCGTTTGTAGCGATGCGGGACGAAGGGCAGGGCGACGATGGTCGCCGGATGCGACTTGCCGCGGATAGACAGGGTCACGGGCGTGCCGGGGGCGGCCGCTGAGCTGGGCACATAACCCATGGAGATCGGCGCGCCGAGGGTCGGCGAAAAGCCTCCGCTGGTCACTGTACCAAGGGCCGTGCCATCGGTATCGAGAATCTCCGTCCCGGCCCGTGCCGGTGCCCGCCCCTCGGGCCGCAGCCCGACCAGCTTCCGCGCCGGGCCGTCCGCGGCCTCTGCCACAATCCGCGCAGCACCGGGAAAATCGCCTGCCTCCCGCCGCCGCTTCGGCACCGACCAGCCAAGCCCCGCCTCAATCGGGCTTGTCGTCTCGTCAATGTCATTGCCGTAAAGACAAAGCCCGGCCTCCAGCCGCAGACTGTCCCGCGCACCAAGCCCCGCGGGCGCGACCCCTCGCGCCAGCAGCGCTTCGGCAACCTCAGTCGCCCGGTCGGAAGGCACAGAGATCTCGAACCCGTCCTCGCCCGTGTAGCCAAGGCACGAGATCCGCACCGGAACACCGGCCAGCACCGCCATCCGGCTGGTCATGAAGGCCATATCGGCCGCCTCCGGGCATAAGGCCCCGACCTCTGCCCGCGCGGTCGGCCCTTGCACGGCGATCAGCGCCGCCTCGATCTCCTCAACCTTGTCGCCGAAAGCCTCCCGCAAGAGCGCCAGATCAACGTCCCGGCGCGAAGCGTTGACGACCAGAAAGAGGCTCCCCTCATCCCGTGTCACCATCAGATCGTCGATGATCCCGCCCTCAGGCGTCGTGAACTGCGTGTACCGCACGCCACCCACTTTCAGCGAGGCGATGCCCCCCGGCACCAGCGCCTCCAGCGCCTCCGGCGCCACATCCAGCCGCACCTGCCCCATATGCGAGACGTCGAACAGTGCCGCCCCCTCGCGGCAGGCCGTGTGCTCGGCAATCAGCCCGTCCGGATAGCTGACGGGCAGGGCCCAACCGGCGAAATCGACGATTTTGGCACCGCGCGCCACATGCAGATCATAGAGGGGTGTGTGCTTCATCCGCGAGGTCCTCTCCCGGCACCGCCGGAACCATAGCAATAGCCACCCGGCCTTGCGCCGACTCGCATCATGATACCGCCTTCCAAACACCGTTCTTGGTGCAAGGATTATACCAATCGGGCGGCCATGCAACCCGATAGCGACGCCACTCTGCCACGCCGAGATCCCGCCTTGACAGCCCGTCAGCCTTCGCCCAGCATCGGCCGGGACAATGACATCCGGACCGCACCGGATGCGTGAAAGGGGAGGGTGTTTTGCCCGCGATATGGATGCCTTATCGCATCCTGGCGGCCATCAATACGGTGGTGCTCAGGATCGGCCGCCAACTGGGTTGGATCGCCCTCGCCTTCATGGTTCTCGCCATACTCTACCAGGTCGTCATGCGCTACGGCTTCAACGCCGCGCCCAACTGGACGGAGGAGGCGGCGCGCTTCCTCATGCTCTGGATGACTGGCCTTATGGCGCCCTCGGCACTGCGTTGGGGCGGGTTCGTGGCGATCGACCTTGTGCCCCGCGCACTGCCCGGCCGACTCGGCAGTCTCCTGGCGCTGGCACTGCTCGCGCTCTGCCTGATGGTGCTGATCTTTGGTGTCCAGCTTGGCCAGAAACACGTGACCGGGGGGTGCCTCTTCAATTCCTCGACCCTCTATGTGCCCTTCACGCTTGAGATCAACTGGCTCTCGCCCTGCAAGACGGATGCCTTCTCCTGGGGTGGGTTCGAGTGGAACCGGGTGAAGCTCGCCTGGATGTATCTCTCCCTCTGGATCGGCATCATCCTGATGACTGTCGTCACGGTCGAGCTGATCCTGCGCACCCTTATCGAGTTTCTGGATCCCGGCGCCGATATGCCCGAAGATCCCGATCTCATCCAGGCGGGAGCGGACTGATGCTGGTCTGGTTCCTCCCCGTCTTCCTTGTCCTTCTGATGATCGGCCTGCCGGTCTTCTTCGGTCTCCTCTTCGCGCCCGGTGTGCTGCTCTGGCTGAACGGGCAGGAGCGGGATCTCGCGCTCCTCTACCGCAATGTCTACAATGGCATGGACAGCTTCCCGCTGATGGCGCTGCCCTTCTTCATGTTGGCCGGAGAGCTGATGAACCGCGGCGGCATCACACTGCGTCTGGTCGAGTTCAGCCAGGCCATCATGGGCCATCTCCGCGGCGGCCTTGCCCACGTCAATATCCTCTCCTCGATCCTCTTCGCGGGCCTGTCCGGCTCGGCCGTTGCCGACACCTCTGCGCTCGGTTCGACCCTGATCCCGGCAATGGAGAAGAACGGCTATTCCCGCAAATTCGCCGCCGCCGTCACTGCCGCCTCCTCCGTCATCGGCCCGATCATTCCGCCGTCCGGCATCATGATCATCTATGCCTATGTGATGGGCGAGTCCGTCGCGGCCCTCTTCCTCGCCGGTATCGTGCCGGGTGTCATGGTTGGCGTGGGACTGATGGTCATGGTCCGCCTGCTGGCCGACCGCTACGATTTGCCCAAGGCCGAGCGCATTGTCAAAAAGGACCTGACGATCAGCCCGGCCGAGAACTGGATTGCCCGCATCCTCGCCCGCGTGAACTTCGTCGGCGTGCTCTGGGGGATCCATGTGCTCGCCGCCAGCGCCATGGGTTTCGACACCGTTCCGGTCCTCCCTGGCCTGATCGGGTTCGCCGTCGCGACCGAGGCCTTTTTCTGGACCATGCGCCGCCGGATGGGAGAGGACGTGCGCATCGTCTACAAGCGCGCGGTCGTGCCCCTGCAGACCCCGATCATCATCCTCGGCGGCATCCTGATCGGTGTCTTCACGCCGACTGAGGCCTCCGTCATCGCAGTCGCCTACGCCATTCTGATCAGCTTTTTCCTGCTCCGCTCGATGAAGCTTTCGGACCTGCCGGGGATCCTCACCAAATCGGCGCTGGGCTCGGCCACCGTCCTCCTGCTGGTCGGTGCGGCCGTCGCCTTCAAGACGGTTGTCAGCCTCTCCCACACGCCCGAAGCGCTGGCCGAGTTCATCCTGTCCCTCTCCGACAACCCGCTGACGCTCCTCTTCCTCATCAACATCCTGCTCTTCATCGTCGGCATGTTCTTGGATGCGGGCCCGGCGATCATCATCCTCGGCCCGATCCTTGGTCCCATCTTTGTCGATATCGGCGTCCACCCCGTCCACTTCGCCATCATCATGTCCGTGAACCTGACCGTGGGGCTGGCAACGCCACCCATGGGGCTTGTCCTCTTTGTCGCCAGTTCGGTCTCCGGCGAGCGGGTCGAGACCATCTCCAAGGCGATCCTGCCCTTCCTCGCGGTCGAGGTGCTGGTGATCTTCCTGATCACCTACGTCCCCGCGATCAGCTTGACTGTCCCGCGCCTGACGGGCTTCATCGAATGACGGGCCACCGTGCCATACGCTTTCTGTACAATTTCTGTACGGGATCCAGACCGCTTCAACAGGGAGGAAACTCATGAAGCTCAAAACAGCGCTGAAGTCGCTGATGGTCGCCGCAATGCTCACCACACCGGTGGCCGCGGCCGATTTCACCATCCGCGCAACGGCCAATTCGAATGAGAATGACGAGGATGCCGACGGCCTCAACGTCTTCAAGCAATATGTCGAGGCCGCCTCCAACGGCGCCATCGAGGTCGAGGTGTTCATCGGCACCCAGCTCTGCTCAAACGGGGCGGAGTGTCTGCAGGGTATCGCCGACGGCTCGATCGATGTCTACATCTCGACCTCAGGCGGGGCTGCCGGGATTTTCCCGTATGTTCAGGTGCTTGACCTGCCCTACCTGATGAAAGACGACCGCGTGGCCGAGGCCGTTCTGCAGGGCGATTTCACCCGCAAGATGCGGGAAATGGCGCTCGCATCCTCGGGCGATGCGATCCGCCTGATGACCATCGGCAACACCGGGGGCTGGCGCAACTTCGCCAACACCAAGCGCCGCGTGACCTCGCCCGGCGACATGGAAGGCCTCAAGATCCGGACCGTCGTTGCCGATCTGCCACAAGAACTTGTGCGTGCGCTGGGCGCGTCGCCGACACCCATCCCCTGGCCGGAGCTCTTCACCTCCTTCCAGACGGGCGTTGTCGAAGGCTCCAAGAACGGCATCACCGACATCATGGGCATGAAATTCCCCGATGCCGGCCTGCAATACGTGACCCTTGATGGCCATGCCTATATGGGCGCGCTCTGGTGGATGAACAACGAAAAGTTCCTCAGCCTGCCGCCTGAGATGCGCAAGGTCGTCAATGACGGCTTCTACGCGCTCCAGCAGGCCACCTTCGCCTCGCCGAAGCGGAAGTCGATCCAGGCTTACGAGGATTTCGTCGCCGGTGGCGGTGACCTCTATGTCCCAAGCCCGGAAGAGAAGGCCGCCTTTGCCGAGGCCGCAACACCGGTCTATGACTGGTTCAAGGCCAACATCGATGGTGGGGAGGAGATCTTTGCCGCCCTGACCGAAGCGGTGGCGGAGGCTGAGGCGGCCATCGCGGCGGCAGACGCGTCCGATCTCAACTGAGAAGAGGCGGGGCGGGCCGGATTGGGCCCGCCCCCGTTCTTTAGCGCCAGGTCGTGTAGCCCAGCGACAAAACCTTTGGGCTGCCGGAACTTATGGCATTCACCCTGAACTGGCTGATGCGCCCTTGATTGGTTTTGACACAGATATACGAGCCTGGAGGCATGTCCCGCAGCGACGCCCTTGCATTCGTGTAGCGTGCGGCCGCGCATCCGGCGTACCCCCGGTTCGACCGATTGCCCACCGAAATTTGCGCGCCATTGCGGGGCGTGATGTACAGCAGGTTGGCAGTCTCGGCCTGAAACCAGATATCGGCGCCATTCCCGCCGACACGCCCCGTGTCGAGGTCTGCAGTATAGGTCTGGCGCAATTCGATCGGGCCGGTCGAATGGGTTTGCGCCCCGCCACCCCCACCGGCGGACGCGCACTGGAAGCCGCCCGATCTTGCCGAACAGGTCGCCCCGTCCGGTGCGTAACGCTGGATGTTACCGGACGGCCCATAGTCGCATTGCAGGGCAGTGCGGCCGCCAAGCGAGATCACACGGGTCTCCTGCAGCCTCCAAACCTGCGGGGTGTTCCACCAGCCGGGCGGCAGCGGCGTTGTCACCTCGCGACGGATCTCCCGCAATGGGCAGTTGATGGTCTCGGCAACGGCAAGGGACGGCATGGCTGAAAAGATCCCCAATCCCAGGGCAAAGACAGCGAACACGCGCTGCCAGAACGCAAAACGGCAAGACATAGTCACTTCCTTTCTTAAACGCCGGCTTGGCCGGCCTGAACGAAGTCACTGCCTAGCATTCAATACGACAGGCCCGATTGACGAAGCGCAATCGCTGTCCTTGCCGACCGACCGAGGACGCGGCATGCTACCTGAACGGATAAAGCCAGTCTTTATAGTCGTTGATAAGAATATGCGCCTTCTCAATCTCGTCCGCCGTCATCTTCTTGATGACCTCTTCCTGGCTGATCGCCGCATCCGGGTCGCCACCGATGGCGCTCAGCACGTACCACATATAGGCGCGCACCAGATCGGGGGCGGGCATGCCGCGACCGGTCTCGTAGTACCAGCCGACGCCCGATTGCGCCCCGGGATGGCCCTTCATGGCCGAGCGCAGGTACCACTCAAACGCCCGCTGGTCGTCCCGCTCGACGCCCAGTCCCAGCGCGTACATCACACCGATCAGCTCTTCGGCATCGGCATTGCCCGACCGCGCCGCGGGCTCCAGCTCCTCGCGCGCCTCCTCAAAGCGTCCGGCCTCCATCAGATCCTTCGCACGTCCGATCTCCGCCCAGGCCGGGCTCGCCAGAAGGCTCAGCAAAACAACAAGCTTCAGCACGTTTCTCTCCCTCTCACGGCGGCACTCTGCCTTGCGGTCGGGGCGATCTCAAGCAGCTTCTCGGCGGCGGCCCAGACCCCGTTGGAGGAGCACCATTTCCTCGAGTTCAACGAACAGGCGGCAGAGGTCGGGCGGCTCCTCTTCTATGATCCGATCCTGTCGGGCAACCGCAACATCTCCTGCGGGACCTGCCACCATCACGATCAGGGCACGGGCGACGGGCTGTCGCTCGGGATCGGAGAGGGTGGCACGGGCCTCGGCCCCAAACGCGTGGGCGAGGTCGAGCGTCGCATCCCCCGCAACGCACCGCCCCTCTGGAACCTTGGGGCCAAGGAAATCCGTGTCCTCTTCCATGACGGACGCCTGACCAAATCGAACCTCTTCGGCAACGGTTTCAACTCACCCGCCGACAAGTCACTGCCAGACGGGATTGATAACATCCTCGCCGCTCAAGCCCTGTTTCCGATGATCGCCGAGGCTGAAATGTCGGGCGATCTGGAGGAAAACGAGATCGCCCGCGCCGCCAGCCGGCGCCCTCAGGAGGCCTGGGCGCTGATCGCCACCCGGGTCCGCGCGATCCCCGAATACGCGACGATGCTGACGGCGGCCTATCCCGATCTCGACGACCCCGCCGATATCGAAATTGAGCACATCGTCAATGCCTTAGGCGCCTTTATTGGTCTGGAATGGCAGAGCTTCGACAGCCGTTACGACCGCCATCTCGCAGGCGAAGCCACCCTGACAGATGCCGAGCAGCGCGGCCTCGACCTCTTCTTCGGCAAGGCGGAATGCAGCACCTGCCACAGGGGCCGCCTCTTCACCGATCAGGAGTTCCACGCGCTCGCCCTGCCACCCTTCGGTCCCGGCCGCACGCGCGCCTTCGATCCCATCGCCCGCGACCGGGGGCGCCTGAACGAAAGCAACCGGATCGAGGACGCCTACCGTTTCCGCACGCCGATGCTGCGTAACGTCGCCCTGACCGGCCCATACGGCCATAACGGCGCCTATCAGACGCTGGACGGCATCATCCGCCACCATCTTGACCCGCTGGCCATGCTCGACGCATGGACGCCCGAGCGCGCGAAACTGCCTGAGGTTGCGACGCTGGAGACACCCGATTTTATCACGCTGGAGAACCAGCGCGAAATGGCCGCTCTCCGTTCGAAAATCGACATCGACCCCGTTGATCTGACGGAGGCAGAGATTGCGGACCTCAAGGCTTTCCTCTACGCCCTGACCGGAGAAGACAGCGTCAAGGGCCGGCTCGGCCGCCCCGACGCAGTGCCGAGCGGTCTGAAGGTGGACTGACATGCCCCAAATCCTGGTCTGTGGCTCCGCTGTCACGGATATGGTGTTCGATGTGGACGCGTTCCCTGTGCGGCCTGAGAAGTACGTCGCGACCAATGCGCGGATTGTCGGCGGCGGCTGCGCGGGCAATGCGGCCGTGGCCATTGCCCGGCTGGGCGGGGAGGCCCTTCTCTCCGCGCGCATGGGGCCGGATCTGATCGGCGATCTGACGCTCGAAGGGCTGCAGGCCGAGGGTGTCGACTGCACTCACGTCCTGCGCGGGCAGGGCGGCAAATCGGCCTATTCCTCGATCCTTGTGACACCGGATGGCGAACGTCTGATCGTCGCCTTTCGCGGCAGCGATTTGCCCGACACCCCCGACTACACCAACCTCAAACCGGCCGCGGTCCTCGCTGACACACGCTGGCCAACCGCGACCGAGGCAGCGCTGAAACTTGCCCGCGCGCTTGACATTCCGGGCGTCCTCGATGGCGAAGCGCCGGTCGTGGAGGCCACGGCTCTCCTCGCCAGCCACGTCGCCTTCTCGGCCCAGGGGTTGCGAGAGTTCACGGGCGAGAAGGACATCGCACCTGCACTGGATGCCGCCAAATCGCGCCTTGGCACCTGGGTCTCCGTCACCGACGGCGCCAATGGTACATGGATCGCCGGCACACCACACATCAGGATCCCCGCCTTCCCGGTCGAGGTCGTCGATACGCTCGGTGCGGGCGATGTCTGGCACGGCGCCTTCACCCTCGCACTCGCCGAAGGGCAGGGGGAGGAGGCCGCGATCCGCTTCGCCTCCGCCGCTGCCGCCCTCAAATGCACCCGCCCCGGGGGCCGCGAAGGCGCGCCCACCCGCGCGGAAGTGGAAGATTTTCTAAGAAGGATGGACGCATGAGCCTCTCACCCGGCAAACTCTGGGGTTTCCGCCGCATGGCCGATGAAAATGGTCTCTTCAAGATGACCGCCGTCGACCAGCGCCCGCCGATCAAGAACCCGATCGCCCAGCATCACGGGGTCGCGGAAGCGCCCTGGGAGGAGGTCGCCAAGTTCAAGACCATGCTCGTCGAGACGCTGCAGGAGGCGTCGTCGGCCATGCTCCTCGACCCCCATTACGCGATCCCGATGGGGCTCGACAGCTTCTCGCCCACCAAGGGCCTGATCGTGACGCTGGAGGACAGCCTTTTCGAGGATACGCCCGAGGGTCGCCTCTCCTCCGAGATCGACGACTGGTCGGTCGGCAAGATCAAGCGGATGGGCGGTGATGCGGTGAAGGTGCTCGCCTGGTACCGGCCCGACGCGGGGGCGGAGGTGCTGACCGCGCAGCAGGATTTCACCAAGCGGATCGGCGAGGCCTGCGCGCGCTACGACATCCCCTATCTCTTTGAATTGCTTGTCTATCCCCTGGCGAAGGATGCCGATCAGACCAGGGATTATGTCGAGATGCAGGGCAAGCGCAGCGACCATGTCCTGGCCTCGGTCGAGGAGTTTGCCAAGTCCGATTACGGCGTCGATGTCTTCAAGTTGGAAAGCCCCGTGAACGCCGCGGATGCCGATGGCTCGGCCGAGGTCCAGAAGCTCTTCGACGAGATGGGACGTCTCGCCGGGCGCCCCTGGGTGATGCTGTCCGCTGGCGCCGGCAAGCCGGAGTTCCGCCGCATCCTGGAGCACGCC
>JAAUYD010071742.1_pt1 | contig 10310 bp, 9 predicted proteins | sample 7278101 | NCBI WGS metagenome assembly JAAUYD01 (sample SAMN14350128, study PRJNA611818) | marine sediment metagenome | isolation source: surface marine sediment (0.6m) | place: French Polynesia: Moorea | collected 2018-08
ATGGAATTTCTCACCTTCGAAGATGAAACCGGCATTGTGGAGACGACCTTTTTTCCCCAGACCTACGACCGCTTCTGTCACCTCATCGACCGGGGCCGCCCCTACATATTGGGCGGCAAGGTAGAGCAAAACTGGGGTGCCACCACGCTGACGGTCGACCATGTACACCCTCTGTCGGGCTGATTGAAGGACAATGATGAAATAACCCGAGCCAATGAGAGGTAGATCCTATCGACCTTTCGTCGGAATACGGGTTGGTTTTCACGTCTGAGTGCTTAACCGTTTGTAGGTGGCAGAATGGAATCAGGATTTCCGGATGCACCAAACCGTATATCTGTCGAGAAAGCCGCAGGAAAAGCCTGAAAACCCATAAACCAAGGAGTCAAAAATGGTGAAACATCCAGAAAAGATATTAGTCACCGGCAGCAGCGGCGGGTTCGGTTTTTTGATTGCCAAAGCACTGCTAAACCAGGGCCATACCGTCTTTGCCGGGATGCGAGGACTTGAAGGCCGCAATGCAGAAGCCGCGCGTAAATTAGAAAATCATTCAACCGAAACCGCTGGTCATCTTTATCTCGTGGAACTCGATGTAACTGACACGGCCTCGGTCAACAGGGCTGTGGGTGAAGCCCTCGATAAAGAGGGGCAAATCGATGTAGCAGTGAACAATGCCGGATATGGTGTGGGTGGCATCGCCGAAACCGTCACAGAGACGCAATTACAGCAGCAATTGGATGTTAATGTGATCGGGGTTCAGCGTGTCATGCGTGCGGTGTTGCCGACGATGCGCGACAAAAAAAGAGGGTTGATTATCAACATATCCAGTGTCATGGGGCGCCTGACCCTGCCCTTTGCAGCAGCATATACGGCCTCTAAATACGCCCTTGAGGGATTGAGCGAAAGTTATCGTTATGAAGTGTCCGGCACGGGCGTGGACGTGGTCATCATCGAACCCGGAGGATTCGGCACAAATTTTTTAGCCAATATGGAAAATGGCGCCGACACCGGCCGGCTCGTAGACTACGGCCCATTGGCGGAGCTGCCGGATAAAATGTGGAGCGGCTTTTCAGAACGGTTGCGTGCTGATAACGCCCCGGACCCAATGCAGATAGCCGACGCCGTCGTGGAGTTGGTTGAAACGCCGGCTGGTCAGCGACCGTTCCGTACCGTGGTGGATCCATTGGAAGGCGGGGAAGGCGCGATGGAGATCAATCGCACGACGGACCGCATCCAGACTCAGATATTCCAGGCCATGGGGATGGCCGAAATGCTCTCCGTTCGATCATAGATGCGGCATGACAAGATATCTAACGCATGCTGCCGATAAAGCATCCACTGCTTCCACCACCGCCGCCTCCTGAGGTGGAGGATTCCTGACCAGAAGAGCTGGTGGTACCTTGACCCGGATCGTTCGAAACCGGCGGATCGGCAGGGGTGTCGGGATCGGGATCCTGACAATCCGGTATCTGGTCTGAATCAGTGTCTATGGCGATAAAATCGGCCATCACAGCGACATGATGTTGCAGTGTTACGGTACATTGCCCGGTACCGCTGCAGCCTCCGCCTGACCATCCCGAGAACTGAACACATGCATCAGTTGATGCAGTGAGGGTAACGGTTTGCCCCGAGTTGAATGTCTGGCTGCAATCCTGCCCGCAATCAATTCCTACCGGAGAGCTTTGCACCGATCCACCGGCCGGACCGCGGAGGGTTACGGAAAGTTCCAGTTGGGATGGAGATGATGAATAGGACCACGATGAACACGGGTCGAACACGTTCATGACGACAATATCTGCATTCGGCCATCCCTGGTGGGCGCCCGAAGCCACACCGATGCCCATAAAACCCTCTTTCCCATCAGGTCCGCTGTTGTCGTTGTAAGGGAACCATAATATGGCATGGCGGTGACCCCAGTTCGAACCACTGTCATCGTACATCCACATATAGATCGATCGTTCCAGAGGAAGGGTCCATCCGCCCCAAAGCACAGCCAGGTTTTCAGCCACATTGAGGAAGTCATGGCAGGCGCCGATGTCGGAGTTGCTGTTCAACCGGTCCCAAGGCGATCGACCATCCGCATTATGGGCAAAGGCATCGTTGTCCAGCAGGAACTGCGCATAAGATTGGGCCACCTGAGTGACATTGTCCTCCACCCCATGCAGTGGAGCGACCCCGCGATCAACCCGCTCACGGTTAATGAGCCAGAGCGCCTTTTCGTTTTGATTCTTCGCATTCCACTCAGATTGGGATGGCATGACCAGCATGGGAACCGAACTGCCCAATTGGGCGTTTTCATTGGTGCGTGCTGTGTTGAAACGATTTTGTATGTCCGCTACGGACGACTCCGAATTATAGGGCCACGCAGTATCTGACGTAGGATCTTGTGGATAGGCGGCAAAAGTATCCATCGGAATCGACAAGCATACCACCAATAGCGTTGCAGCCAATAATCGAAACATTATCATCTCCGCCTCTGGGCATTTGCATCATAATTTCAGGGTAACATCCGTTGAAGCGATAAGTAGCAAATCGTGTGCCGTTTGTTCAACACGGATTGTATCCTGTAAATTCGGTTAGTTATCGTGCCTCGTGACCTCGAGGTGGACAAGTTATTGCACACCCTGAAACGAAATCTGCACAGCCCTGCCGTTGCCACCGCCCAGATCCACCAAAGGTGTCTGCACACCCTCAGGTCATTTGAAGGTGATGTCTCTAGTTCGGAGGGGGGCAAGCTCAATCTTCCAATCACTGCTGACAATATAGAAGATATCGGAGTTCTCATATTCATCGATGGAACCCATGGCGCTGTCAAAGGTGATCAATTTGGTTTCGTTGGGTTCGAGGAGCAATCCTTGTTTTGGAAGATCCGATACATTCTTGCCTTTTCGCACACGAAACGGCTGGATCGGCAATTCATCTTCGCCCGCGAGATAAACTGGTGGATAGATATATGCTTTTTCGGAAGAGGTATTGGTGATGTTCAGACGCACTTCACTTCCGAAGACATCACGCTCCACCGTACTCTGGCCGCGGTTGTCGGAAATCCGGGTTCCCGCTTTGATCCCGGTCCATTTCTGACTGACAATGTCGGCTTTGAATTTCGATTGACCATCGATGGCCAGCTTGCGGTAGGTTTTTCCGCTCTCGAGACAGCGGCAAATCAGATAGGGGCCATCGGCCCAGGAGACGCCGGTGCTGCCGTCGCAAATCCCTTCCTCGTTGCATGAGCGCATGAATTCATTGGCCGTCATGTCGCGTATGGGCGGCTCAGATTCGCATCCTGTGAAAATGGGGAGAGAAAGACCGAATATAGCCAGCTTCGTCCAGAAAGACCCGCAGATGTATCGTTCCAAAAACATGCCAATTTCTCCTCGCGCAAGGTGACCATTTAGTGCAGTTCAGGTACAGAAGGGCATAACGTTAGTGCGTTTGGAACAAGCAACGATTATCTATATAAAATTCCGACGCTTGTCAAACAGCGCCGTTTGAGGGGATGTTGGCAGACAGTACCGGACCCTGTCTGCTCTAATTAAGATTCAACCAGGTTATCGTATTCGTAAGGCAGGAACTTTTATTGCCGATAGCATTGGGTCATTCTGTGGTTTCAACAATAAAGAAGGTTTTCGACCCTCCGACAAAACTTACGCAAGTCAGGCAACAATACATTGCTTGATTTGATTTATTGCGCCGACCGGCCGTTCTCCAGATAGCCCCTGAATAATGTTGCGTGCCGCCTCCAAAGCGATCTCCCTGCGAATATCGTCAACAGCGGACCCGATATGCGGCGTTAGTACCGTTTTATCACTATGAGCGAGCAGCCCCGGATGAACTGACCGAGGTCGATCATCGAGCGCCCAATCTTCCATCTCATAGACGTCGGCAGCATATCCGGACAAATGTCCATTGCTCAGGGCCTCGACAACGGCGCCCTCATCCACGCAGGATCCTCGGCCGATGTTGATCAGATAGCTGCCGCGCTTCATGGCAGCGATTGTACGGCCATCAACAAGATGATGTGTTTGGTCGGTCAGCGGCACGGCACAAATAAGATAATTGCTCTTCTCCAACACTTTTTCAAAAGGTGCTGAGAATACGCTTAGGGAGATCTCTATTTTTCTATCAAGCGGCTTGGGATCGTAGTAGATCACTTCCGTATCAAAGCCGGTCAGACGTCTTGCGATGGTGTGTCCGACTTGTCCCATACCCAGAATTCCCACCGTAGCGCCTATCATGCCATTTCCGTAGAACATGGGTTGCCAACCATGGAATTTTCCGCTGCGAACCCAATTATCGCCAGGACCGATATTCCGGGTCAGAGCCAACATCAGGCCAATTGCCAATTCAGCAGTTGGAATGGTCAGCAAATCGGGCACGATCGTTAGCCACACACCATTGCGGGTACAGGCCTCCACATCAAAATTATCATAGCCTTTGAGAGCGGCACCGATTATCCTGAGCTGGGGGCATTCTTCCAGAAAGGCATCATCGACACAATCGGGCATGAAGGCCATCATTGCGGTCGCCTTCCGCATCCGTTCCATCAGCAATTCCTTGGGAAGGGTGTCTCGTGTTTGATTCAGTAAGATTTCTCCATGGGGAGCGAGCAGTTCGATCACTTCTTTATGGACCCAGTGGGTCAGTACAATTGTGTTCTTCTTCATTTTTTATTTGAACCTTTTACGAAGATAAATGCCAATGCCATCCACCACGGTCACCGTGGCCAGAATCACCAAAAGGAGGGCAGACACCTCTTGATACTGCATTAACCGCAGGGAGCCCATCAATTCAAATCCGATGCCACCCGCTCCGACCATGCCCATTACCGTTGAAGCCCGAAAATTATACTCCCATCGATACACCGTAACATCTGCGATTTGACCGATCACCTGGGGATAAACCCCATGGAAAATGACCTGCAAGGGCGTAGCACCTGCAGCCCGTACCGCCTCTATGGGTTCATCGGCCACATGCTCGATTGATTCGGAAATAAACTTTCCCACCATTCCTACTGAATGAAGGCCCAAGGCCAGCACTCCTGGAAGCGCTCCGAAACCCACGGCGGCAACGAAGATAATCCCCATGATTAATTCAGGAATGGACCGCAATACATTGAGCGTTGTTCTCGCCACCTGGTAGATGACCTTATTGGGAGCCGTGTTCCTGGCGCCTAAAAACCCTAACGGCACCGCAAAGGTCAGGGCCAACGCTGTTCCGGCGATACTCATGGCCAATGTGTCCAGAAGCGGCAATATCCAAGTGGACCAAGCCGTGAAATCCGGAGGAAATCCCTCGGCCATCAAGCCAAGTATGCTTGGAACGCCCTCGGCCAGTCGTGCCGGATTGAATAGCCCGGTGTAAAAGCAAAAGCACGCCACGAGAATCAATACCACCCCGACCTGGATGGCATTCCTTCGATGATTGGCCCTGACGGTCTGAATAATTGAGTCGTAGGCAGCGGGCATTGAAACTCCCTTTCTGTTATTCGAACCTGCCGGGGTACGAGAGAATGTATCCGGCAGGTTCTTGGCACTGAAGATCGTTTTACATCTTATTCAGGTCCAGATTGAGCAGTTTGGCCAATTCCCTCACCACATCGTAGTCTTCGTCCGCCATCGGTGCGAAACGCTGCGCTTTGAACGGCTTTAGGACCTGCTGGTCCTTCGCAGAATAGAAGGCTTCCTTGATTTTGGCTTTTAAAGCGGGTGCCAGATCCGACCGCATGGTCCAGGGATATTGGGGAAACGGTTTGGAATACGTAATCACATTGACTTTGTCGGTTTTGATGATCCCCTTTTCAACCAGAGACTCAAAAATCGGACGGCTGAGACCTCCAGCCTGGGCCTTGCCGTTTTGTACCGAAACGGCCACGGCATCATGAGCTCCCAGAAAATGTTCTTTATAGTCCACCCCGTGCTTGAGGCCCTGCGCGGCAAGGATTGATTTCGGAATGAGGTGGCTGGACGTGGAAGCCTGATCGCCGTAGGCCATGTTCTTTCCCTTGATATCTGAAAGGGTGCGAATACCAGCTGCGGAATTGCCAATGACGACACCCTGGTATGTGGCGCTGCCCTTTTTGACGATAGCGGCAAAGGCTTCAATATCGCTTTTCGATTTGGCCATGACATAAGAGAGCGGGCCAAAATAAGCCAGATCGATACGACCGTGGCGCATGGCTTCGATCATCGAAGAGTAATCCGTCGTGACAACCAGTTTGACTTTCTTGTTCAGCGCGCCTTCCAAATAATCCTTCAGAGCCTTATTGTTTTTAATGACGGTTGACGCGTCTTCGTCGGGAAGCAGCGCCACCTTCAAAGTCTTGGGATCAGCCTCTTTTCCGGCCGTCGCAACACCCGCCATTGTCATGAACAACATCAACGTAATTAGAACGACACTTAACTTCTTCATTTTTTCCTCCCTGTTTATATGATTTGCATGCCGCCGGTATTTTTCCCGCCGACAGTAAACAACTATACGGCCTCGTAATGGCCGTAGATTTTTTTTAACATTGCATCGGTAAGCTGGTGGGTATCGCCGTCGAAGACCACTTCACCATCAGCGAGCCCTATGATTCGATCGGCAAACGTTTTGGCTAACTCAACCTGATGCAGACTGACCACGGCGTTGAGTTGGTCTTCCCGGCAGATGCGGTGCAGCAATGCCAGAATTTTTTCGGAGGTTGCCGGATCAAGACTGGCGACCGGTTCATCTGCCAAAATGGTCTTTGGTTGCTGGACAAGGCCCCGGGCGATGCCAACGCGTTGTTGTTGGCCGCCGCTGAGGTTGTCGACCCGTTCATTTGCTTTATCCAACAATCCCACACGTTCCAAACATTCAAGCGCCACCCGATTGTCCTTATTGGGCAAGGGCCAAAGGCTGCGCAAAGCTCCGAAATTTCCAATGCGACCAATAAGGACATTCTGTAAAGCGGTGTGACGCCCAATCAATTGGTGTTGTTGAAACACCATCGCGGTCTGCCGCCGATGCGTACGCAACAGCTTTCGATTTCCATTCAGTGTTCCAAGTCCATCAACGGTAATTTGACCTGTGGTTGGGGTGTTTAAAAAATTCAGGCACCGTAGCAAAGTTGATTTACCGGCTCCTGAAGTACCCAACAAGACAGTGAATTGTCCGTTATACAACTCCAGAGAGGTCGGTTTTAGCGCCTGAACCCCACCTGAAAAACACTTGCTGACATCATCCAGAACGAGTGCTGCCGTATTGGATAAACACATCGATTGCTCCTCATGTTGGCGTTGTGAGAATTCTTTCTTCACAAAGCTTGTTAAGTTTAAATGAGGCAGAGGTAAGGATTAGGTTAATCCTACTGATTTGGTATTTTTTACCTGATTCTGCTCAGTAACTATGAAAGGCCATTAAAGGAGGGCACAGCGCCCAAACACAAATTGGATGCTGTCCTATCGACGCGTCAAAGGTATTTATTTTGGTTTTACGTTAAATTCGGAGGTATTTGAGGCTTTTTTGGCTTATCCATTGATTCCGATAGATTCCGGACCAGTGAACGTGCGTAGGATTTGGTAATCTGAATTCCTTTGGGCTGGTGCAAACCCGGTTCTGCGAATGATGGTTTTGACCTTTTCTTCCGTTGTCGAGCGCTGGTGTCCGGCCGTCATCAATACATTTTCTTCTACCAGAATGCCGCCGAAATCGTCCGCCCCTGCGAGCAACCCCAACTGCCCGGCCGCCACGTTTTCGCTGAACCAGGACGATTGGACATGATCGAAGTTGTCCAGCACCAGACGCGCGGTCGCTATGACGCGGACATACTTGGCCGGATGGACGCTTCGGGAGACTGCTTTGCCCAGGGGATTGCCGCCGGGTTTGTAGGACCACGGGATAAAGCTGGTGAATCCGCCGGTGCGGTCCTGCAGCTCGCGCAGCACCATCAAGTGCTCTACAATATCTTCATCGGTCTCCACATGCCCGAACATCAGCGTGGCCGTTGTCCGAAATCCAATACGATGGGCGGCTTCACAGACGGAAAGCCACTCCTCAGTGGTGGCTTTGCGCGGAGCGATCTGCTTGCGGACCGATTCCGTCAGTACCTCGGCACCCCCACCGGGAATGGTCCGGACTCCGGCGTCGTAAACGGCCTTCAGCACCTCTGCCACATCACACTGTTCCTGTTCGGCCATGAAGATATACTCCGCCGGACTGAAGGGGTGAATATGGATGTCCGGCGCGGCCTGCTGGATGGCGGTGATATAGTTCAGCCAGTCTTTCAACCCGACTTCGGGATTGTGTCCGCCCTGCAGCAATACTGTGGTGGCCCCCAGATCTGCCGCTTTGCGCACTTTGTCCCCCACGGATTCCGGGGTGAGGGTAAAGGCCTGCTCGTCTTCCGGTGCGCAACAGAAGGCGCAGAACCGACACTGGGTGACGCATACGTTGGTGTAATTGGGGTTGGTGTCGTAGACGAACGTGACGCGTTGATCCGGATGGCGTCGGCAGCGCTCGGCATGCGCCATATGCATGAGTTCTCCCAAAGGGGCCCGAACGAGCAACTCCATGGCTTCGCTGCGATTGATGCGTTGGTTGTTTTCAGGGGCGTTGGTGCTCATATGCTATCCTGGCGTTCCGGGGCCGGAGCCCTTTTTGGGAAAGAGGGGATTCGTGGCGTACTGCTTCAGTTCACTCAAAAAACGCGCCTGACCGGCATCTTCTTCAGTGGAGAGACAACGCCGGATGACCGTCAGATATTGCTGCGCATAATCCACCGGCACCTTCAAAAAATCAGCCACCTTGGGAGCCGCCGCTCGGATCAGCTGGGTTTCCTTTCTGGCGAACTGATCCAACCACGCCTGAAGGGACGCTTTGACCGACTCTGGCGCGTCTTTGCGGACCACCCACCGGGCGAAGACAAAAGGCAGCTGGAATCGTTCGTACCATAGCGATGCCAGATCCGCCACGTGGCTGAATCCCCGGGCAGTGCCGCCCTTTTGATATTCACGGGCCCAGTTCAGCGCCTTGTCGCCAATCACCAGATAGCCGTTGCTGTTATTCCCCTTCGACACCAGCTGGGGCATGGTCTCGAATCCATTCTGATATCCCAGCAGCAAATAGAGCAAGCGAACACTGGAGGCGGATTCACCGGTCAACCCGATCGTCAGTTCAGGCGAGAAGTCTTCAAAAGGACGATCAGAGAAAAAGAGAACACTCATCGCCTCCTGTTTCACGGCGATACCGAAGTGACCGATGAATTCGGTTTCCTCTTCCAGGTAGGCCAGTCCACCCACCGGTACCGCCGCAGCCCAGACATGGTTGTACTTCAAGGCCTGGATGCTCTCCCGGGGCAGGCAATCGACCAGAACGCATCCTTCGGGCGGTCCCATCTCTTTGAAAGGCGCCATGTTGGCGTAGGGAATCATGGCGATGTAGTGGGTCATGACGCTAACTCGTGGAACAGTCCGTCCCGCTCCACCGGTGTGAATCCGGCGACACGAATGGTCTCGTTCATCTTCTCCCTGGCCAATCCCCTGGGGGTGGTGGCGCCGGCCAGGTGGGCGATTTTCTCTTCCGAAATGGTACCGTCCATATCGTCCGCCCCCCAACTCAACCCGGCGGCTGCGGTTTCCACGCCGGTCATGGGCCAGTAGGATTTGATATGTGGAATATTGTCCAACACAAGACGAGCGATGGCCAGTACCGCCAGCGTCTCCAACGGTGTGGGGCCGTGGGTGTCGAATTTGCCTTCTCCGGGTTGGAATGCCAGCGGGATAAAACAGGCAAATCCGCTTGATTCATCCTGAGCGTCCCTCAAGGTAAGCATGTGGTCCACACGCTCGCGCCAGGTATCGCCAAAACCGAAGAGCATGGTGGCATTGGTTGGAATCTCATTACGATGGGCCAGCTGATGAATGCGCACCCAATCCTTGGGCCCGATCTTGTTCTTCCAATGCTGTTTGTACAATCTGTCGGAAAAGATCTCCGCCCCGCCGCCGGGCATGGCATTCATGCCGGCCTCTTTGAGTTCTTCCAGTATGCGGACTTCGCTTTTTTTGGCAGTCTTGGCGAAATAGGCGATTTCTACTGCCGTAAAGGCCTTGATGTGCAGACCCGGATAGGCTTTCCGCAATAACCGCACCAGCTCCAGGTTCCGTTCGTAGGGCCAAACCTGGTTGAGGCCGCCAACAATATGCGCTTCCGTCGGTTGCAGCGCCTCGATCTTGGACAAGATCTCCTCTTCGCTCAATATATATGCGTGAGAATCTTTCGGGGTAGCGGCATAGTTGCAAAAGGTGCATCCGGCGCCGCAGATATTGGCCGGATTGATTTGAAGATTGAAGACAAAG
>JAAUYD010128826.1_pt1 | contig 10309 bp, 15 predicted proteins | sample 7278101 | NCBI WGS metagenome assembly JAAUYD01 (sample SAMN14350128, study PRJNA611818) | marine sediment metagenome | isolation source: surface marine sediment (0.6m) | place: French Polynesia: Moorea | collected 2018-08
AAAGCATAGTTATAGGATTGGCGACAAATTTCTAGCCATTCACATAACATTGCCTGTTGTTTACTATCAGGGTAGATTCGGTAACAATAATTGAGGGTTAGAGTCATAGACATATTCTACATAGTATTTTTAGGTGGGGACTTCTTTTGACATTTTTGTTAAAAAAATCAGCCCGCACAAGCGGGCTGAAGTCTGCTTCAATTAACATATTGAGAAAAATACAATTAAGATTACGATTAATAATAATCGGTTTCAGGTTCTAAAGCAGGTAATTCAAAATTAGAAGGATCGCGGAAAAAACGCCAGGCATCCTCTTCCAAACGATGAATTAAATAGGGTTCTAAAACGTTTACCTGACGCAGACAAGCAATGTACCCGTCCATGTAAGACTGGATTTCATCAAAGCGACGGCCTCGGTTCCATAATTCTACCATGCCGTCCGTAAGGTTTTGGTAATAACGGATTGCCAAGGGGTGTTGCAGCATAATCAATGAATGGGAATGACTGAAAGAGATGTTGATAAAAAATAAATGCCTTGATTTTAATGAATCATTGACAGAAAAACAAGCTACAATGTTAGACGGAGCAAAAATTTAAGAAAATCCTACCAGTTCGGTACTTTACATTCTATCTCTGTCCCATTCATTTGAAAACCGTACTCGGTTCAATAACCACACAAGAGATAGTCCTGTAAATTTTAAGATTTTCTTAGGAAATGCCCCAAAGCACCGTAGCCAATGTTACAAATTCTTGACAATACGTTTGCTACGCTAAGGACTATCAAACTAGAAGGACAAAAACTAAGGTGAGTCTAATTTATACCGCTATTGTTGAGGGAAATCCTCATCTACGCTCATTATTAGGTTGGCATTTGCAACAAGCAGGCTACACTGCCCAACAATGCGCCAATCTACAACAAGCTCGCAGTGTCTTTAGCCGTCGCCAACCCACCTTAGTGATCCTTGACGCTGATCTATCTGACGGAGATCCCCTGGAATTGTGCCGGTGGCTTCATCAACAACGGCAATCCATGATTCTCATTTTATCAGCCAATGACACAGAAAAAGATATTGTCAAAGGATTAAATGCAGGGGCTGATGACTATCTCACCAAACCCTTTGGAATGCAAGAATTTATGGCTAGGGTTGAAGCCTTAATCAGACGGGTGCGTGTGGCTTCTGCTCCATTGTTTCTCGATTATGGTGATCTAAAAATTGATCTAGTACAACGTCGAGTCCAGTTTCGGGGAGACTTCGTGGATTTAACCCCTCAAGAATTCAGCTTATTGTATGTCCTAGCCCAAGCTGAAGGCAACCCTTTGAGTCGCGCAGAATTGCTGCAACGGGCTTGGCCAGAAGCGATCGATAATCCCCGTACCATCGATACCCATGTTTTGTCTCTACGCAAGAAAATTGAGACCGATCCCCGTCAACCCAGTTTAATTCAAACAGTCCGCAATGTAGGTTATCGATTCAACCCAGAAGTCATACAAGAACCCTCAACTTCCCCTACCACCTCCTCCAAAACCTCATCAGCAAAGATGGCTGCTGTTGAACCCCTTAAGTTTAACAAGCTCTCCTCTTGACTTCGTTAACCCCACCCATCCCACACTTCCCCCACTCACTTAACCGAAATATTGATACACCCAATTGAAAACTGCTATTAAAAGGCGGGGTTTTAGACCCAATTATTTTCGATCATCCTTCATTTAATAATAATTTTGCTGCCTCTAACATATCATCTCTAATGTCCTTAATGTCCTCTCGATTATCAAGATAAGTTTTCAAAGCTTCGATGGGATCTAAACTTTTTCCGATTCCTAATTCTGGTAGACGAGAACGGGATAATTGACTAATAATCTCAGGACGAATGGTATAACTATGGGCAGCTTTTAAAGCTTCATGAATCACAGGATTATTAATTAGTTCTAATTGTTCAGAACGAATCTGATAATTAACTCTTACAACTGCATTTTCAATGGTCTTTTTTTGAATAGCTTTAATTAACTTAGCTTGGGGATCATCTACTTGAGAAATATCAACTTTTATGGTCAGAAAAGGACGAGCAGGTAAAGAACAAAAATTCCAATTAACTTCTCCTTTTTTGAGATTAATTATAATGTAGCCTTTGTCTTCTTTTTCTTCACTAAAATCAACCCTTTCTATACTCCCTGGATAAATCACAGGTGGATTATTATTCGGATTGAGATTTTGATGTTTATGGACATGGCCTAAGGCAACATAATCAAATTCAGGACGAATTAATAAGGAAATAGGAATGGTAAAACCTCTTCCCACTGCTAAAAATTGTTCTGCCCCAAATCTGGCACGATTCACCATTAAATGACCTAATAAAATTGTAGGAACATTAGGATCTAATTTTCTGATTTCTTCTTCTAAAACAGGTTCTAAAGCTTTAATTAATAACTGATTAATTTCATCTAAAGATAATCCTTCTGTTTTTGATTTTGTTAATAGAGAAGAGCGAGTTAACCAAGGTAAAGTTATCACTTGGACTTCACCATTTTTAGTGCTTATTTTATGGGTAATTAAGTTATCTCCAACAATGAAACCAGGAACCGCTAAAGTGCGATAAATACATAAACTTGCGCCCCCATTTCCTTGAGAATGTTGATCATGATTTCCTACTAATAAAATAGTGGGAATATTCGCATCTGCTAAGCGTCGAAATTGAGCAGCGAAAGCTTCTTGAATATAAGGAGGCGGAGTCGCATCAGGAAAGGCATCACCCCCAAATAAAACGAGGTCTACTGGTTCATTAATAGCGCGATCAATACATAAACTTAAACAGTTAATAAAGTCTTCTAAACGGGTGTTTAAACCGGTTTTGGGGTTAACTTTTCCGTGAGAAAATCCGCTACCGAGATGAATATCAGAAAAGTGAAGAACTGTAATCATAATTAAATATGTAGGTGACAATGAACTTAAAATAGAAGTCAGGAGTTAGAAATCAGCAGTCAGAACTCAGAAATTTACATTAACTTTCTTTGTTATAACATTTTAGGTTTATTTAAGTAGAAATGCTGTTTCTATTTTTCATAAAAGTTTAAATCATAAAATTACCAATATTAATGTATAATGTCCATAATGGAGAAAATAGAGGGAAAATTTTAAATGAGTTTTAACAATGAATTTTTAGGTCAGTTAAATAATTTAAAAGAGGATGTGGAAAAACTTTTTGAAGTTAAACCGCCTCAACAATCTAATGTTTCCTCAAAAAAGGCTAGTTCATCTAATTATTTAACACCAGAGGAAAGAAAAGCATTTGCTGGTTTATGTGCATTAGAAGGAAAATCTGAAGTTGAAAAGTTAGCAGAGTTGGTTAAAGAATATTTAGAAAAGAAAAGACAAAGTTTATAAATGAAACACTTTTTTATAATCTGTATGAGTGCTATTTATCATGGTAACTTCCTCTCAATTTCTTACTTTAGAAGCTTTTATTAATCAATATGGTGACTTCCCTCGCTATGAATTGGTTGATGGAGAATTAATTGATATGGAACCTACAGGACTTCATAAAAATGATATTCTACCTCGGTAATTATCACGATGATTGATGTAAAATTAAACGATTACCATCAGGGTCATAAACATAAATTTCTTGACCATGAGAAGCAACATTAATCTTTCTGTGAGGAGGATAACCCAGATTAGTTAAAAAGGCGATGGCTGCTTCTAAATTTTCTACTTCTAAACACAAACTGAAGCCACTTTGTAGTGAGTGATCAAACTCTTTCTCATGGCTAAGTTGAGGCTGAAAAATCCCCAACCGTAACCCCAATAAGTCAAATTGAGCATAACGTTTTGGTTGATAGAGATGGGGTTGTTGGGATAACAATTGACTGTAAAAATTGACCACTAATTCAAAATTAGTCGTTCCTAACGCCACAAAAGCTGTGTTATATTGCAACATTTTTAATCTAAAAGGGTTAAAATTTCTACTCCTGTTTCGGTAACAGCAATGGTATGTTCAAACTGTGCGGATAACTTACCATCTTTAGTTATGGCAGTCCAACCATCCTTTAAAATAACTGCTTCCCAGGTACCTTCGTTAATCATCGGTTCAATGGTGAATACCATCCCTGGCCGTAACTTTTTGCCCTTCCCTCGTTTACCGTAATGGGGGACTTGGGGGGCGGTATGGAAGACATTACTCACACCGTGGCCAACAAAATCTCTGACCACAGAAAACCCTTGAGGTTCGGCACATTCTTGAATAGCAGCCCCAATATCCCCAATTCTTGACCCTGGTTTAACGGTTTGAATTGCTTCCATTAAACATTTTTCGGTCACTTCTACCAATCTTTTAGCCACCGGAGAAGGGGTTCCCACAAAAAAAGTTCTTGAAGTATCTCCGTGATAACCATCTAAAATAGGGGTGACATCAATGTTAATAATATCTCCTTCCCTGAGGATTTGTTTAGCATTGGGAATACCATGACAAACCACATGATTAACACTGGTACAAATCGATTTAGGGAAACCATGATAGCCTAAAGGCGCGCTGGTTGCACCGTGGGACTGAGTCCATTTTTCTGCTTCATCATTAATTTCTAAGGTACTAACCCCTGGTTTAACCATAGGGGCTAAATGGTCTAAGAGTTGGGCTGCTAAACGTCCGGCCCGACGCATTTTTTCAATTTCTCGCTTCGATAATAAGGTAATGGTTTCTCCCATGTTTTCGATGTGAAATTAACGAATAATCATTTTTTTTCTATGATACCAAATTTCTCGATCATAAAACTTGGCGATGATAGATGAATAGACAAGAATTATTCAAATAAATTGAGGGGAAAATGACCATAGGTTCCCACTAAGTTATGGTTATCAGACTGACAAGAAATTAAAACCCCCCGATAACTTCCTGTATAACAATCCACATAATAGGACATGGTTTCTGTATTAAATTTAATATAGACAGGGGTTCGCTGAGGTGCTGTAGCCGATTTTTCTAAATTTTCAGATAATCCCAAAGCTTTCAGGTAACTTTTGAGGGTGGCAAATCCTTCCTGAAAATTATCGGCACAAATACCAATATTTTCGGTTTCACATGAATTTGAAACAATTTTTATTGCTTGACGTAACTTATGTTTATCCGCTTCAAAATCCACAATTTTAATCTGAAGACAACTATAATCTTTGAGAATTTTGAGGGCATCATCAACACTTAAATTAGAATTAGCTTGAGTCATTATGATCGATTTTATGAGTTAGTTAAGGACAAAATTAGTCATTGTGGAGTTTCATGATCTATGCTACGACGAGAAGGGTCATCAGGGAATGAACTAGACAATGTTTTTAAGATTTCCCGTCAACGGTTATGATTAGATAATGATGAGTTGTAGAGTCATATATGGGTGAAGCAAAACGCCGTAAAGAAGCTTTAGGAGAACAGTACGGTCAAGAGGAACGTATTTTACCTTGGGTCCCCATCTCAAAGCGTCAAGCTGATGTTTTCTATCAATGGACAACGCGAGGAGCTTGGATTGGTATCGGTATTATGGTCGCTGTTTGGGTAACAGTGCGTTTTATTGGTCCAGCGTTTGGTTGGTGGGATATTCATTAACGAAGTCAGAAGTTCCTCACTACGTTCCGGCGCTATCGCACAGAAGTGTGAAGTTCCGTCTCAAAAACTATTCGCGGCTCGACTGAGCGTTCGACTGAGCTCACGCCGAAGTCTTCGCCGAACGTCCTTCAAAGGCGGGGTTTTAGACTTGACGGGGTGACAAGAGTTGGAAAAGGCTCACCGTGAGGGATTTAGAGATCAGCGATCGCAGATAAAAATCTTTTCTTTCGAGAACTGACACCGAAAAGATTAGTAATTCCAATGATTCAAAGAAATGAATTGATTAGCCAAAGGAATTAATGAACATTCTAGGTTGCCTATAGCTTTAAGGATAGCTTTATAGTTCATATCTCTAGCAGGATTATTATTTTTATAAATGCCTAAAATTCCCGAATGAGTTTGATTGATTTCGTGTAACTTTTCATAATCATCACAATTATATGTCATTAAAACACGATTATTTTTTCTAGCATAATCAAAAACCACATCATCAGCCATACCCTGTAATCCTATCTCATTTACAGTTATCACATTATGGCTCATATTCTCTAACATTTTCACTAAAACTTTAGCTTGACAATCTTCATCCAGTAACAATCTTAGGCTCAATCATAACTCCTTTTGCTTCTAAACGACGACGTTCTTCCACTGCTTCAGCTTGGAGAAGCTTTTGATGGGTTTGACAATATTCTATAATTTCGTGAATAGCTTCTAACGACAAGTCCCAGTTATAAAGAGCATCCGCTTCAGTCATCTCATTAACGATCATATCAGAATAGATAACAGATGCTTTGATTCTTGTTCCCTTTATATAAAGCTGCTTTCGCCAAGAATTAGGTCTTGCTTCAAGATATTGCCACTTTGTATTTGTGGACTGATTTTTCATAATTATTAATTCAAATTACCACCTATTTCATCATTATAGCCTTCTCTAATAAAATTAACCCACCGCAAACCCTGTATATTCTCTAACTAAAGGTTCATGAAAAGCTAAAACAATATCTTCTTTAGGAACACCCAATGCAACTAATTCATTAGCTATTTCCACCTCAGTACCATCATATTGTATCCAAATTTTGCTATTTTTAATATCTAAATGTAAAACACAACCATGATATCTTCGTCTATTTTGCCAACCAACATACATCAATTGATAATGATCACCAACCGTATCAAAAATCAATGGATAAAATACTGAATGCTACCCTATGTTGCATATAATCGATATTTTGTCAAGGTCAGTGTTACAATCCCCTTTTTTTTAGTACATTTGCTCAAAATTCTAACCATAAATTGAGTTGTTATAGCCTTCTGTAGAGCGATCGCTAAGTAAGTAACAACGACACAATGGGAATACTTAGCCCTTTTCTAATTTTAGACATACTGGCTACAGATTTTTAATCCTCTCCATCATACCATAACCCAGTAAACTCGTTAACTATTGATAATAATTCTCACACATAAAGTTAGGTAAAGGAATGTAACTGATTTGTATTTTGTTGCTGATCCTTCTAATTATATAAGTTTAACTTAACGAGAGGTAGTCAAACTCCTCTGAAAACTCAGCAACCGTAACCAGAGAGAAGGATATCGCTGTTGTAACCCATCAGGAAGTTGTTTTAATAGTTGGGTAAACCAGGAAGCAAAGAGTAAATTTTTAAAACTATCGGCTGTAAACTCAAAATAAGACCCTAACCAACGAATTAAGTCCTTATTTCCAGCCATTTCCCATATCCACAGTAATAAAGCAGGATTTTTTCTCGCAGCTTTTAAAGCGAGTCGAGTAAACATTAACCAAGTCGTCTTATCTTTGATAAAGGTATCAGCCACTTCTGGGGGAGAGTCAGCCAACAAACCAAAAAAGGTATTTAACATGGAATTAATACGCTGTGGTGGCAAGATTTTACCCGTAGGAACCATCATTCCCTTAGAAAATAGCCAAGTAACCGCCACATTACTTTGATAAGCCCGAATTTGGTTTAAATTCTCTGCCTTGAGTAAATCATGTTTTAGACAAAAATTCAATAAATAGGTTAATTTATCCAAATTACGCACTAAAGAGCCAAAACCTGTGAAAATGAGTGGAGATTGTAAAGATGCTGCATCTCCAATGGCTAACAGTCGATCAAAAGCTATCTTGCGATCGCCTTTACTAACACTAAAATGACCAGGAATATAACCAAAAGTCGGCTTTTTCCAGGTCAATTTTTCCAAATCACAACGACGATACTCTGGCAAAATATTGAAGAAATCTTCATACATTTCCAATAAAGAACCAGGGTTATTCGGATGAACTTGATGATAATGAAATAGATAAAACGTTAACTCATCTCCTTCTGCTGGAAACAACTCCCAGATTAATTGTCGACCGCGAGAAATATCACCATGAGAATTTAAAACATCTCCATATTGATTATCCCAAACGTCAAAATCAATCCCTTCAATAATTGCTCCAACCGTAGGACAAACACTATCAAATGTTCGAGTTCCATTTAGTTGCCAAGCAATAGGAGATGCGGTTCCCATGGCATCAATTAATAAACGTCCTCTAACTTCTTTCGTTTCTGTTGTGTTTAAATTAACTAAGCTAACCGTTACCCCTTTTGGATCGATCTTACCTTTAATAAATTCCGTTCTCTCCCAAATTTCTCCTCCTGCCTGTTTTAATTTATCCCCACATAATTTAAGAAATTTAGTTGTATCAATGGCAATATTTAAAACCTTCGGTGTATGTAAAACATCTGCTTTTAAATGAGGAGGATTATTCCCATCAAAAAACTTATTAAATCCATCCAGATATTCTTTAGCAATAATGGATTCAAATTCAGCAGATGTAAATAACCCCAAATCAATCAAACTTTGAAATTCAGAACGAGAAATATTCCACTCACGGTTCATGCGTCCAAACACTAACCGTTCTATCAGTAGAACCCGATAGCCTAATTGTGCCATTACCGCAGCGTGAATGACCCCTAAAGCCCCGCCAACATAGATTAGGTCATAACTAATGGTCGAAGGTTCACAAGGCTGATTTTGTTGAAAAATCACTTGTTTAGGTTCTTGGGGATTTTTGACCCCTTCTCGCCATCGTTTTTCCCACCAATAAACCCGTTGTAAATCGGTGTTTCCTTGGGGCATTTTACGGAAGAAATGAACTGTTTTGGGATAATAAGGTTCTAAAGCCTCAAAAATTGAAGAAGCAGAAGGCTTTAACTCTGGCAATTGAGGATATTGCTGAGGAAATGCCTTTCTAATCTCATCTTCCAAGTGACTACAGACCTTTGCTTGGGAGGGAAAGGGTTGATTCCCCCAACGAAAAATTTTCAGGTAAGTCGTTCGTTGTACTGACCAGACAAAGATGGATAATTCTGCCTCCCCTGCTGACGATGGGGAAACTTCAGAAATAACTTGTAAACGAACCCCATCTGGTGTAGTCTTTTTTTTGCCTGTTAGGGGAGTCCAATCCTTTTGTAACCACTGACGTACCTCATCGGTGTTGGGGTTGGGAATTTCTAGATAGGTAATTTCCTTCATTGCGATATGTTAAGAAAAGCAAAATTAAACAAAAGTACAGATTGCATTAGGTTGAAAGTAAGTTAGACTTTCCGTTACTGTATTCTGAGGGACACTTTAAAAAAGTTTACATTTTGTGATTGATTCAGACAATTCATCATAACCTTATGCATTATCCCATTCCAGCGAGTCCAGAAGAAATATTTGCCCTCCGTACTAAGCCAGTTGATGAAGAAATGATCGCCGTTGCCATTACTGGAGTGGTTAATCTTGCACGTTCTCAGGGACAATCATTGGATGAGTTAACGGCTGAAGTCTTAAAAGATGATCCTTTGTTGGATAGGGTTCAACGTCGTTGGTTAAGTGATTTAGTTCGCCAAGCATGGCAAGCTTTTCCTTAGATTAGTTACCAGATTCTGAATTCGCGCAACTATTAATGGTTAATTGCCTATTGATAATCGCTTTTTCATTTTTAAACAATTTCTATCATTGTCAACCCGAATATAGTCTAATTCATCGGTTAATTTATCCATAAAAAAAAGTCCGCGATCGCTTTCTAGTTCTAAAGGATGAATCTTTTGTTGTTTAAGTTGTGCTAATTTAGCTTTTAAATCAAAAAACGGGCCTTGGTTCCAGATGAGAATATCAACCCAAGTGCGATAAAAATTAACATTAATAATAATGGGAACCGTTGAAGGTAAATTTTCATGTGCATAGAGGACTGTATTAGTAAACCCTTCCGATAAAGCGAGTTTACATTCCCATAACACTTTCGGGGGTAAATAAGGTTTAGCAATGGTTTCAAACCAAATTAAAATTTTTTCTAAGGCTGAAATTTCCGTCTTAACCGTGAGTTGAAAAGGCTTAAGTAGAGACTGATGTTGCTTCCCTGTATTATTAGACTGCACCACTATTCTTATGAAATAAAATTAACACAGTCTTAAAGATAAGTTGAAGATCATACCAATGACTCCAATTTTTTTGATATCTTAAGTCTAGTTCAATCACCTGTTCAAAATTGGTAATTCGTGATCGCCCGTACACTTGCCATTCTCCTGTCATACCAGGTTTAACATTGAGGCGTTGCCACTGGGGAACCTCATAGCGTTCTACTTCATCTGGGGTGGGAGGGCGAGTTCCCACCAAACTCATCTCTCCTTTCAACACATTCCAAAATTGGGGTAATTCGTCTAAACTGGTACGGCGTAGA
>JAAUYD010023654.1_pt1 | contig 10306 bp, 11 predicted proteins | sample 7278101 | NCBI WGS metagenome assembly JAAUYD01 (sample SAMN14350128, study PRJNA611818) | marine sediment metagenome | isolation source: surface marine sediment (0.6m) | place: French Polynesia: Moorea | collected 2018-08
ATGTCCAAATCGATTTTTAAAATTTACCAACTGACGTGAGGTATTATGATGCTCTTTTTGAATCGATTGTTCCGCGCTGCAAAGCTCGATACCCTACTGTATCAAGAAGTCATTAATGATGCCGGCACCATGTTTCAGGCCATGATGACTGTTTTTGTATACAGTGCATCCACTGCGTACGGTGGTTTTGCCAGAGCGGGGGTTGCCGGGATCAATTTCGCGATGATTACCACTTTGATTGGCTGGTATATCTGGGCTTTTTCAACCTATTTTATTGGCACCAGGCTCTTGCCAGAAGACGACATCAGAACAGATAGAAAAGCCGTGTTGCGCGCGATGGGGTTTGCCACTGCGCCCGGATTGTTCCGTTTGGCGGGTCTTATACCGGATATGGCCGGCATTGTTTTTATAATTAGCTCTTTATGGATAATTGCGACTGCCGTATTGGCCGTAAAACTGGTATTGAATTTTAAAAGCATTTATCGAGCGGCGGGCGCTTGTATACTAGGTTTGATTATCAGTATCATTTTTCAAGGTTTAATGTACATCTCATTGCTTTCGGTTTTCGGCATTCCGAACCAGCGATTTTAAGGTGGCCTATGGTTTTCAGTTGTAAAAGATTACTCTTGACCTTCTTTGTCATGTCGATTTTCGTGCCGACATCACACGGCAAGGTGATCATCTTCGACCGTGCAACCACAGTGTTGACACCCATTCATATCACGGTGCAGACCAGGGATAGGTTCTTTGTGTCTGGTGGACAGCTAGTTGATATTTATCTGGATAATACTTTTGTAAAAAAAATTTTAACCGGTGGGGATGGGTTTGGCTACTTGAAACATATCCCCCGGGAGCCGGGTTTAAAAAAAATTACCGCCCGCACGAACGCCGAAAGTGCATCCGGTCGAATCCTAGTGGTCACAGAAAATGAGAGGGTGGTTCTCATCGAGACCGAGGGCGCATTTAAAGATTCGGTATTTTCAGATGAAGTCAGGCGACGCTGCCAAGAAGCAGTCAAATCAATCAGCGAAAAATATCGAATTATCTACCTCAGCCGGTTATTGGGCGCCGGCATCACCGAAAGTTGGCTAGAAAAGTACGCTTTTCCTGAATCAGTCATTCTTCGTTGGGACGGACCCAAGATGCTGGAAAAATTAAAAAAAAATAGATTACAGCTACATGCAATTATCGGTTCTTCAAATGTAATTTCTGCCGTTGCCGACAAAATTGAGCGACGATTCTCATTTGAAAAAACCAAAGACGGTAAAACCGTAAAAAATTGGGAAGAAATCTTGGACATCCTGTTGAAATCCCCTTCTCCCGACCTCGGGAAAAAGGAGATCCCCGCCGGGGCCGAATAGAAAGGAGAAAAAAAAGGCATCGATAGGGGTTACTTTCCTGACATGATGGCTTTTTCGGCGGCGAGTCAACTAGTGATTATTCTGATTCAGTGCCCGCGTATTTACGAATCGTGCCGTCGGCAGCTATCCCATAAACAGAGCCATCACTGCCGACCATCACCGAGGACAGGCCGTTACCATGGAAATTGGTATCATGACCTCTTGTTTTGAGATTATAGGTGACGGTCAGCATTTCGAAAGTCGACACATAAACTCGGTTGGAAGTAACAGCCGGAGATGAATAAGTAACCCCCAGCAGTGGTAATTTTCGCGGCAATTTGTTGTCTTGGGTTAAAGTTCCGTCCAGAGCGTTAATCACCTGAATTTGGTCTTTAGATACAACAAATACATACTTATCACGAGCTGCTGCCGGTGTAGCGAAAACCGCCTGCCCGCTGTCATACTCCCACATTTTCACACCGGTCTCCAAGTCGTAGGCCGGCACCTTCCCATCCCGTCGCCCAAAAATCATCAAGCCATTGGGTGAAATCATGGTGGAAGAATGCTTTTCATAGTCATGAGCTTGATGCCAGAGCACAGACAACTTGTTACCGTCCCACTCAAAAACCCCTGCACTGCACAAATTATCAGCAATTGCTATCAGGGGTCTTTCTCGATCAATGACAACCGCAATGGTCGGATCTAAAAAATGGTCCGATAAAACAATCTTTTCTTCATCGAACTCGACTGGAAAAGCGCTGATCAAACGCCAGGTTTTTTCATAATAATCTAGAAGATCCTCAATGTTATATGAATTTTCATAGTTACAGGTTGCAAGAGAAGAACGGTCAAGTAAGTAAGCCCCGAATCCATCATCACGCAGAGCAAAAAGCTCCCCTTGGATTCCGTTACCTCCAGCCACCGATACATAAACAAAAATCAGTGAGTGATTTTGAATTCGGACAACCTTGGGAGATCCAAGAGTAAAGCCATTATCTGGAAACGTGTAGGACCACTTAAGATAGCCATAGGAATCGACCTTGTGAAGTGTGCTCGAGCCTGTCATATTGTCCACCTTGCGACTGGTGATGACATAAATTTGGCCATCGTCTGAGACTGAAGCAGTTGAGACGATAAGGCCTCCTGGACCCACTGCTCCGAATGATTTTATCCATTTTTCGCTGCCGTCCTCCGACTTAACAGCTACCAGCAAACCGTCCGAGGTGCCGATGTAAACAACCTCCCTGCCTTGGATGTCCTTGCCGGTAACCGGTGATGCACTGGTTATTTTATAAGGCTTGGAAATCCAGCTGGAAGAAAGTGCAAATCCGCTTTCTATCGCCTGGTAGCCCTGGTTCGACAAATCGCCATGGAAATGTCCCCAGGTCGAGAATTTGCCGCCGACACATCCTGAAAAAACCACCAGACTGCAAACAAGAAACGCACTTCGTATAAAGTTGTTCATGGTGATTCCTTTCTATTTCAAAAAGATTCCTACCAATATATTCCATATTGGACAGATTAATCAAGCACGGATTGGCCTTTGGTCGTTTTTCCAAGGGCTTACCTGAACTAAGCCTAAGCCCTACCACGCTTTATCCATCTGGACGAGAAACGGCAACAAGAGGTTTGGGCGTACAAATCCTGGTATTCATAGATCCAGAAAAGATTTGACTTGTAAAAAATTTAAAAATTTCGGCTTCAAAGATAAAAACATTCAGTATCATTGGGGGTTGACCCAATTATAAGATCTAATCTAGAAAACGGTCCTGACTTTTTTCTGGATGAAATCAAAAGACCCATCAATCTGGGCATAATTAATTTCTGAGAGGTTAGATGAATTTGGTGACTTTTTTGATAGTAATAAGGTGTACGAATGCGGTATTGGATCACGAATGGGCTCAGATCATTCAAAGCCGTTAGAATCAGATGATCAGCTTCTAAGTAGCAGATTACAACTCGTGCCGCCCCGTGTTTGTGATGCGTATTGAGCCGGTCGGCGAGACCCATCGACCGACTCATACCCCCGTGTATCAACCGATATCTGCAAATTCGGCTGCCAGATCTTCACGAACATCATGATTCAGCGACTCTATTTTCGGAAAAAGATCTGTTAGAATGTTTTTGGCATTTTCAATGCTGCTGATAGCTTGCGAAATTTTCTGAACCTCCGATTTTGTCAAATCAATTTGTTCTTTAATTTCGCCAATATCTTCACAAATAAATTCAAACTCAGTGATCACTCTGAAAAAGTCTTCTGATTCCATGCTGGTTCCCCTTTTTTAATAATTTCCCCCGAAATATTTCAATATTATTTAATTTCAGATGGTTAAAATATTCAGCGTTTGCTTTAACCAAGATGAATATCGGCAGAGTGATGGGTAAGCTTGAGCTTTTTCTGATCTTGCAGCCAGTATGGCGCCCTATTGATACGGTAATTATTAAATATAATCACATATTAGAATATTGGATTCCGCCTTGACAAAATCAGATGCATATTGCAATCAAGGCCATAAACTGATTAAAATATGCAACCATACTACAGGAGCGAAGCTATATTTTCAGATAAGATTCAGGTAAGATTTTTAGGCATTTGCACAGACCCTGAAATTAACAATTTAAACATGAAAATTGATACAGCCGAGTTAGCAGCGCAACTGGCCAAAGTCGTCGAAGGAAAAATTCAGACCGACACGCCCCTTGCTCCATTTACATCTTACAAAATAGGTGGTCCCACGTCCGTTTGGGTTGCCCCAAACACTGAAACCGGCGTGGGCCACGCCCTTGAAGTCATTCACGAAAACCAGGCACCGTTGTTTATCCTTGGCCGCGGTTCAAACATACTGGTCTCCGATAAAGGCTGGGATGGGGTAACCCTTTATCTGGGTGAAAATCTCAGTGGTTGGTCCTTTCAGAACCGGCGTGCGAATGTGCTGGCCGGCACTCTGTTAATGGACCTGGTTTGTGAGGTGGTAAAAAAGGGGCTGTCCGGTTTGGAACTTATGGCGGGAATTCCTGGAAGTGTCGGCGGGGCGCTGCGTATGAATGCTGGTGCATTTGGCCAAGAAATCGAACAGGTTAACGTATCCGTCAGCGGTTTCAACAAAAACGGGACGCCTTTCGGAGCCGAACGCCATGAAATCAATTTCAATTACCGACGAGTTCCGGAACTGGAAAATGTGGCCATTACATCCGCTCAATTTCAATTTGCCGATGAGGATTCAAAGGCTTTAAAAAGACGTATGGAGGACATTATAGCCTTGCGCACCAGCAAACAGCCGCTGAATTATCCTTCCTGCGGCAGTATTTTCAAACGACCGCCCGGCTATTATGCGGGAGCGTTAATCGAAGAATCCGGTTTAAAAGGCAAACGCATCGGCGGTGCCAAAATAAGCCGAAAACATGCCGGATTTATATTAAATACGGACAATGCCAAAGCCATCGATGTCTATGAGTTAATACGACTCATAGAAACAGAGGTATTTGACCGCTTCGGGGTCCAATTGGAACGGGAAGTCAAATTAATAGGAAAATTTTAAAACGTGCCAGACCGTTGGACCCTCACCCGTTTTTTTACACCCCTCGCCATCCAGGCAGCCTCTCAAGCCCTGAGTTATCCACTGGTTGCCATGGTCGCTTCGCGCGGTTCCGGTGGCCCGCTAAATCTAGCTGGTTTGGCGCAGGCAAATACCGTCATGTTTTTACTCGGAATGATCGCTATCAGTTCCGTAACAACGGGCATGGTATATGCCAAAACACGTGAGGGATATCAACAATTTCGAAAAGTTACCCTGCTAACCGGCTTGGGGGTCGTCGTCATCCAGGGCAGCCTGTGTATACCCGCCCTTTCACATTTGCTGTTTGGTCGACTTATCGGCCTGCCGCCTTCAATTGAACAGCCGGCTTATACCACCTTTGTGATCAGTATTCCGCTGCAGTTCTTATTCTTTTTGCGGATCCCCTATTTTGTAGTTATGTACCTTGGGAAAGCCACCGGCATGGCAAGTTTGGCTACGATTGCCCGAATTCTTCTCACAGCGTTGCTGTCCTTGCTTTTTTGCACCTTGGAACTGGTCGGTCCAATTTGGGCTGTCGCCTGTCTTACCATACCGGTTGTGATAGAAGTCGTAATTTCCAGGATATTTGCATCTCCGTTTTTAAAATCCCTTAAATCCTGCGAAGGAAAACCGGCCAGGGCAATGGAAATCTTTAAATTCAATTTACCGTTGTCTGTCGGCGGGTATTTTCTATCGGCATCGGCAGTCATTTTGGCTGGGTTTATCGCCCGTGCGCCTGATCCCGATCGCATCCTGCCAGTATATTATCTGGCACTCGGTCTCGCCAATCCCGTGGCATTTGCAGCGACACGCATTCAGACCATTGTACTCGCATTTCCGCCCCAATCGGGCGAAGATAGCCGGACATTTCGCTTTTGCCTGATGGCAGGAGTCATCCTGGGCATTTTACCGTTGATGTTTGTCCTTCCCGGTCTGGCTGAGTTTTATTTTATGGGGTTGCAAAAGCTCGGCCGACAGGATTTACCGCTTGTCCGAGTGACCGTAATATCACTGTTTTTTTTCCCGGTCAGCGTTGCCATTCGGGCTCAGAGCGAAGGGTTGGCAGCCTGGTTGAAAAAGCCGCTGACCGTCCTTACCGGACATGCAATGTTCATGGGTACCATCATTGCAACCGGTTTCGCCTTGCTCTTTATTGGAGTGCCAGGGCAGTATATCGGTCCGTTGGGATTGACTCTGGGGAGTCTGGCCAGTTCGGCAACCATGCGCTTCTGGTTGGATAGAGGAAAGGAAAGCAGCTTGCCGGTGGGGCAGACAACCACTTCGGTGGGGCAGATACGGTAACCTCTGTTCATATTTATACAGGCTGAATCGAAGGCTTTTTCAATCTTCTTCCCAATGAATACACTCCACCGGGCAGGTGTCCATAGCCTCTTCAATGCAATCCTCAGGGCCGCCCTCAGGCATGATAACCTCGGCCTTTTCTTCCTCTTCGTTAAAAGCAAATACTTCCGAGCAAAGTTCTACACAACTTTCGCAACCGATGCATTCATCGGCATCAATCACAACAATTTTTCCCATTTTCGATCTCCTTGTAATATCTTCTATATATGAACTCGACGGATTTTCGTCGGTCAGTTTCAGCGTGGAGGCGCCTCATTAGGAGGTCATAAAGGCAATCTAAGTGTATTTTTAAAATAATCAAGGCACCTTTTTCGGTTGACCCTAACGTTGCAACAGACGGGTTGACAGGACACTAATAAAATAATAGTTGCTAATTTCTTTGCCAAAGGAACGGCAGGATCTGAAATATGAAAATTTTTCCATAAAATGCGAAAAAACAATGAATTAGATAGCAGCACCGCCCGATTTCAAACCGGTAAAATCCTGGCGCTGTCCATCGGACATTTTGTTCACGATGTTTATTCCAGTTTCCTCTCCCCGCTTTTGCCGCTTTTAATCGAAAAACTGTCCTTGACCTTAACCCAGGCCGGTTTTCTATCAACGACTATGCAGTTGCCTGCGTTGCTAAACCCCTACATCGGGGTTTTGGCCGACCGCATCAGTGTCCGCTATTTTGTTATCCTGGCCCCTGCCATAACCGCCATTCCAATGAGCCTTATCGGTGTGGCCCCCAGCTACGGCGTCCTGTTACTCCTATTATTTATCACCGGCATCAGTGTCTCCATTTTCCATGTGCCCTCGCCGGTGATGATAGCCAACCTTTCCGCTGCCAGCAAAGGGCGGGGAATGAGTTTTTTCATGACGGGCGGCGAGCTTGCCAGAACCATCGGTCCCTTGGTGGCGGTTGCGGGCGTTTCCCTTATGGGCTTGGAGCGATTTTATCCGGTGATGGTTTTTGGTTTGATTTCATCCGGTTGGCTCTACTTAAAACTTCGCGATGTTCCGGTCAACGAGGTACGCATCAAGCGCAACTTGACTGCGCTACAGACCTGGCACAGGCTGCGTCATATTCTCCGGCCCTTAACTGCGATTCTGGTTTCTCGTGGGTTTATGCATGCTTCTCTGACTGCATTTTTACCGACATATATCAACCAGCAAACCGGAAATCTCTGGCTGGCCGGTGTGGCCCTGACGATGTTTGAGGTCGCTGGTGTTGCAGGTGTGTTGACAGCCGGCACCATGAGCGATTTGTTCGGCCGGCGCAAAACCCTTTTGGTTTCTCTGATCGGTGCCCCGCTATGCCTGTTTGCTTTTGCATTGACAAGCGGTTGGTTTCGGATAGCCGTTCTTTTAGTTACCGGATTCACTCTTTTATCCACCACTCCGGTTATGCTGGCCCTGGTTCAGGAACAAGGTAAAGATGCTCCGGCAGCAGCCAACGGGTTGTTTATGATGATATCTTTTATCGCTCGATCGGCGGTAGTTGTCGTGGTCGGGTTCATCGCAGACCATATTGGACTTCAGACCACCTATTTGATCAGCGCGGCCATGGGATTGATTGGGATTCCGTTTATTTTCCAATTACCGAAGGATTAGAGGTTTATCCCAGGATTTATTCATACCGCTCTTCCTTCCAGGGGTCCGCACTGTTACTATATCCGCTGCTTTCATAGAATCCCGGTTCATCAACAGCAGTGAATTTGATTTCCTCGAGCCATTTCACACTTTTGTAAAAATAGCGATCCGGCACCAGAGCCCTCAAAGGGGCGCCATGGATTTGGGGAAGTTTCTGGTCGTTAAAGCCATGGGCCAATATGACATTTTCTTTGAGGGCCTCAGCGAGGGGAATACTGCTGGTATAAACTCCCTGCGCTTTTAATATAATGAAACCGGCGGTTTTTTTAGCTTTTACAAGATCGATAATCGTCTTCATCGGGATGCCGCGCCAGCGAGAATTCAGCAGAGTCCATCCGGTGACACAGTGGACATCGCAAACCAGATCGATCTGCGGTAACTGCATCAGTCCCGAAAGATTTAAAATCATCGGTTTTTCAACCTCACCGGTGATTTTCAGCCGCCAGTCGGAAACACTTTCCTCTGTTTGCCGGCCTCCCATATTGGGTAGTGCTTCTACCGCATGCTGCCCAGGAGGGATTCGCGGTCTTCCGTCCGCTCTGATTTGGGCCGCCACCGCCTGGTTGGCGGAGTCCATCAGTTTGATAAATACACCTGGCAAACCAATGGATACCGCAGACCCTCCGGTTGTCGCCATGAATTCACGCCGCGTTATCTTTTTGGATTTTTTCATACCGTACTCCAATTTCGCTTGAATTAGCCAAGAGTTGTTTTCCGCTGTCTGTATTTGGTCACAATAACATAATCCTAAATCCGGCATATGCCAAATCACTCCTCGAACACAATACCAAGTTTCACTGAGGCGTTGCGTTCTTAGCCCTGATCTGATACGTTGCATCAGCAAAAATTCGTCAAAAGGAGAACCCAATTCATGCCCGATGAGCAGCCAAATAATCTCGAATTCATCATCGATCGATCAGACCTCTACCAGGAGGAATCATTTACCGATCTGAAAACTGGGACCATCAAACGCCTCATACCCGTACGCCCCGATGGCTCACGGGACAACTCCCGCAAAACTGTTTTTGTTGGACATACCAGTATCCTGACCCCTAACGGACCCCTGCCGATTCAAAACGTTATTGCCGCCAAGGAGCTGCAGCAGGCCATCAAAAAATTTCCCGCGGCCATGCAGGAAGCTATGGAAAGATTGATGGAAGAAGTCAAAAAATACCAGGAGCAGGAACAATCCCAGATCCAGAAGCCCGATTCGCCCATCATCGTCCCCTGAATGAGCAAACCGAAAGCACGTTTCCGGCCGGGTGATTATCTGATGTCCGGAGGCTGTGACTTATCCGAACTAACCGTATTTGCTCGCAGTATAACGAACCGAAATTCCTTTCAGGATGGTTCGTTTTTGGCGACAGACCAATAGCTTTTTAGGTATTAAGATGGGATTACTAAATATATTTTCAGGAAAAGACCCCGAAAATCATGAACAAAAAGGAGACGCGCTCTTTGATATCGGTGCCTATGGAAAAGCTGTGGCGGAGTACGAGCGGGCCTTGCAAAGACTGGAAAAGACAGCCGCCTGGGATGAAGGTTACCGCGAAAGTCTCCGGGATAAAATACAGACTAGCAGGGAATGCTTGGCGCATGAGCATCGACAAACGGCCGAAAACCTGATCGAGGCAGGTCACGATTATGATGCCCGCCAATACATCGATCTGGCCCTGGAATTAACCCAAGATCCGGAATTGAAAACCGCTCTCGAGCAGCTTTTGCAGATGGGCGAAACAATTGAGTCCGAGGACTTGGAAATTGAATTGCCGGAAATCGACATTCAGAATCAGGAGCCGGAGTACGAAGATGAGCAGGTCGAAGAAGCACCCGCCGGTACAAAAGAGGATGAATATTTCACCGCACTTATTGGGACTTTGCCTGATGAAATCCAAGATGCCTATTTGGGTTATGGCGAAGATTTTAAGATCGGATACCTGGCGTTGAATCAGGGAGATTTCGATGCAGCGGCCGCGCATTTGACCACCGCCATGAAAGAACATCCCGATCCGGCAAGTTATATTCCACTTGAATTGGCGACCGCCAACCTGAACCTTGGCAGGTATGACGAAGCCCGTCGGCTGCTGGAAGCATTTCTTGGACACCACCCGGACGCCCTGCCGGCCTATCAGCTTTTGTGTGAAATTTTCTGGGAGATGAAAACCTTTGATAGTGCTGAAGAACTGCTGGATTCCCTACCATCCGGTCTTTCGGAATCCGTAGCCGGGTATTTGCTGCGCGGCGAAACCTTATATCAGGCCAAAAGATACGGGGAGGCGAAATCATTTTATCGTAATTTCTTAAAAACTTACGAGTGGAACGAATCCATCGCCCGGGCTCTGGCCAAAACCCATGAGGCATTAGGAGAAATGGCCAACGCCCGCAATCTGTATAGCGAGATCATGGCCCAAT
>JAAUYD010037102.1_pt1 | contig 10306 bp, 8 predicted proteins | sample 7278101 | NCBI WGS metagenome assembly JAAUYD01 (sample SAMN14350128, study PRJNA611818) | marine sediment metagenome | isolation source: surface marine sediment (0.6m) | place: French Polynesia: Moorea | collected 2018-08
CCAGGCCGATGTGTTTAGAAATACGGCCGGGGGATGGCCCAGCGATCCCCAGGGAAACAACATCGGAGGGTGGGGGTTGGCACTCAAGCCCAGAGATATGACCCGGTTTGGTTTCCTCTATCTGAATGGGGGTCGATGGGATGGCCAACAGATCGTTTCAGAGAAATGGGTCAAAGAGAGCGTCACGCCGTACACGCCGGGCTACGGTTACCAGTGGTGGCTTAGAGAGTTGAGCGGTGTATCCGTCTATTCCGCTGTTGGTCAGGGCGGAAATCACATCTTTTGCGTCCCTCAAAAGGATTTGGTTGTCGTTGTGGCCTCCACGCTGGGCGGCCGCTATCGAGATCGGTGGCGTCTGCTGGAAGAGTTTGTCATCCCGGCCGTAGTAGAATAGCTTAATAAGTAAATGGTCCGCAGATTACACAGATAATTAATTGCGGTTAAGTAATTTACAAAAAATGTTATAAGAAAAATCGTCCGCAGATTACACAGATTTTCGCAGATTACAGTGAAAATCTGCGGCCATCTGCGTAATCTGTGGACAAATTATTTTTGATTAGTTTTTGTAAAATAATTAATTAGGCTGATGAATTCATTCATCCGCGAGATTAGTACACTGTTACAAAAATACTCTTAACTTCTTATTTTAGAGACGCCATTTTGCCGCAGCCGAATAAATTCGGCCGCTATGAAAACCGAAACGCGATAAATCGCGTTAAAAACTATCCGGTTTCGGTCTCCATGGCCGATGGATTCATTCATCGGCTAAGAAAGGGGGCAGCAAGGTCAAAAGTTAAGAAAACATCTGTTACACAGCATTAGGTAGCGGCCGGATCATAAGTTAAGGTAAGTTCAGTTGCCAAGTACTTTATGGAAGAAAGAATAGAATCAGAAGTTTACGAGCGGCAGGTCAGCGCTGCGGAGCGGGTTTTTTCCCGGGCTCCCTTTTCGGTTGTCACGATGGTGGCACGCATCAAGGGAGCCGTTTCAGAGGAATTGGTGCGACAGGCGGTGGCCAAAGCCCAACAGCGGCACGTTTTGCTGCGCGTGCGCCTGACAGAGCGAGATGGTTCTCAATGGTTTACTTCAGATGGGTGCGGGGAAATTCCGGTCGCGGTGGTGCCTCGAAAATCGGCCGACGACTGGATCGAGATTCATGCGGCTGCTGCCCGAATGCCATTTGAATTTGAAACCCTGCCGGCCGTGCGTTTTATCCTGATCCGGGGACCAGATGCATCGGATTTGATCATCTTGTGTCACCACACGATTTGTGACGGGACGTCTTTGGCGTATTTGGCCCGCGATATAATGGGGTACATGGGTGATCCGTCCCGAGTGGTTGAAGCCCTGCCGCCCCCCGAGCCTCTGGCATTAGAAAATTTACCGGCCGATGCGCCCCGATTTGGATTGACCCATTTCCTGATTCAACAGATGAATCCGCGCTGGGCGGCCGAGAGCGTGCCCTTTGACCAGGAGGATTACGAACAGCTCAGCAGGGCGTACTGGAATCACTACCACCACGATATTTTATGTGTTGAACTGTCAAAAGAGGAGACACATACACTGGTGACGCGCTGCCGAGATGAGGACATTTCGTTAAATTCCGCCCTGACGGCCGCTTTTTGTGGCGCTCAGGGGGTGGTTGAGGGGAAAAAACCGCATCACAAACAGATTCTCATGGCTGCCAGCGTGCGCGATCGGCTGTCCCATCCCCCTGGGGAGGCCCTGGGCTTCTTCGCTTCCAGCATTGAGCTAAAACTGAAATTCAATCATCGAAAAAACTTCTGGGAAAATGCCCGACGGTTTCACAAACAGATTAAGCCAAACACCACCAACCGCAAGATATTCAAGCAGGTTCTGACCTGGCTGACTTTGGAACCTACATTTATTGAGGCGATGAATGTCAAGCAGCTGGCCGCGCTTGTCTTGCCGGATTCGACCCGGTATGAAAAGCTGTCTGGGTTTGGTCAGCGAGAGGATTCTGTGGCCAAATTTTTGCGGCGCAGCAGGATGAATGAGCTGGAGAAGAAGCTTTGGGGTCTGGTGATCACCAATCTCGGCCGATTTCAGTTGCCGACGGCATATGGTTCACTCGAGCTGGATCGGCTGATCTTCCAGCCGGGCAGCGGGTTCCCCCTATCGCATATCAACCTGGTAGTCGGGGCCGTGACCTTTGACGGCAAACTCAGCCTGATCGTCGAATATGCCCGAGAGGCGATTGATCGTGAAACCGTGGCGCAGATCAAAAACAAGGCGTTAGAATTTCTTATTCAGGCCTAAAGCGTATGATTTATCAATTAAACGAAGAAAAAATGGAATACTCTTTTGAGACAGCTGACCTTAAAGGGTTATTTGTAGCCGACAGTGAGGCTTATAGCCCGAATCATCGACATCACATCAGGAATTTGCTCCACAAACCAACCGGTTTTTACGTTACGCCCACCGAAGATGCTCAAAAACATCATTCCGGCCTGTGCAATTTTTTCCGTGCCTATGCTCGGAACAGCTGGTTAACTGAACCTCGGGCTATGCCATCGGCCGTGACCTTGTTAAAAAGTGGGGTTCAGCTCAAATGGAATCCCATCCTGCAGCACCAGGCAAAAGTTGAAGCAACCTACACCATTCAGGAGCCCAATATCATCGATATTGAAGTGACAGTTGAAGGATACAATCATTACCCAGATTATGAATTGGTTTTTAGTAATTATCACGCCCCGGCTCTTAAAGGTGGTGCTTATGTAAAAACAGAAAGCGTAAGCGATAATGAAATCATCGAAGAAATCATGATCACGGACAACGATCTTTTTCATGGGATGTACCCTTTTTTCCCACGGGATTTGTCTGCTGCTCAAATGCTCAATGATGGGCGCAGCCGGAAGGGGCGCTGGTATTATCGGCCTGTTTGCGGCCGTTTATATGGGTATCCTATGGGCTTTGCTACCAACGAGACGACGGAAATTTTGGTAATGGGTAAAACGGAAGATGTTGCAGCCGTTGGGGTTACTTATGCCGCTGAGGGAGCCAGGTATGATGATGTTGCGCAGCATCACGCGATTTACCTCTCACTTTTTGGCCGTGATTTAAATCCGGGAGATGGGTGGCGAACAAATATCCGCGTGATCGTCATGAAGGCTGGCAATTCGGAGAAAAGAATTCAGAGATATCGTGAATTCCTGGCGGCGGTTGAAGGCATCGACCGGAGATTCGAAGTTGATCCCACAACATTTGGCTAGAGAGATTTTATCGAGCAATTAAGGAAGTCAGATGAGTGAAAAATTATTCGTGCCGGAAAATTTTGTCGCGCCTTCAAAGTTAGAAACACCCCACTTTCGGCTGCGCATGCTGTCGGTTGAGGATGTAGAGAAAGATTACGAGGCGGTGATGGAAACCCAGGCGCGTTTCCACGCCATGGGGTCTTCCTGGCCCAGAGAAGGATTCACAATCGAAGAGAATCTGGCCGATCTGGAGCGCCATCAGCAGGAATTTTTAGATCGCCAGGCGTTTGCCTACACGGTTGTGGCCCTAGACGAAAGTCGGGTGTTGGGCTGCGTGTATATCAATCCGGCCGACGGCGACGAGGTTGATGCTGCGGTGGTCATGTGGGTCAGGCAAAGTGAATTTGAAAGGGGCTTGGATCCCATTTTATTTGATGCGGTTAAACAGTGGCTAGACGCGTCCTGGCCTTTTGCCAATGTGAGCTATCCAGGAAGAGATGAAGCTTAAAGTCGAACTTTCGAACCAGGCGCAGTCCGGTTGGTGGGAGACGGCGCTCAAATACCGCCGGGAGTACAAAAGTTTTCAAAACTTTTGTACTCCCGGTGCAGGCCACAACCGAACTTTCACTTTAATGGCGGGAAATTCGTGTCATTCGTGAAATCTTGTTTTAAAATTCCCTTTTTAATTTTATTCGATTTTGAAGTTTCTTCTCTCAAAGTGCGAGAAAATCGCAAATGTGAATGTTTTTGCTAATGTCCTCTCGAAAATTTCAACTCCCTGAACCGGTGCGAATGCGCGCCGAGAGCCTGGGCGAACCCGGCCGCCGGTGGATGGCCGGCCTGAATGAAACCATCAAATATCTCGAAACCTTGTGGTCGATCCGCGTCGGCGAGGTGCTGAGCGGCGGCACCGAGAGCCTGGTAGCCAATGTTTTACTCGATGATGGCGAACCGGCCGTGCTCAAAGTTGGCCTGCCCGGCTCTTCAGACCTGGCTAAGGAGGCGCAGATCTTTCGCCTGGCCGCCGGCCGGGGCTACGCCACCTTGATCGCCGACGACCCATCAACCAATGCTCTTCTTGTCGAGAAGCTGGGTCGGCCGCTGGAAAAAAAGATCACCTCAATTGAGGAGCAAATTCGGGTGATTTGCGCCATGCTGCGCGAAGCGTGGATTCCACTGGATGCTTCCCACGGTTTGATGACCGGGGCAGAAAAAGCTCGCTGGCTGGCCGATTTTATTGTTGAAAGATGGGCGATGCTCGATCAACCCTGCAGCAGGCGGGTTGTCGATCGTGCTTTATCATTTGCCGCGGAGCGTGAAGCCGCTTTTTCATCGGAAAGCTCCGTTTTGGTTCATGGGGATGCACATGCCCTCAACGCCCTGGCTGTCCTGACGACAGACGGCCGCGACAGCGGACAGTTCAAGTTTGTCGACCCGGACGGGCTCTTTGCTGAACCGGCCTGTGACCTGGCCGTGCCGATGCGCGACTGGAGCGCAGAGTTGCTATCTGGGCCGACCGTTGCCCTCGCCCGGGAGCGGTGTGAACTGCTGGCCGATTTGACCGGCGTTGATACTCAGGCGATCTGGCAGTGGGGGTTTGTCGAGCGGGTTTCCACCGGTTTGGTAGAATTGGAGATCGGCATGAAGGAAGGAGGCGCTGTGACCCTGGCTGCGGCTGAGCGTCTTGTTGATGTCTAGCGAAAAGGAACCCACAGATACAATTTCGCCAATCTGTGAACCTTTGGTTCTGCGTTCCGAATGGTTTTATAAACACACCCTTGAGCACACCAGATGAAAATCACTATTTTTGCAGCAGGATCGAGAGGAGATATCCAACCCTGTCTTGTTTTGGGCCGGGGGCTGCAGGAGGCCGGATATCGGGTGTGCCTGGCCGCACCGGAAGATTTTGCTGATTTTGTTCGGCCGCATGGCTTAGACTTTTTTCCGCTGCGTGGAGATGTTCAAGAGATCATGGCCAGCGACACCGGCCGGAAGTTTATGGAGACCGGCGGATCAAATCCCCTTAATTCGATTTTTGCGGTCCGGAAGATGATTCGGCCGGTGGTCATGGAAATGGCTGAAGACGCCTTCGCGGCCTGCCGCGATGCGGAGGCGATGATCTGCCTGGGTGTGTTTAGCGCCTTTGGGCAGGCAATTGCCGCAGCGCTAAACATCCCCCTGATCCATGTGGAGCCCACACCGCTCCTGCCGACAAAAGCGTTCCCGGCCGCCTCATGGCCTATCCAGCGCAATTGGGGTAGACATCACAACTATTTATCTGGTCTGGCGATGCTCGGAGTCGTTTGGCTGTGGTACCGGCCGTTTGTCAATGAGTTTCGGCGGAAGCTGGGGCTGCCCCCTAGTTCGTTCAGCCGGTTTTTCCGCGTCATGCGCACCGCACCCATGATCGGCGCCTACAGCCCCAGCGTGATTCCGCACCAGTGGCCGGCCAGCATGCACGTTTCCGGCTATCTCTTTCTTGATGCGCAACCTGACTGGCAGCCATCACCCGAACTCCAGGAATTTTTAGGTGCGGGCGATCCGCCGGTTTATATCGGTTTTGGCAGCATGGCCGGCCGACATCCGGAAAAGCTAGCCACCCTCGTTTTGGAGGCGCTGGACCGCAGCGGCCAGCGGGGCATCTTGCTGACCGGCTGGGGCGGGCTGCGCACCCGGTTGGTACCGGACAGCGTGCTGGTGATCGATTCGGTGCCTCACAGCTGGCTGTTTCCGCGCACGGCCGCGGTGATTCATCATGGTGGAGCGGGAACGACCGCAGAAGGTCTGCGGGCCGGTGTGCCCACCATCATCATCCCATTTGTCCTCGACCAGCCCTTTTGGGGCGCCCGAGTCAAGTCATTGGGTTTGGGGCCAGACCCTATTCCGCAAAAGAAACTGACTGCGGATCGGCTCGCCCAGGCCATCACGACTGCGGTCAGTGATTCTGAAATGAGGCAACGAGCTGCGGCCGTGGGTGAGACGATTCGGGGCGAGGATGGTGTTGGCGCGGCCGTGGAAATCATCAGGGGCTATTTTGGTGAACCATAAAAATTATTGTTGACAATCCCTTCAATTTGATAAATGTTGAAGTTTTAAAATTTAATCTGATAACAGCTCCAAAGCTGTGGCAAACCGCCTATTTCTAACTTCCTGTCATTCTGAGCGAAGCGAAGAATCTCGTTAAGATTCAGTAAGTAACGGTTGATTTGGAGAGACGTTGATTCATTTTGGCCTTGTTTCGCCTCCATGTCAGTTGGTGGGATTCTTCACTTCGCTGCGCTTCGCTCAGAATGACAGGCGATTATCTGAAGATGATCTGTTACTTTTAGGAAAGCAGTTGCAAATTTAATTCTAACTTTCCTTATTTGATTTGACTGTTTCATGAACAAGAAACGCATTGCATGGGAGCAGAATGGATGAACTTAAAACACGATAAGCACACGACATTACCCTATCCCCGTGAGCGGCTGCTGATGGTTGACGGCGGCCGGCTCGCCCGCCGCAAGCACACCATTCACGGAATGGTCGAGTTTGACGTCACGGAAGTCCGGGAATCGATGCGACAACACAAAATGCGGACCGGCGAGGCGCTATCGTTCACGGCTTTTATCTTGAGCTGTTTGGGGAAAGCGATTGAGATGAATCGGCACATGCACGCCTATCGCAGCTGGCGGAATCAGCTGGTCATTTTTGATGAGGTAGATGTCAATACGTTGTTTGAAGTCGAAGTGGACGGCCGAAAGACGATTCGGCCGCATATTCTCAGAGGGGTAAATAAAAAAAGTTTTGACGAACTTCACCGAGAAATTCGGGCATTCCAGCAGGAGCATGAGAGCAGCCAGGAAGCAAAAGCTATTAAATGGTTTGTCAGACTGCCCGGGTTTGTCAGACGCTTGTTTTTGCGGTTTATGTTGAAGCGGCCATCGCTCGTAAAAGATTTATATGGCACCGTCTCGATGAGCTCCGTGGGGATGTTTGGCTCAGGGGGCGGCTGGGGCATACCGGTGCCCAACCACACCCTTCAGGTGACCCTGGGCGGCATCGCCAGGAAACCGGGAGCCGTTGACGACCGGGTGGAAATCCGTGAATACTTAAGCGTCACCATTAGCTTTGACCACGATATCGTTGATGGGGCACCGGCCGCGCGTTTTGCGCAGCGTTTCAAGGAGCTGGTTGAAAGCGGCAGTGGTTTGCTTGTATAGCTACACTTCGGCTGTGATTGTCTTTTTCGAGCCGTCCCAGACTGCCTTCTTCCGGCAGCCTTTTTGGCAGATCGTCCCGCAAAGGGCCCCTCTTTTTCTGATATAATTAAATTATTTAAGTAGTTTACAAAAAGAATTGTTAAAAAAAGCCACGGATTAACACGGATTTTCACAGATTTCTCTTTCTAATCTGCGAAAATCTGCGTAATCTGCGGACACATTCTTCAGAAAACTTTTTGTAACTTACCTAACAAGAGATTGGAGCTACATCAATAAGAAATTTTCTTGCTAAAGAAGACCTCTCGTGAGTCAATTATTAGGCTTCCTCTGTGCCAGGAGGAATCAGGTCTATGATCAAGAATCGTCTCATAATCATTTCAGGTGGTTTGATGCTGGCATTATTATTTGGATGTGTCAGTACAGCCCCTTCTTCGTTGGAACCGATTACGCCACAGGCGATAGCGGCAGATGCACAGCAGATTGTAATTGATACGGACATGGCAGCGGATGATTGGTTGGCAATTCTCTACCTGCTAGGACGGCCCGATGTCGATGTCCAGGCGATTACTGTTACAGGGGCAGGTGAGGCGCATTGTTCTGCAGGTCAACGAAATGCCCTTGACCTGGTAGCGCTGGCCGGCCGGCCCGAAATACCTGTTGCTTGTGGGCGTGAGGTACCGCTGGAAGGAGATCATGCATTCCCAACAGAGTGGCGGGAACGTGTCGATGATTTACTTGGTCTGAAGCTTCCAGAGAATAGCAGAAAAGCTTCTAGCGAGTCGGCAGTCGAAATGCTGGCTCGAATTATTCAAGGATCACCACATAAGGTACATCTCATAGTGCTGGGTCCGCTGACGAATGTAGGGGAGGTGCTGGAAGCTGAGCCTGCGTTGGTGAAGAATTTGGAGATGATCACTGTGATGGGTGGAGCGGTGGAGGTGGGAGGTAATGTCGGATCATCTTCAAGCATCGAAAATGAAGTAGCAGAGTGGAATATCTATGTGGACCCCCGAGCAGCAGCAGAGGTTTTTGGTTCAGGAGCGCCGATTACGCTGGTGCCGCTAGACGCGACCAATTACGCACCTTTAACGATGGAGTTCTACAAACGTCTGGAGAGAGATCGAACGACCTCTGTAGCGGAGTTTGCGTATCGCGTGCTAGCTGCACAGGAAGAAAACGTTGGTTCCGGATGGTATTATTTTTGGGATCCGATCGCAGCAGCTATCGCGACTGAAGAAGGGTTAGGCACCTACCGGGATATACCCTTGATCGTGGTTGAGGAAGAGGGGGCAGAAAGCGGACGAACGCTAGAGAGTGAGAGGGGAAGCATCATCCGAGTGGCGATGACAGCTGACCGGGAGCGATTTGAGGCACTGTTCTTGGATGCCGTGAATGGCCGTCTGCGGTAATGAGGTAGACCAACAACGCCCTGGGTCCGGGTCGCCAGGCAGGTCAGCTAGGACCATCAGGTCTGATCTTCAAATCTGGTCCAAAAGAACAGGAGGAGTGGTCATGTCAAATACACGATCTAGCAGTGAGCCGAATAGGATCCTAGCCTATTCTTTAAGACACCCTGTTATTGTCTCTTTCGTTCTGTACATTCTGGCCTGGATCATCAAATACTTCGATACATTTGTCTTGCGCCTGGATGAACTGCTTGGGGAAGCCATCCTGACGAAGTCGCTGGGGTTTGTCCTGGTTGTTGTTTATGTGTGGGTATGTGGGAGAAAGCTTCGAGACATTGGCTTTCATTCCCGAGACCTGGGGAAAGTACTCCTCACAGCCTTTGTAGGATTTGGGGCTCTATATGCCATTGCTTTTGGCACGCAGCTGCTTCTTTTGCGGTCATCTGGAGAAGACGCCAGATTTGTACTTACCGCAGTGGACCCACGGACTGGAATGTCAGGCGGGCTGTTATTTGGTACCTGGCTTTTGGTTGCCAACCTGGTGAATTCTGCCATGGAAGATGGCCTCTTCCGTGGGGTTATGATTCGCCAGTTAATGGTTCGATTTACAGGTTGGGGTGCGATTATTCTTCAGGCTGTCTTGTTTTCTTTATGGCATATAAGCTGGCCCCTTCGGCGTTTGCTAGATGGGCAAGTCACACTGGGCGAGGCAGCTTTTGAAGCTTCTGGTTTGCTTCTGGCCACTTTGATATCGGGTGTCGTCTACGGGTACTTTTACTATAAAACCGATAATCTTTGGGGCGTGTTTGTGGGGCATACCATCAATAATGGCATCTTCAATGTGCTCTTCATCCAAACAAGTATTGGTTTGCAAGCGGGTACGGAATTTGGACCTTTTCTGGGGTTTTTCCTCGGTGGATATGTCTTGTTGATCCCGATTATTGCGCTGGTGACCGATCGTCTCAAAACACCTGAGGTCAAGCCGTGGGGTGAATTCAATGCGGAAGAAAATATGTCTCTCCCACTATTGGGATTGGGAAGTTGATCCTTGGAATTTTGAATCTGTGAGATGTGAAAAATTGTTCAACGTGATTGCCCCTTGTTAAGCTGATACGGCTTTGCTTGAGGCATTGAATTCGCTATTGTGCAACGTTTCGTCCAGCACCCAGCTTATATCGTATCTGGGTAGCTGGCGGCGATTTTTCTCATGTTGGGTGCCTCCTTCCCCAATTGATACAACGGCCAGGTGCCCGTGAATGCCCAGCGCCTCACACCCCATTTCCCAGTTTGCACACCAGATTCCGACCGCAACGGGGGCGTAGTACCGCGACTCTGTAACCGCAAAAAAGTCAAACCTGGCCAAAACCGCCTGCTTGTCGCTTCCTCCATTTTTCTCCGTGACCGCGACACAGCGCGTCGTTTGTCCATTATAAGAAGATGGCGCCCACTGACATATCTCGTAGGTGCGCCCAAAGCGGTTAAA
>JAAUYD010130607.1_pt1 | contig 10305 bp, 6 predicted proteins | sample 7278101 | NCBI WGS metagenome assembly JAAUYD01 (sample SAMN14350128, study PRJNA611818) | marine sediment metagenome | isolation source: surface marine sediment (0.6m) | place: French Polynesia: Moorea | collected 2018-08
AATTCGGTATATTTTGCACTGCATTAAATCTCTGCCCCAGGAGATATGGACATGACCAACTTTGCAGACCAGTTCCAGAGCGTCATCGACGCACAGAAGCAGTTCATGCAGCCCGCCAAGGCTTTTGGCGCGCTGGCCGTGGAAAGCTTTGAAAAAGTCGCCCGCCATAACTATTCGGTTCTGGGTGACTGCGTGGATTACGCCGTGCAGTCCGCCCGGGTTCCCGCCGAAGTGGAGTCACTGCCGGAAATCGCCACCCGCCAGTACGAGATGGCCCAGCAGTTCGGCGAAACCCTTCGCCAGCGCGCCGAGGAATACGTTTCCCTGGCCGAGACCCTCAAGGAGAAGTCCGACGCGCTGGTCACCAAGGAAACCAAGAAGGCCAAGAAAGCGGCCTGAACACCGACGTGACGGTCGCATCATGGGTTCCGACCAGCCCATGACGACGACAATGCCAGCGGCGTCCCGACGCCGGGCCAGTCCCGGTGTCGGGGCGCCTTTTTTTTGCCCCCTCCCCCTTGCTTACCGGGGTTACAATAGCCGGTCTTCCCGACAACACTGAGCCCTTATGAGCAAGCGAATCATCAAGAAATACGCCAACCGTCGCCTGTACGACGCCAAGGCCAGCAAACACATTACCCTCCAGGGTATCCGGCAGCTCATCGTTGACGGAGAAGACGTGGAAGTGATCGATGACACCAGCGGCGAGGACATCACCCGCTCCATCCTGCTGCAGATCATTTCCGAGCAGGAACTCGGCGGCCGGCCGATTCTCGGCTCGTCCCTGCTGGCCCAGCTGATCCGGTTCTACGGGCACCCCATGCAGGACTACATGGGGCCGTTTCTGCAGACCAGCGTGGACGCGTTCATGCAGCAGCAGCAGCAGTTTGCCCAGCAGATGCAGAAGACATTTGCCAACACCCCGGCCGCAGCCATGAACGCCCTGGCCTCCCAGAACATGGACATGTGGAACGTATTTCAGAAGACCTTTTTTGGAGAGGGTTCGACTGACAAACCGGATCCCGACGATGCCGGGAAAGACAAGCCCGACTGACAGAGACAACCCATGGCCAAGAACAAAACCCCGAACCAGAACAAGGACAAGCAGAGCCCCCCGGACCTGTTTGAAATGGCCCGCCAGGGTCAGGAAGCCTTTGCCGAAATCCTCAAGAGCACCACGGCCACCGCCACCGCCGCATTCGATCCGTTGAATCTGACCGGGTCGTTTGTCGAAGCCAGCAAGTCGCTGGCCTCGGATCCATCCAAGCTGGTACAGGCCAACCTGGACCTGTGGCAGGAGCACATGAAACTTTGGCAGCACGCGACCCAGCGCCTGGCCGGAGAGGAATCAGAGCCCGTGGCCACGCCGGAAAAGGGGGATCGCCGCTTCAAGCATGCCCGCTGGAGCGAGGATCAGATGTTCGACCTGATCAAGCAGTCCTACCTGATCACCTCGCGCTGGCTGCTGAACACTATGGAGAACCTGACCGACCTGGACAAAAAAGACGCCCAGAAAGTGTCGTTCTACACCCGGCAGTTCGTCGACGCGTTCTCACCCAGCAACTTCGCCCTGACCAATCCGGAAGTCCTGGAAGCCACCCTCAACAGCAAAGGTGAGAATCTGGTTCGAGGCATGGACAACCTGAAGCGGGACATCGCCGAGGGCGGCGGCAATCTGAAGATTGCCATGACCGACAAGGACGCGTTTGAAGTCGGCGTCAACCTGGCCACCACCCCCGGCCAGGTGGTGTACCAGAACGAGATCATGCAGCTGATCCAGTACGAGCCCAGCACGAAGAAAGTGCGCAAGCGGCCCCTGCTGATCGTGCCGCCATGGATCAACAAATACTACATTCTGGACCTGAAGCCCGAAAACTCCTTCGTCAAGTGGATCGTGGACCAGGGCTACACGGTGTTCCTGGTGTCCTGGGCCAACCCCGACGAGAGCCTGGCCGAGAAAACCTTCGAAGATTACATGCAGCAGGGCATCATCGACGCCTGTGACGCCATCGAGAAGGCCACGGGCTGCGACGAAATGACCGCCATCGGCTACTGCATCGGCGGCACCCTGATGGCGGCCACCCTGGCCTACATGGCGGCCATCGGTGACGAGCGCATCAAGGCCGTCACCTTCTTCACCGCCCAGGTGGATTTTTCCGAACCCGGCGACCTGGGCGTGTTCATCGACGAACATCAGCTGGACAGCCTGGACAAGCGCATGGCGGAGAAGGGTTACCTGGAGGCCGGTGACATGTACACGACCTTCAATATGTTGCGCTCCAATGACCTGATCTGGTCGTTCTACGTCAACAACTACCTGCTGGGTAAAGACCCGCTGCAGTTTGACCTGCTGTATTGGAACGGTGACTCCACCAACATGCCGCGGGAAACCCACATGTACTACCTGCGGGAGTGCTACCTGCACAACAACCTGGTCAAACCCGGCGCCCTGGTGCTCAAAGGTGTGCCCATCGACCTCAGCAAAATCAACATCCCGGTGTACCTGCAGTCCTCCAAGGAAGACCACATCGCCCCCTACCATTCTGTGTTCAAGCTGAGAAAGAACGTCTCCGGCCCGGTGCGCTTCATGCTGGCCGGCTCCGGACACATCGCCGGGGTGGTGAATCACCCGGATGCCAACAAGTACCAGTACTGGATCAACGAAGACCAGCCGGACAACCTGGACGAGTGGATCGAGGGCGCTGAGGAACACCCCGGCTCCTGGTGGCCCGACTGGAACAAGTGGCTGGCCAAACAGTCCGGCGCCAAGAAGACCGAGGCCCGCAAGCCGGGCGACGGCAAGCTGAAGCCCATAGAAGCGGCGCCGGGGTCTTTCGTCAAAGCCTGAGCTGCTTCAGTTCGGGCATCAGCCCTCGAATCCATTGGCAAACAGGTGACCGGGAACGCGCAGCGTAAACGGCTGGGCTGATTCGTCCGTGGCGGTGTGGAAACCGTCACTGGCAATCACCCGCACCCTGGCCGTATCGGTCGGGATGAGCCCGGCGGCGGGGACGGTCACCGAGGTCGCGTCTCCAGGTTCGGTCAAGGCCAGGCCCAGCCAGCTGGCGCCGTTGTCCGGACTGATCTGGACCAGGAAGCTCAATTCATCGCCATCCGGGTCGCTGGCCTCCCAGCTGATCAGGATCGGGCCGGGGCCCACCAGGCCGGCCATGGGGCTGACCAGGTTGACGGTCGGCGGATTGGCACTGCCGGCTGTGCTCCCCAACACCTCGTCGCCGGGGGCAATGACCTCGACCCGATCCGCAGCAGGCTGGTCGGCGATTGCCACCCAGAAATGCTGATTGCCGTCGTCCAGGACTTCCGCAATAAAGGCATGTTCCACCAGCAGGGTGTCGGCCTGATCGTAGACGCGCAGAAAATAGTCGCCGGCCGCCTGGGTGAGCGCGTCCTGGGGCAGGGTCTGGCGCAGCAGGCGCTCAAGCGTAAGAATATTCCCGTCAGGCTCGATGGTGCCGGCAACAATCAATGCCACCGGATCGCTGCCCGGCGTTTTCACTGAGGGGCCACGTTGCTTGGCGCGGGCACCATCCCGCATTGCCTGCCACGCTCGATCCCAGGTGATGTCGGACATCCAGGCAAAGGTTTTTGACCCGCTCGGAATACCCTGGGTCCAGGTCGGAATCGGCGCGTAGCTCATGAAATCGTGCATATCAACCCGGTTGTCGGCGGGCAGCGCGCAGGTGGGTATTCGCTGCGCCAGGTCACCCAGCGGCGTCACCCGGCAGGGGTCGATAATAAAGACGTTCCATTGGCCGCTGAGGCTCTCGAAACCCACCTGGTCCATCAGCACACCAAAGTTGCTGATTCCATCGGGGCTCATGTGGCCATGGGGATAGGGCCAGGGCTCGAAGCTGCCACCGTTGCTCTCACCGTGGTTGTCGCTGGCGTGCCGCGATCCCAGGTTGTGCATAATCTCGTGGTCAACGGTCAATCCCCGGTCGGCCTTGATTTCTGACACCGACACCTCGCCGGGCCGGTAGGCCATGCCGGCACAGCCCTCCAGCCCATCCCCCAGCAAACCCGCCACCAGGGTGACATTCGGCGTATCAGCCAGGGTCGAGCGATAGGTGGCCAGATCGCCGGCAAACACGCTCCTGGTCCAGGACAAGACCTTGCCACAGTCAACGCTGCGCCGGTCCGGGTAGTCAATCTCGCGGGCAAAGTGGGGGTTGATCGTGTCCGAGCGGGAACTCCAGCGTCCCAGGGTTGGATTCGGGTACAGGATGTCGCCACTCACCGGGAACGATGACCGCAGGATTTTGCTCTGCTGCACAACGTCGGCCGTCGCCGGGGTGACGAATCGGCGCGAGTTGAGCAGCACCGGGACCAGCCCAAGGGTCGTTGGCGCCGCCAGGCTGACCTGCATTTCACCGGTCACCGGCTCACCCTGGCTGTTGAACTGGCCCAGTCGCACTGAAAACATGTCAGCGTCGGCCAGCCACTCCGAGGGAATCACGAAATTCAGCGTGGCATTGACGTCCGGCCTGTGAGACCAGGCCAGCTGCTGGCGACCCGGTGTGTCCCCGGGGTCGACCATGACTTGAACGGTTTCCGGAACAGCGTTGGGATCCAATGAGTAGCTTCGAACGGATCCATCCTCGCGCCACACCTTAACGTAGAGTCTCTCGGTGTAATTCGATCGTGGTTCATCCGTGGCTACCAGGTAGTAGCGAACCAGCGTGTCGCGGTTCGGAATAAACGGTCCCGCCGCCGTTGGATAGCTGGCAATGCCCAGCTGGGCTGGCTGTACTACCCCGCTTAGGGTCTGCAGTCCCTGGTTGATTTCCATCCACCAGGAGCGGACTTCGGGCAGTTCGGAGGGCGGCAGGTATCGAACAAAAACAGTCGCTTCCGAGCAGTTGGCCGACACGTCGCAGGCCTGCAGGGTCAGCTCGAACAGGCCCGCGAGTTCCGGGTCCAGGGCAATGCTCAGGTTATCCGACGCCTGAAATTCCAGGGCCGGGCACGGCCCCGCCGGGGATCCGCAGAGCGGGTTTTCGGAGAAATCGGAAACCAGGACGTCGGTCTCATGCTCGACCCTTATCCGAACTGTATCCAGTCGTGCCACGGCGACGGGGCCCATTTCTTCAACCCGGACGTCCGGTGACGCGGATGGCAGGAAGGTATTGGCCGGCACCGAAAACTCGACGATTTCAGGCGCCACAGTGTCTTCGGGAAGTTCGCCCGTACGGTCAAACACCAGGTCGTCCAGCAACAGGTCATTGACGGCTTCGTCAGCGGTTGGCAGGGAACCGTCATTCTGCTGGCCCCAGATCACAACGCCGGCGATTTTCTGACCCGAAACCAGCGGCGGCAGCGGTATGTTTTCAGTGATGACCAGTTCATGCCACTGGCCCCCGTCAAAATCATGGGTGAACGTGATGAACCTGGATTTGAAGATGACGCCGGATTCATCAACCGCGCCGATGGATACCCGCATCTCCGTGCCATCGAAGGATGCCGGGGCGTCCAGGCGAACATAGGCCCGAACCTCGTCCTGTAGCGCGGCAAAGTTGAACCTGAAGGGGTCCCGGGTGAATTCCGAGTCCCCCAGGGTTCTGACTGCAGTGTTTCCGGACCGGGCACTGAGGCAATTGCTGCCTTCCCGAACACCCGGATCAACATCACAGCGAACCCCGAGCAGCGAATTCCCAAGGCTGATGCCCTGGGCAGGAAAACTGTTGACCAGTTGTCCCGGCGCCACGGATTCGAAGTCCTCGACGAGCTGTGCGAACAGAGCCTGGCTGGTGAACAACCCGACCAACAGTCCAAGCCCACGGCATAGTGACCCAAACTTGCGCATCGTTGCCTATTCCATTGCCTACCTACCCATGCAGTACGCAATTCGAAGGCGTTCAGGAACATTCGTTCAGGTGCTGGTCGCGAATCTGCAGAGCAAGTACTGCACAGGATCAGGCGGATAGAGGACTGGCCGAATACAGGACAGGCAACCCATCGCCCCGTGTTCCTGGCAAACACGGAGCAGGGGAAAAAAGATGGAGTTACCGGCAACAAAAAGTGCTTAGTTCATTCTGACCACTGCATGCCGCACTCACCCACCTGCCGACTCGAATCCGTCGGCAAATATTGGAAGGTCGCCCAAGTCGAGGCGGAACACGCCTGAACCATTGGTCGCCGCGTACAGATGCTTGCCGTCCGATGAAATGGCCAGGGCAAGCACCGCGCGCATGGTCAGGCCATCATTGACCTTATTCCACGACGCTCCACCGTCCATTGACCGATAAACCCCACTCAGGTAGTCACTCAGATAGACCGTCTGGGGATTGGTGGGATCGAACACGATGGCGCTGATGGAGCTGTTGGGTTCCAGTCCCGCGTCGGAAAAGCGCCAGGATTGTCCGCCGTCTTCGCTGACCAGCAGCCCGAGATGCTCCGCACCGACGATGATTTTCTCGCCGTTGTCCGGGCTGAGAGCAACAGACCAGAGCTTCGCACCGGCAGGCAGACTGCCCACAAATGTCCAGGTGGCATTGCCATCGGCGGACCGGTAAAGGCCTGTCTCGGTGGCGGCAAAGACCACTTCAGGGTTGACCGGATCAACCGCCAGGTCCAGTACGGACACGCTCCCAACCACCGGATCCTGGGTTTCCGTCCAGGTGGTTCCGCCGTCTCGCGAGATCACTACGCCGTGACCCGCTTCACAGGGTTCTCTGAAGAAGGCACATCTGCCATCGGCGATGCCCGCGTACACGATGTTGCGATCCGATGGTGCAAAGACAATGACCGGGACGTCGCCGAGCAGGGTACGCGGCGGGCCGGTCTCGTCAAAGCGCGGCCAGCGAAAGTGCCAGGTCAGACCGTCATCGAACGATTCGTACAGAGCCGGACGCGAACCTGTCAACAGGTGGCCCGGTCGCCCCGGGTCAACGGCGATGGCGCCGTACTCCCCGCCAGCTACGTGATCGACGGGAGAGCCCCATATTCCTGTCCAGTTCCTGCCACCGCTGTTGCTGCGCCAGGGCCCGCTGCGGCCGGCAGAGTAAACTTTGGCCGGATTGCCGGGCTGAACCGTGACTGCCCGCGATTGAGCCCCGGTGTATCCCTGGCTTGAATTGCTCCAGGTCCTGCCGCCGTCTTCACTGAGAAAATTGCCGCCCCCGTAGTTGTTGATAAACAGCCGGTCCGGATCCCGCGGGTCACACTGCATGTCGATGGGCCATCCGGCCATGACACCAACCGGACCCCAGGCGGTAGTCACGCCGTTGACGACGTTCCAGGTCACCCCGGCGTCTTCACTGCGGTAGACAGCCACGTCGCTGCCTGCATAGGCAATGTCCGGATTCGACTCGCAGATCTCGACCGCCGCAAAACCTTCGGCAAATCGGTCGTTGTTCACATAGACCTGGGTCCAGGTCTCGCCCCCGTTGCTGGTCCGGTAGATCCCCACCGGCGTATCCGTCCCCTGCTCCACCAGGTTTTGCAGGTAATCGTAGACGCCGCCTTCGGTGGTGTGTCCGGTGGCGGTGAGAAGGACGTCGGGGTTTTCCGGGTGCATGTACAGACTGCCGAGATACAGCATGCGCAGTCCCTGCGCCTCGTTCTGGATGGTCCAGTTCACGCCTCCGTCCGTGGATTTCAAAATGCCGATGCCGCCAAACGGGTCGGTCAGGGGATCCCCCTCGCCCACCGCGCCGCGGTCGAAGATACCGGTGGAAACGTACAAAACGTCAGGGTCCTGCGGGTTGATCCACAGATACCGGGCCAGGCTGGACGGCGGATCTCCATTCCAGATTCGGTTCCAGTTCTCGCCGGCGTCGACGGTTTTGTAAATGGATCCGCCGGTGCCGTCCCCCCAGACCGCCGCGCCGCCCAGGGACTCGTCGGTAGTCTCGGCCATGGCGTAGACGATGTCGGAGCCCCGCGGATCCACGGTGAATCCGCGAAACGACATGCCGTCGTGGTCGATGGTCACGCCATTGTCCCGCTGGTGCCAGGTGACACCCGCGTCCAGTGACCGATAGATGTGCCCGGTCCAGTCAGTACCGGCCCAGACGATCCGCGGGTCGTGGGGATCGACGGTGAGGCTGAACGCCGGGATGCCGTCAGTGGTTACGCCGATCTGCTTGGGGATCCCGGTATTGCTCGGCTGCCAGGTCTTGCCATTGTCCGTGCTCATGTGGATACCGGCGAATCCGTCAGTTACGTACCAGACGTCGGGGTTGTCGAAGTTGTAACGGATGTCGTAGCCAAGACCACCCGGTGGTCCTCCGGTTGGGACCCAGGTCAGTGGTTCGCCAGGTTGCGCCTGGCCAATCAGCGGGACGCTCAGCAGCGCCAGAATGCAACGCCCAATGATAATTCTGTTCATGGCGCAGTCCTCCGGGTCGGTGATGAACCTTGGGTCACCAGAACCTGTCGTTCCATGACGATGTCGGGAATGTCCCAGCCTTTCTGGTTCATCAATTCTTTGTAGGCTCCCCGGAAAATAAGCCGAATATCCGTTGTGATGCTCCTTCCCTGGGGAGCGAAAAACACATAGGTCGTGGTGTCGGATGCCAGGGCGGCAAGACGGCTGTCCTCCACTATCCGCGTTGGATTCCAATAGGCGCCGGAAGGAGATGTACCTGTCCACAGCTCCTCCAGGATCTTGGCGTAACCTTTACCCGGAAGACCGGCATAGTCGCCATCACCCGGGTCGCCAACCCCGCCCCAGTCGGGCACCACCGGCCCGCTAACCAGGGGCAGCGGCCGTCCGCTGGGATCGGTGGGCCGGACCAGCAGGATCATCTGACGCAATGGGCTGCCTGTGGGCACGTGATGCCCGGTACCGGCATTGGTGAGCGTCACGGTAACGTTCAGCCGTTTGCCAACGGTCTCCACGCTGGAACTCACCGTGACTGCGTCTCGCAGTAACGCCTCATCCCTGGCGCCCGGAAAGTGGTGGGTTGCCACGGTGCGAGGGTCGCGCTGAAGGCCCCCGCGCTGGGGCGCAAAATTGGCCGTCATTCCGTCCGGTTTCAGGTGGCAGCTCTGACAGGTGATGCCCTTGGCCGCGTAAGGACTGGCCAGCCACTGGGGGAACGAATCGTATATGGGTACGCCCCAAAAACTGGCGTCGTGGCAGGGTGCACAGATTTCGCTTTCCTGCATAAGCGGCAGCCGGGTATCAGACCCGGCATCCACATCATCGTAGGGGCCGAAAAATACCTGGCTGCCCGGCGCGGGCCGCATCAGACCAATCGACAGGATGCCCGGTCGGTTTTCGAACGGGCGGCCAGTGGCGGGGCTCAGGGTGACCGTCGCGATTTTGTGGCAGAAATCGCAATGGGTTCCCTGGGCGTCCACCCCGGACACCTTGTTGGGGTCGGTCCGATAGGGTTTTTCCATGGCAGCGGAGGGGAGGTGGCAGGTGGCACAGTTGCCGGATGCGTCTGGAAAATCCAGTTTGTATCCAGGGCCGAAATACGGGCGGTCGGGGTCCGGCGGCAGAGGGAACGAGCCGTAGGCCCGGCTGAATCCGCGGCGGGTGGGCGGACTCCGGCGACCGTCCAGGCTGGTACCGTTGTACATGCTCATGAATCGCGGGTTGCGGTTGCCCAGGGCATGGCTGCTGGCGGCCCAGGGCTCAAACAGCACCGGACCATGACAGTCGCGACAGCCCAGCGTCAGGCGCCCGGCAAGGTGCACGAATCGGCCCTGATCCAGAACGCGGGCGCTGAGACCAAGAAAAACCTGGGTGAGCCATTCGTTGATCAGGGTACGCGAGGCCGCGGCCGGCGCAATCCAGGTATATCCTTCATTGTCAGTCGCCGGCAGGGGCTCGAGAGTTATCTCCACCGGCCCGCTCCAGGGCCAGACATTGATCCCGGTCACAAAGTGGCCGTTTTTCCAGGCCGTCAAGCGGACACGGAAAGACGGTTCAATGCCCGTGAGAATGAAGCTGCCGTCCTCGCCGGTTTCAGTCGCGATTTCGGTGGCTCTGACGCGAACGACGGCACCAGCCGCCGGCTCTCCGTTGACGTGGCGGACTGACCCATGGATGGCCGGACCATTGATGACCGGCCTCTGTACGACCGACCCAGGCATGACCAGGTGGTCATCGGCCGGCTGCCCGGACACCGTTACTGCCAGCAGGCAAGGAAAAACGCCGTACAGGAATCTCTGGATGATGGCACGGGCCGCGGGCATATCCTCCTCCTCTCGGGTGCCTGAACCAGCATCGGCTCAAGCATCAGTTTGAGTTTAGGATTTACCGGTTCCCGGGGCTTGACGGTTACCTGACGATGTCCTGACGGTATCGTGACGGCCCACCCGACAAAGGGT
>JAAUYD010150802.1_pt1 | contig 10303 bp, 9 predicted proteins | sample 7278101 | NCBI WGS metagenome assembly JAAUYD01 (sample SAMN14350128, study PRJNA611818) | marine sediment metagenome | isolation source: surface marine sediment (0.6m) | place: French Polynesia: Moorea | collected 2018-08
CTATCCCTCGCTGGCGCCTTTCTGCGACGTATGTGAGCGCCATGGCGCCCTGCTGCTGGTGGATGAGGCACACTCGCTGGGCACCATGGGTGAGAGCGGCCGCGGCCTCGCCGAAGCCGACGGTGTGCTCGATCGCGTCGACTTCCTGGTGGGCACCTTCTCCAAGAGCCTCGGTGCTACCGGGGGCTTCTGCGTGAGTCGCCACGAAGAGCTGGAGCTGTTCCGCTACACCTCGCGGCCCTTCATCTTCACCGCATCACCCTGCCCTTCGGTGGTGGCGAGCACGCGCGCAGCCCTGCGTCTGCTGCGCACCCAGCCGGAGCGCCGCGAGCACCTGTGGCGCTGCGCTCAGCGCCTCTACAACAGCTTCCGCGAGTTGGGCCTGACGCTCGGACCTCAGCCCTCGCCGGTGGTTGCCGTGCGCTGCCCCAGCGCCGAAGCGGCCCTGGAGGTATGGCAGCGCCTGCTCGAGAACGGTGTCTACACCAACCTCATCGTGCCGCCCGCCTCACCGGACGGTTCGAGCTTGATTCGCTGCAGCCTGAGCGCCGCCCACACGGATGCACAGGTGGACGCTATTCTCCGCGCCATGGCCACGGCCACCGAAGGACTGACAGCTGCCGCCTGACGGTGGCGTAAGCCAATCGACTAGCGGAAGGCGCCCATTCGGTACAGGCGCCAGAACAGAGGCCAGGCAAACAGCAGCGGCCAGCGTCGCTGCAGGGGCGTTGGCTCCACATAGATGCCGGAATGGCGCTCTATCTTCCACAGCAGATACTCGAAGCCGTCATTGAAGGTGAAGGCCGCCTTCAGCAACCGCGCCACGCTCAGGCCCTTGCCCCACAGACGACGTACGGGCCAGCGCCAGGCGCCGGGCAGCGGCGTCACCGGTGCTCCGCGGAGTTGTGGGGTTTGGCCCTTATTCAGCTCCCGCTGCCACGCATCGGCCAGGGCCAGCAGATAGTCCAGATTTCTGTCGACCAGCTCCGCCGGTCGTGACCGTCCCTCAGCACGCAGCTCGCAGCGATAGGTCTGCGTCAACGCATGCTCCCATAGGGCCTGCGGCTCCACCGGGGCGCTCAGGCCGCGTCTGGCCTCCGTGAGCATCTGGCGCACGGCATCGCCTAAGCCCGCCGTAAGGCGCTGCGCCGTTTCCTCATCGGTCACGTAGACCACGCGGCAGGGCTGCGCGAAGCGCGCCCAGAAATAGGAGTGAAAATCGCCTCGCAGATGGCGCAGAAAGGCGTTCAGGGGCAGCAGGGCGTACTTGCAGCGCGCACCCGTATCCACCGAGATCTGATACACGTTGGGCGCGAGACATCGGTTCGCCACTCGCTGCCAGCGCGGCAGGACAGCTGCCGGCACGGGCCCGTCCAGCAGCACGTACAGGTCGATCAGCGTATCCCGATCGCCGCGCGTATATGAGCCGTACAACAGTACCGCGCGTACGGCATCACCGTAGCGTGTGCGCAGGGCAGTGATCAGCGCCACCAGATCAGCATCGTCCTCGGCAGACGCTTCGGCTGGATCACTCGCCAGGCCGACACGATCACCGATCAGATCTTCGAGCGATCCCGCTGTGGTGTGCGCCGGCGCGGAAGAAGACATGGACTCAGCGAGCGCTGCCGTAAGCCGAGCGCGTGCCGGAGAAGCGCCGGAAGGCAACCGGGTGGTCTGCAGCCGCGCGCACCGGATCCGCCAACCAGGACTGCACGGGACCGTGGCGCCAGCGCGACCACAGGGCCTGCAGCAGGCGCACGGTCACCAGGGCCGTACTGACGAGCGTCCACAGCACCACGGCATAGAAACCCCAGTCCGGGCGCTGCAGGATCACCGCGGCCGTCAGCAGAATCAGACTCGGGTTGCGGCGCGCGGTGATCAGGCGGTTGTACGCATCGAAGGGGCGCCAGGCGAACAGGGAACACTCGCCGATCAGGTCGAAGATCCCTTCCGCGACTCGCCCGCCTACGTAGCCAAGCACGACCAGCAGGTTCCAGGTCGAGAAGGACAGGCCCCACAAGGGCTCACTGACGGTGCCGACCAGCGACAGGCCCCAGAACACGTACCAGAACGGCGGGTGCAGGATGTCCATGCCGTGATCGAGCGCATGACCGATCTTGGAGGACTGAATGGTCACTCGCGCGAGCTTGCCGTCCACCGTGTCCAGGAAGGTCATGATCCAGCCGCTGATCAGCCCGAGGGCATAGTCGCCGCGATAGAACCACCAGCAGCTTGCCAGCATCAACGCCAGGCCTGTCAGCGTGACCATGTTCGGCGTGATGCCGGCACGCGCACTCCAACCGACCACGACCCGTGCCGGCCGCGGCCACCACCACTTGGTGACCAGGTCCGTGATTCCCTTGTAGGAATTGCCGTACAGCAGGCTCTCGAGTCGCTCGCGCGAGGCGGCATCCACGCGTGCCAGGAGCGGCGCTTCAGCCTTGCGCAGAAAGCCATCAAAGGACGCCAGATCCTGCACCTGAAGGATACGCAGATGGCCGGCCTGCTGCTGCCCCACGGCAGCCAGGCCGCTGGCCCAGTGGTCACCCGCTACCAGTGCTGCCGCGAGCTGCTCGTCGTCCGCGCAGCGCAGGGCGTGGCCAGGCCCTGCATCGCCCAGGCCCTGCAGCGTGCGCGGCTCGAACAGATAGCCTGCATGCACCACCAGCAGAGGATGCGCGAGCGGACCATCGGGCGCGTCGGGCAGCATCTGGAAAGCGGTGAACTGGCGCAGCTGGCGGGCCAAGCGCGTGGCTGCATCGAGGCCCCACAGGGCAGGTGCTGCCTCACCGACTATGTGGACGTAGATCACGGTGTTATCGTGCGCCTTGATTTCGCTTCGCAAGCCCGAAGCGGGCGGCGCAGTATAGCGCCTGTGTTTCCGATTCGCCGCTTCCCCATGTCCTTCACGCTTGCCCATCTCAGCGATACGCACACCACGGATCTGAGCGGTGTCAGCGCCAGCCAGTTGCTCGGCAAGCGCCTGCTTGGCTACCTGTCGTGGCGACGGCGACGACGTCGCGAGCACAGCATGCGCATGCTCGACGCCACCACGAGCGCCATCCTGGCCCAGGCACCCGATGCGATCGTGCTGAGCGGCGATCTGCTGCATATCGGACTGGCTGAGGAGATGCGCCAGATCCGCGCCTGGCTTGAGGCACTCCAGGCCACCGTGCCCGTGCTCCTGGTACCGGGTAATCACGACCTCTATCGCGCCGACTCCCTGGTCGCCTGGAAACGGGAACTCGGTGACCTGGCGGTGTTCGGCGAACCCCTGGGTGACGCCGAATGGCCGCGCGTGCTCACGCTGCCAGGCGCACGGCTGATCGGCCTGAACAGCGCCTATGCGGCTCCGCTCATAAAGGCCGACGGCCGCCTCGGCAAGGCGCAACTGAACGCGCTGCGCAGCGCTCTCGCCACGACCAGCGAGGTGCCTACGGTGCTCACGCTGCACCATCCCGCCAGCCAGGCACTCTGCGCGCGGCGCAAGGCCCTGCGCGATGCGAGGGCGCTCGAAGAAGTACTCACGGCCCACCCGCCGGACCTGCTCCTGCACGGCCATCTGCACCGTCCGCTGGCCTATCGAGTGGGTCCGGTGGCCTGCTTCTGTGCACCGTCCGCATCCAGTGAACACGATAGGCACAGGGCCGGATTTCACATGTTCAGAATCAGCCCTGGCGATCCCGCATCAATCGACGCTCAGCTGTACACGGCCGACGCGGCAACCGCGCCCTGCTCCTTCACGGCACAGAAGCGCGTCGCTGGCAACGCACCTGCCTAGTGGGCCGTTTGGTAGATAAGGTGACGCTCAGCGAGCAGCACCCAACGAGACTATTGACTTCACTAGCTCTGGTTCAGGCGCCAGAACCAGACGGCGAGCAGGCTCAGGATCAGCAGCTCCGGCGCCACAGACAGCAAGACCGGCGGCAGGCGGTAGATCACGGCAAGGTGAACACTCACCTGCTCCGCCAGGTAGAAGGCGACGCCGGAAATCACCCCGTAGGTGACCCGCTCCCCCATGGGCAGCGTCCGCGTGTTGCCGAACACGAAGGGCAGTGCCAGCAACATCATGGCCAGGGCGGCAAGGGGCAGGCTCAAGCGTTGCCACAGCAGCAGGCGCAGGTTGTGCGCATCGAGGGAGTTGGCACGGAAATGGGCGATTCGCGCCCTCAGGTCGAACAGGCTTAGGGAAGCGGCGGGCGCAGTGAGGATCTCCAGCCTTCCCTCGGGCAGGTCGACGTCACGGTCCTCGGCGGACAGCAATCGGTCAGCCGTTGGCTCACCCTCGGGGACGGCCAGCAGGAGTACCTGCTCCAGGCGCCAACGCTTTGGGTCGACCACGCGCCCCCCCGTCGCCTGGCGAACGCTGATCAGCGAATCATCCTCGAAGGCGTAGATCTCGATGTCTTCCAACGCCTGGTCGTGATCGGCCTCCCCGATACGGATGATCTGCTGGCGACTGCGGGTCCAGATCCCCTGCACGTCCTGTTGAGCAGGCTCCTCTGCCACCTCGATGGACTCTGCGGGCACCTCCGCCTTGGCCCGCAGGCGTTGCGCTTCACGCTCCGCAACGGGTACCACGAACTGAGCGACTATCAGCAGACCCGTTCCCACGACCCAGGCGGTCAACAAGGGTGCTCGCATCAGCTGCAGCGGGGAGCGACCGATGGCCCTCGCAGCGGTCAACTCCGAGTTGCCGGCCAGTCCACCGATGCCCACCAGGGCGCCCAACAACAACATCACGGGCAGCAGATCCAGCAGGCGATTGGGAAGCGTGAGTCCTACCACCCGCAGCGCATCGACGGCCGTGTAGGTCCCCTTGCCCACCCGCTCCAGCTCATCCCCGAGGGCAAGGAAGCTGAACAGGGCCAGCAGCATCAGAGTCACGGGCAGCAGTGACTTGAGCATGCTGGCAACGAGATAGATGCTGAGGCGCACTACAACCTGCCCCGCCGCCAGGGCGTGTAGGCGATGAAGACCGTTAGCGCCAGCAGGCTCGGCACCCAGAATATGGTGGCAAAGCGCTCCTGCTCCACCCAGGTACGGGCCATGCCGATGAGGATGTAGTACACCGCATAGGCGCCGACTGCGATCATCACATTGGCATAGCGGCCCTTGCGCGGCATGCTGTGACTCAGGGGCACGGCCAGCAGCGCCAACAGCAGCACGGAGAATCCGGTGGACAGGCGCCATTGGTACTCCGCGCGATCATCGCCCACGGAAGATCGCGCGAGTTCGGCGGACGGTGCCGACTTGGCCTTGTAGGGTGGCGGTTCCACCACCGCCGCCGCCAGCGTGAGGCGCAGGGACGAGAACTCGCCCACCACGTCGAACTCGCCGCGCTCGAGGCGGAACACGCGGGCCGCATCCAGCTGCAGCTCATGATCGGTGGGGGTGACGAACTCCTCCACATAGCCGTTCGCAGCCGCGATCACCTCCACCCGCTCGCCCACGCCCGTGCGCACGAAGATACCCCTCAGCTCCCCGGGCGCATCGCCCAGAGCACGCACATACACGGTCCGGTCCTGGTCATCGTAGTGGTAGAACTGGCCGGGCTTGATGCGCTCCAGTTCGTCGCTCGCCTCGGCCTCCGCACGCAGCTGATAGATGCTGGCGTAGGCCCAGGGCCGCATGACGATCGAGGCGACCGCCGTGGCGGTGGCCACCAGCACGGCGAGGATCAGCACCGGTCGCAGCAGGCGGGCCCGTGACATGCCGGCGCTGCGCAGCGCATCCATTTCGCTGTCGCTGTAGAGCTGGCCAAGACCGACCACGATGGCCACATAGAGGCTGATCGGCACCAGCACTTCGAGCGCGATGAGCGCGCGCAGGCCCGTGATCCGCAGCACCTCGGCGATGGTCAGGAGGCCCGTGGCCGCGTCGGTCAGGAATCGCGTCAGACTGTAGGTAACGAACAGGGCGACGAAAAGGCCGATGATCAGCAGCATCGGCCCGACGATCTGGCGGCGGATGTAGCGATCGACGATCACGTACTTTTCTAGCTCGGGACGGTGACCCGGACTAGCTGGCAGGCGCGCTCACCAGCGGGCACGCAGGGCGTCGCGGATAGCCTCATTCTGAGCCGGCGTCGTGGCCGTCGGCTCGGAGAGCGCCGGCAGGGCCGGCCAGCCCGCGTCGGGGAACTGAAGCTCACCAAAGGAACGCGGCTCCGCATAACGCGGCAGTACGTGGTAGTGCACATGGGGGTCGACCATCATCAGCATGAGGTAGTTGACCTTCTCGTACCGTACGAGTTCGCCGAGCACCCGCTCGATGTCCGCGACCACCTGCTGCTGTTCGGCGAAGGCCTCAGGCGGCAGGTCGGAGTAGCGCGTGGCATCGCTGCGACTGACCAGTATCAGGGAGCCCAGGGTCACCTGCTTGGGGCGCAGCAGAACGCACCAGTGCTCGTACTCGCGAACGAGCGTTTGCGGATAGCCGAACTTCGTCATGGTGTCGTTCATCGAGTCTCTCCCGCGTGGCGCGGCTTACGGCGTTGGCCAGGTGGTCACCACGGTGGCGGCATGGGCCAGATCCGCAGCATCGTCGATCTCGCACCAGCTCGAGCCCTCGATCGAGCACACGCCCACGTGACCGTGCGCAGCCAGTGCGTCGATGGCCGAGAGGTACCAGCGTTTCAATCCACTCTCCTCGCGCATCATGCGATCGAGTTGCGCGCTGAACACGGCAGGACCGTCGCCGCGGAAGGCCATGAGGCCGATCGATTCGGCGTTGACCGGTTGCTCCGGCAGCTTCTTGCCGACACGCAACAGGCGCCCGCCCTCTTCGACCACCTTCATGTCGTCATCGTCGTACTCGGCCTTGCGGTCGATACAGAGGGTGACATCGTAGGCCGGTGGCGACGCCAGCAAGCGTTGCAGCACCGCCGCCTCGAACAGCGTGTCGCCATTCATGATCACGAAATCGTCGGTCATCTCCGGACGTGCCAGCCAGCAGGTGCCCAGATTGTCGCAGGCCGCGTAGAAGGGATTGTGGGTGGTGCGTACGGGCACGCCCAGGAAGTCACTGGCGATCGCTTCGACGACCGGGGCTCGGAACCCGGTCATGACCACCACCTCGTCGATGGCAGTCTGGGCGATCTGGCTGAGCTGCCATTCAAGGGCACTGCGCCCGGCGACATCCAGCGCGCACTTCGGCATGTTTTCCGTTAGGGGCAGCAGCCGCCGGCCCTGACCGGCGCTGAGAATGATCGCTTTCAACAGCTCTCCTGGGAAATTTCTTCGGCCAAAGCCGGCCAAGATACCATTTCCGGCCGAGGTATTTCACACCTGCCTCCTCAGCCGCGAGCCGGACGCTAGAGCAGCAGGAATTCCGGTGCCCAGTCCGCATCCAGCACCAGCGTGGTAGGGGGGGCGGCAAGCACCTCACCGTCGATCGCGTAGCTGGCGGTCGCCGCCGCCTGCTCGCCACCGAAGGAGAGCTCGAGACGCGCGCAGTTGTGGCTGTGGAAGCCCGCCGCAGGCCCCGGACGACCCATCCCAGGCAGGCCAAGCAGGCCGGCGAGATGGCGCAGCACGGAAGCGGAACGATCCACCATCGTAAACCTCAGGGCGCCCGACTCCTGGCCCCAGTGGGGGCGCGCACCCACCAGCAAGCGGTCCAGGGTCGACACGGCGAGCATGGTGGCGCCGCCCGCGGGAGCCAGACGAATCACCTCCCCATCACCCGTGTGAGCCGCCAGCGCGAGGCGCACGGGCTCGTCAAAGGGCGCTTCCGCCCGCAGCACACCCAGGATGGTCCTGGCCATGGCGAGGCCCGCCGTGCCTTCGCGTCGAGCTGCGCCCTGGGCCCACAGGCGTCGGTTGCAGTAGTCGATACCCTCGACCACGGCGCCGGCGCCCAGGAAGAAGCCTGCCTGCAGTCCAGCAGGATCATGGGCGCGCAGCACCGGTCTGCGCGCACGGGGGGCGTTGGCGAGATCCTGCGCCCCTCGCGCCAGTGCGGCGGCGGCCGACTTCCACCCATGATGATGATTGATGTCACGCGCCGACATGTTGGTCGAGCCACCAGGCAGTATCGCCAGGCACGGCAACGGCGCGCCGGCCTCGGCGGTTCGGGCGAGTACCGTGAGCATCGCCTGCAGGCTACCATCACCGCCGTGGATGGCGATGAGGTCCTCGCCGCGTGGGGCGAAGGCCGCGATCTCCTGCTCCATGTGGGCGACGCTCTGGGTGACCACGAGCCTTGTCTGCGGACGCTTCGGCAGGAGATCGGCCAGCACCTGGTGCCGGCCGTCGCGGCCTCCAGCACCGGCATTGAACAGGCAGAGCAGGCGCACGCTCAACGCTCCGTTGCGGTTGCCCGCTCCCGCAGCACGCGCTCGGCAAGCGCGAAATCATCCGGCGAGTCCACGTCCACCGCCAGCTCGGCGGTCTCGAGCAGCACCGACTGGATCCTGGCATCGCAGCGTCGACCCACGTGCGCCAACGCTGCCTCTCGATCGAGCCATCCCAGCACGTAGCGCAGCAACACCGTCGGGCCGATACGCGCGGCCATGCGCCAGGGTTGCTTGCGCAGGGCTTCGAGCTGCTGCCAGAACCGCAGCACACGCAGGGCGGCGGCGTTGCGCAGGTAAAAGAGGTTGCTGCCGCAGCAGGCACCATCGCGAAAACGCAGCCAGGTCCGACGACTGTCAGGGAAACGTTCACGTACACGCTCCGCAGGCACCATCCCCACCACCACGTCGGCAGCTGACTGACGCGCCGCCTTGGCGCAGAAGTCCTGCAGCAGGTGAGGTTGCAGTAACGCGTGGTCGGCGGCGGTGAGCAGCAGGGGCCACTGCGCCGCCCGTTCGGCAGCGGCCACGACGCTGGCAGCGGGACCAGCGGCGGGCGCGATCCAGTCCACATCCGCCCGGTCCGCCCAGCGTTGCACGGCCGGCACCTGCGCCAGTTCCGGGCTCGGCCCCACCAGCAGCGTACGCTCGATGCCGCTATCGGTGACCGCCGTCAGGGCCCAGTCGAGCAAAGGACGATCAAGCAACTCCATGGTCAGGGCGCTGGGCACGTGGTGGGCCCGCGCCAGCGCGTTACCGCCGGGACGCTCCCCAGCCAGCACGATCGCCGCCGGTGGCAGGCTCACAGGTCGCACGAATACATGCGATAGCGCTTGGTGACGTAGCCGCCGATGGACTCGATGATGCTGCGCATGCCGTCGTTGGATTCCAGGATCCAGGACAGCTCCACCTTCTCCACGCCGCGGGCCAGGGCGGGCTCCTTCAGGGCGTGGATCAGGGCGAAGGACAGGCCGGGCCCCAGGCGCGTGTAGTGGAACTCCTGGCGCACGCCCATCAGCGGCACCCGGCCGCTGCGCAGGGGGCCGCGTTTCAATCGCCACAGCAGCTTGGCCCAGCCGAAGGGAAGCAGTGAGCCGTTGAGATCGGCGATGTGCACATTGACGTTCGGCAGCAGCACGATGAAGGCGACGGCACGGCCATCGATCTCGGCGATCCTGAGGAAATCCTTCGGCGTGATCATGAGCAGCTCACGCCCGATGGCACGAAACTCCGCCTCCGTGAACGGTACGAAGCCCCAGTTGTTGGCCCAGGCGTCGTTGAAGATGTCACGCATGAGCTCCAGCTCTTCGTCCACCCTGCGCGTATCGATGGAGCGAATCGTCATGCCCTTGAGATAGCGCTTTCTGAGCATCTCGTGCACCGGCGGCACCGTGTACTCGTCGGCCTTCAACTCGTAGGCAAGCATGTCCTGAACAGCAGCGAATCCTGCTTGCTCGATGCGCGCTCCGTAGTAGGGGCGATGGTGGCCCATCATGAAATACGGTGGCGTGTCGAAGCCGTCGACGAGCACGCCGACTTCCTGGTTGATCCCGAGATTGAAGGGACCGACGGCGCGCGTGCGCTGGCGCTCGCGCAGCCAGTCCGTGGCCTTGGCGAACAAGGCATCGAAGCAGGCTTGATCATCCGGCGCCTCGATCATCCCGAAGTAGCCCACGGGCTCGCCGTGGCGCGGCTCGTAGAGTTGGTCGATCTGCGCGGTAATGCGGCCTACGGGAGTGTCGCCATCGTAGGCAACCCAACCCTGCCACTCGGCGTGGGCGAAGAACGGTGCTTTCGGCGACAGGGCGTCCTTGCGCTCCAGCAGCAGCGGGGGCACCCACTGGGGATCGTCGCCGTAGAGCGCCCACGGCACGCGAACGAAATCATCCAGGCTGGCGCGGTCGGCGCCGCTGCGGGGGGCGCCGGGGAGCGCCAGGGGCTTGATCTGCATTCGCGGATTGTAACGGAAAGGCAGCGGGAACCTGCCGGGATACCTGGGATCAGACC
>JAAUYD010117405.1_pt1 | contig 10301 bp, 2 predicted proteins | sample 7278101 | NCBI WGS metagenome assembly JAAUYD01 (sample SAMN14350128, study PRJNA611818) | marine sediment metagenome | isolation source: surface marine sediment (0.6m) | place: French Polynesia: Moorea | collected 2018-08
ACCCATGAACATCCGCCGCGAACCACCGAAAAATCCATTAATCCGCGATGGTGTGAGCCAGGGACAGCGACAACTTCCAGCCCTGTCACCTGATTTCGTCAAAATTGACGAGGGGGATTTGGCTGATTTTCTGGTTTTTGCTTACAAGCTTAGTCACAAGGTTAGTTATTACGATTACGACCCTGAGAAAAAAGAAAATGTTAAGTATAATTGGCAGGAATTTTTTACTAATAGTACCCCTGTGCAGATCGCCTTGATTAGTAAAACCCGTCCGCAAAGGGTCAAGGACGAGTATAGGAAGAATTTGGATAAATTTCTCAAAAATCAATCTATTGTCACCCTGAAGCCCATATTGGCTACCTGGCGGGGGATTTTGCAACGAATCGAGAATTGGTATGATAATTTAGAAGCTTATACTCCCTTCAAGTCCGCGATCGCAGGATTGGTGCAGACGAATTTGAGGGAAGCTATCCAGGAAATACAGCCCTTGGAAAAAGCTGCTCAGTCAGCGCCGACTAATTATTACCAAAATTTTGCGAATAAGTTTAAATTTCAGCTGCAAATTAGCTCCGAAGTCGAGGCTGCCCAAATACCTTTGCAGGACACAGCCTTAGACGTTATATTTCAAACATTATTTCAAAATTACCGTCAAATTATCCTACTGGCTCCCAAATATATCCGGGATAGCTTAGAAAAACGACAGGATCATCCACCCCACCTATCCTTATATTTTGCCTTTTGGGAGGTGATGCGACCAGCCAGGGATGACCTGAATCGCATGACCCAAAGGCATCTGGACTTTTTCTACCGTCAAGTTTTGCAATTACGCGATCGCCCTGCTGAACCTGACAGTGCTCACTTAATATTTGAACTGGCTAAATCCCAAACGGAATATAAACTAGATTCTGAAACTCGTTTCCTTGCTGGTAAAGATGCTAGTGGTGCTGAGTTATTTTACCAACTGGATAGGGAAACTGTGATCCACAAAGCCCAAATAGCTAGTTTGAAAGGGTTATTTTTGGACTCAGAGGAAATAAAAACTGGTGATAAACCGAACAATTTGCTGGGTTTTTATATCTCACCCCAAGCAAATAGCTTTGATGGTGAAGGTGGAGATTTTCCCAAGGAGCAAATAGTTAAAGCATGGTTGCCTTTTGGTGATAAAACAAGGGAACATGCTCAGTTAGGATTAGCCATTGCCTCAAATATTTTTTATCTCCAAGAAGGAAGCCGTACCCTCATTTTTACATTAACTTTTGACAAAGCACCTGAAAAGGTAAAAGCCAGCGATTTAGCGAATATTTTTACCATTGAATTTAGTGGCGAAAAGGACTGGATAACAGGGAAAATTCTGGCACCAGACGAAGAACATAGCCAAACAAGTTTAGAAGATAACATCCTGCAATTGTCAGTAAACCTAACAGCGGATCAGGAACCAATTGATATTTACCATCCGCAACTACCAGGAGCAAAACTTTCCACCAATCAACCCGTTGCAAGATTGCAAATAAAAGATGATGAGCAAATACAAGATGATGAGCAAATAAGTGATTTGTCTGCTTATAGTTATTTCCGCAATCTTCAACTGACCGATTTAAAAATTCACACCAAGGATATAAAAGTCCGTAACTTAATATTGCAAAATGATTTTGGGGTGCTAGATCCCACCAAACCCTTTCAACCTTTTGGTTCTAGACCTAAAACTAAAGCAAACTTCTATATTGGTAGTCAGGAAGTATTGCAAAAGCACTTGATTGCACTCACTATTCATCTGGAGTTAGAAAAAGAAAAACCCCAAAACTGGTTAGAGATTTACGCTGCTTATGACAGTGCTGCCGATGTTGATGTTGACAACCAAGGTCAAGTTACCCTCAGCTCCAACTTTAACCCTGGTCAATTAGCGATCGCATCTCTTGGTAAAAAAATCTGGAATCCAACTAATGATAAACCAACCCGCAACCTATTTGATGGTTCAGAAATTTCCCTGACTGATGAATTAGCAAACCTCAAACTCAATGCTTTTGCTGAGACTGAAACCGTGGAAGCTTTCACCACCGATAGTCAAAATGGCTTTTTACGTCTACAGCTAACTGGGAGCGATTTTCTCCATGATGAATATCCCACGGTGTTAGCACGACAAGTATTGGCTGCTGCAACCAATCGAGAGATTTACGTACTCGATCCTATTCCTCCAGAAGAACCCCTGCAATGGTTTCAAAAAAGACAAGCAGTTATTGGAGCTTATTACAGAAACAGTAATGGCATCTTTCAGGTTATTTCCCCTAAATATTATGTCGAGTTTGCAGATGAAGCAATAATTCCCAAAGAACCTTATACACCTGTGATTCAAGAAATTTATCTCCAATACACAGCAGTAGCAGAGAAAGAAGATTGCAAATTATTCCATCTCCACCCATTTGATGGCTTTGCAGAACTGGAATCCACAGAAACTATAAATTTCTTACCAAAATTTACCCACGAGGGAGAATTACTCATTGGATTGGAAAACCTCGTACCATCGACAGCGTTACCGTTACTATTTCAAGTAGTGGAAGAAAGTGCTGATGGGGACTTAGAAAAGGTAGAGGTAGAGTGGTACTACCTCCAGGATAATAATTGGATATCCCTGAGGGATAGCATTGTTAGTGACAGCACTGATGGGTTAATTGCTTCGGGTATTATTAATGTGCCCATTCCCCAGGAAATTAGCAAAGATAAAACTACCATTCTCGACCCAAATTTACACTGGATCAAAGCTAGCGTAGCATCCCGCAGTCGGGCTATTTGTCGAATTATCGCTGGGCATACCCAAGCCGCACGGGTAACTTTTGTCGATCAAAAAAACGACCCCAACCATTTATCTACTCCCTTAGAACCAGGAACCATTGCTAAATTAGCTCTTCCCACAGCAGCCATCAAAAAAATCGAGCAACCCTATAATTCCTTTGGTGGTAAGGTTCAGGAGCAACCGAGTCATTTTTATACCCGCATCAGCGAACATCTGCGCCATAAAAGTCGAGCTGTCACCATATTTGATTATGAACGGTTGGTATTAGAAAAATTCCCGGAAATTCATCAGGTACGTTGTATTAACCACGGACAGGTGGATACTAACAATCAATTTCAGGAACTAGTTCCTGGTGCTGTGACTTTGGTGGTGATCCCCAAACTATCCTTAAACCGCACCTCTGAGGATTTGGAACCCAAAGTTAATGTTAATCTACGGGAGAAAATTAAGAAATATTTGCTCACTGTTAGTTCCCCTTGGGCTGATATTCAAGTTATTAATCCCACATACGAACATATCCAAGTAGAGTTTGCAGTTAGGTTAAAATCCCCCTATGACAGCAACTTTGGCTATTATTCCCGCGAGTTGGATCGGGGAATTACCAATTTTCTCACACCCTGGACTATCGATTCACAGGTAGTAATTAATTTTGGAGGTACTATTTACCGTTCTTCCATTCTCAATTTTGTCGAACAGCAATATTACGTTGACTATGTTGTAGATTTTCAGATGCATCATAAAAATCAACGAGAACATCAAGGCAATGTTCAAGAAGCGATCGCTTCCACTGCCCGTTCAATACTTACCTCGGTACCGGTTGCAACCACTGGTCTAACTCACATTATCAACGAAATCAAGGCAAACAGTGAAATTATTACTAATCAAAAATTATTCTCTGGTTTGGGTTATGAGGCTTTAGAAAACATTATTATACAACCAGACAATGAGGGAGGGGAACAGGGTGAGTAATACTAATAAAAATATCAATTAAATCACAATAAATTCAATTTTTAACCATGGTTAACACAACTTTTGCATCTAAAACTGAACCGAAAATGACTTTAAGAAATCGCAACGAACTAAAGAGTTTATTCAAGAGTAATACCCATCTTTCGGTGACACATTTTCATGAACTAATTACCTCCTTACTCAATAAAAAAGAGGATAAATTTCATGGGGAGTGGAAAGCGGGACAAACTTACCAAAAAGGTGATGTTGTCTATTATGAATATACACTTTGGGAAATGGTTGAACCCAAAGAAATCTGTGCTATAGATGGAGAAGAACCAGGTAAAAGTAATAAATGGAAATCCCGTCTGCGGGAATTGGAACAGAAAGTAGATACAATCCAAAAGGATTTACAAGCTCTTAGTAAGGAATTTACTGAGTACAAACAGCAGATGGAATTGCATTGGGAACAACTGCTCAAATATATTACATTACTGACTTTAGGAATTGCGATCGCGCTGGTTTGGTTATTTGGTGGTGCGATTTATCACCTATTTGTTACCTGAGGATGGAAATTAGTATGTATTAACATTTTCCCCTTTCCTTTTTATCCATTTTTCAGAATGAATTCAACACCAAAGTAATTTATAAAACCTATATTTAAAATCTATGCTGGAATATCCAAGCATCTCCAAACTTAAACCGAAATTCCCCGATTATCTTGATTTTCAAACCCTACGGGATATCGGGATTTCCCATCTACAAGCTCTATCTGGGAAGATTTGGACGGACTATAATCTACACGATCCGGGTGTGACTATCCTGGAGGTATTATGTTATGCTGTCACGGATTTAGGCTATCGCAATAATTTAGATATTGAAGATTTACTCGCACTAAATCCAGCTGATTCTCCACAACAGGACAATAACTTTTTTACCCCCGACCAAATTCTCACTTGCAATCCAGTTACTAACCTGGATTTACGCAAGCGTCTGATTGATATTCCTGGTATCCGTAATGCTTGGATAGAAAAATTTACGGAAGTAGAAGTCAAAGAAAAATCAACAAAAAAAATATCTACTTATCATCCACCTATTTATATAGATTATGAAAATAGCCAGCTGCTGCATAATCCCCCCAACGGTTACACAGAGGAAAACGCCCCCCGTCTGCACCCCCGTGGACTGTATACAGTTTATATTGACCTAGATTGGGAATACCGCAAAAATGCCTGTGCACAGCTTTACACTTCCTGGTCAGATACCCTAGACTTGGTTAAAGCCGTGTTGTGCAACCACCGCAATCTCTGCGAAGATGTTTACGATATTGTGGTTTTGGATCGGGAAGAAATTGGACTGTGTAGCGATATTGAACTGGAAGCCGGAGCTGATGCGGAAGATGTGCTGGTAGAAATTTATATTAAGATACAGGAGTTTCTATCACCCCGGTTGCAATTTTATACCCTACAAGAATTGTTGGACAAAGGTAAAAGTATAGATGAAATCTTTGCTGGTAGACCTTCTGTAACAGAAAAAAAACCAGATCAGGATGCTTCGGGAGATGATGCGATCGCTTATAGCGGGGGCGTTAGTACTATCGCCGAAGGAGTTTACACAAGTCATGGTTTTATTGATACCACTGAACTAGATGCACTGAAGCCACCACAAGTGATTTACACTTCAGATTTATACCAAGAAATCCTGAAAATTCCAGGTGTGTTGGCTGTGCGGAGACTGAGTATTGCTAACTTTATCAATGGTTTAGCCCAGTCCCAAAGCCCCTGGCATTTAAAATTAACCAAAGGGTATAGTCCTGTTTTGGGGATTGAACAGTCAAAAATTAGCTTATTCAAGGGAATATTACCCATATCACCAGAATTGAATGAGGTTAAACGCCGCTATTATGAACAGCAGGCTGCATATATTAAGGTGTTACGCACAGATAACGAACTGGATTTACCCATACCCCAGGGTAGTTATTATGACTTAGCTGACCACTATTCAATTCAGCATGATTTTCCCCTCACCTATGGAATTGGGGAAGATGGGCTACCAGAAACGGCGACTTTATTACGTAAAGCCCAAGCTCGCCAGTTAAAAGGATACCTAGTATTTTTCGATCAGTTACTTGCTAATTATTTAGCCCAACTCGCTCATGTGCGGGATTTGTTTTCCTGGGAAATTGATCCACAGGAGGGACTGAACAACCACCACATGAGTCGTCCTCAAGATAAATCCCACACCTATTTTCTTCAGGAAATTGATTTTCCCGATAAAATCAGCATCCTGGGGGAAGGTGGGGAATATCTCAATGCAATTCCAGAAGCACCTGAAACTTATCGCCATCGCCGTAACCGTTTCCTTGACCATTTGCTGGGACGTTTTGCTGAATCCTTTGCTGATTACGTGGCGATTAATTACCGGATGATTCAGGAACGTCGGGATAAAGTCAAGGATGAAACCGAGATAATTGACAACAAAGCCCAGTTTTTACAAGATTATCCTTTCCTCAGTCGCGATCGCTTCCGTGGTTTCAATTATTGCAACTGCCAACAGATTTGGGGTAGGGAAAATGTGTCTGGTTTGCAAAAGCGGGTTTCGCGGTTACTGGGTTTTGCAGATGTGCGTCGTCGCAATCTTTGCCATTATCAGGTAGATCGAGAATCTGGTAAATTTATCTCCTTTTATATTAGTTGTGGCCATCAGCAGCAATCATTAATTAGCTTGCAGACATATAGCGATCAAAAAGCTGCTCAAGCAGATAGAGAAAAGTTTTTGCTCTTGGCTTTACATGAAAATTTTTACAAGCGTCTTACCTATAGTTACTTTTATCACTACGGTTTAGAAGTAGAAACAGCTAATGAAGATGAAGCTGTTATTGCTAGATATGAAACCTACTTCTATTCTCAAGCAGAAAGGATTGCTGCTTTGAATTTTTTGATGCAAAACTTGCTGAGTCTGTTTAATTTATCACAACAGGATTCTGCTGGTGGAGAAATTATTGCTACTTCTACTATCTCACAGGAAGATATTATTAAGATTTTCCCTGTACAGGAGGAGAATTTATATTATTTCCGATTAGAGATACCCATAGATTCTTCGCAAACATCCAAAATTAAGTTTGAGGGAGTTCAACGTTACTTTTCCGAATCACTGGCTCGCCAAGCTGCAATCGCGATTCTGCAACAAATTACCAACAGACAAAATTACCAACCGATTCTGTTTCGTCAAGATAATACTGCGGAACGGGAAACTGCTACCCCTAGCGATGAAACTAGATTTACCCATTATGGCTATGCCTTAATTGATTGCGAAGGAAAGGTATTAGGAGAAAGTGGCAATCGCTTCCCCACAAAACAAGAAGGTGAAACAGCCTTACAAAACTGGTTAAGTTGTCTTAAATTTAACCCAAATAAATTTAAGGAATCAGATCAGCGGTTTTTGCAGATTGAACATGTGACAGGAGAAACTTCTGGTTATCGTTTCCGATTAATTGACTGGGAAGGAGTCGCCCTATTACAGGGTATACAAATATTTGCACAAGAAAATACAGCCCGCGATCACTTTTATGAAAATGTGCTGAGTGTGTTATTTGAACCAGGTGCAATTGAACCAACTACAACCAACGCAGGTTTTGGGTTTCGGGTATTAAGTCAACCACGCAATCGCCGCAGTGCAGTCGCAACTTCCCCCCAATTATATGCCTCAGAAAGTGAACGGGATGCAGCGATCGAACACCTATTTTTACTAGTACGCGCAGGCCATTTAAATATTACTTGGACTGGATTAGAAAACTCCCCAGAAGAGTCTACCTATATCGGTAGAATTTCTGACCAAAATCATCATATCTTACTAGAATTAAACCAGCGCCATACTACACTGGAAATAGCTTGGGAACAAGGGAATGTTTTAATGGAGCTTGTTGGGGTGGAAGCGGAATTTCCTCAAAATGGCAAGCCAGATACCAAAAACTTCCGGCTAATTAACGTAGAACTGACTCTTTTACCTTTTTGGTATAAATGGTTTCAACATATACAGAAGACCCATCCTGTAGATATTGTTACACTTACCTTATGGTTCTTAAGCCTCATTTACTACCTCATAATTGAAGAACCCTATGGTTGGGAATTAACTAATCGGGGAAAAGACCAAATCCTGGCAACTCAATACTACACAAGTAGAGCAGAACGAAATAAATCCATCCAAACGCTACAACAGCTAGTTAATGATGAGGGATTCCATGTGTTGGAGCATATTCTTCTTCGCCCAAAAACCACCTCAGATAATTTTTTACCCATCTGCGTTAACACGGATGATGCCACAAATAAAATGGGAGAACAAACTCCGCTAGCTTACCAAGACCCCTATTCTTTTTGGATTACTATAGTTTTACCCTACTGGCCAGAACGCTTTCGCAATATAGATTTTCGCCGATATGTGGAACTCACCCTGCGACTAGAAGCACCAGCTCATGTAGCTCTCAAAATAGCTTGGGTAAATGTGCGCCAAATGAGGGATTTTGAAGTTGCCTATCGCCATTGGCTAGAGCAATTAGCTTGGGAAACTAATGGTAGCACCTATCATCTCTCAGAAAGCCTCAATTCTCTCCTAGCAATTATTCCCCAACTGCGGAATATTTATCCCCAGGGTATTTTGTACGATCCCCGAGTTGCATCTAGAGAACAGCCCATTATTCTCAACCAGACAGCTTTGGGAACAGCAAGTGAGTAACTGATAACTGGTAAGACTAATCCCAAATCGAATCACTAAGGCTATGAATACTATTATTAACCAAACCAGCTACCCCATCTTTTTGCCCAATCAGGTATTGAAAAATAATGACCTAAACCACCTGATTGAGTATCTCGATAGTCAAAATCACCTCACCCGCACCCACCTGATTGGCATGGGAATTGTTGCGGGGATGGAAGTAAGTAGTAGCTATACCCAAGAAGGTACACAAGTAAGTGCCAACATATATGTATCGCCAGGATGTGGAATTACCTCAGAAGGATATGTAATTTATTTTACTTCCAAAATCTATCTGACCCATTACCAAATGGATGTAAAAGTATCGCCCCTGTTGTTTGCCCAGAGTGAAGATGCAACAGCAACAACACCTTCTGAAGCATATGAGCTCATTGAACTTTTCCAGTCAGAAGGCGATCAAAGGGTACTGCTGCACAAAAATTCCGACGATAGCCCCCGCAGTGCCCAGGAATTTGAGACATTTATTGGCGATCGCGTGTTGGTGGTGGTGTGCGAACCTCAGGATGTACAAAGTGATTTTTGTTCATTTGAATACAATGAAATCAGTAAATACCGTAATTTTAACTGGCGATTTTTTCTGCTTCCCCGTACTCAAAACCCAGACAAACCCCAGCAACTGAGTGCAGAAACTTTACTAAAAAAAGCTTATCAAATTCCAGAACAGCCTTGGCAGGGACTGACAGTAGAAAATATTTTGAATGCACGCAATCATTTTCTCCAGGAGTTTAATCTTACAACTGAAAAATTTGAGGATTTTGCTCCCCAGGTGCAACGATTTGGTTATGAGGAAGGGAAAGAAACGGTTGATTTGAGTGAAATCAAGGAATACCAGGCTTTTCGGTACCACTACTCCCAGATTTGTACAAATGCGATTACGGCAATCGGTGGGTCTTTTCCCAAATTATTTTGGCTATTTTCACCTTTTTTTAATGCTTTTCAACCAAATTCCAGTAGGGATTTTAATCAACTCCAGGACAGTCTGCAAACACAACTAGAAGGTTTACTCAGCCAGGAAACCACCTCTACATCAGAACAAATCAAATCTCCCGAATATGGTCTGCAATATTTTTATGATTATCTCAGCCAGCTAGTTGCTGCTTTCTATGAATTAGCTGAGACTGCTTTTGACTTAATGGATCATTATCCCCCGCAAACCCAACGGTTTCCCAAGTTTCTGATGTTGGGGTTAGTTCCTCCTCCTTCACTAGTCCCAACCGAAACGAATCGGGGATATGCACTCACTTCCCCCTATCGCAGTCATTTTACCCAACCTCCCATCTACAACAGCAATCGGGTGCGTCTTCAAGAAGTCAGCTATTTGTACGAACGTCTTTTAAAATTGTCCGAACCAGAAAGCTTTTGCCTGCTAGCATTTTATAATACACCCCTAAAAATTACACCCAGTCAAGACCGTTGTGCACCCCTGAGCAAGCAAGCCATCCCCTACTATCTTAATTATCCCAACCTATATAAATACTGGAACTACGACGCTTACCGCAAAGGAAGAAGCGATTGTCATCCTGCTTATTTTCGCCCCAAACGGAATTCAGAAGATAATTTTCGTGACTTCAAAGATTTAATTTATCGTTTGGATAACTATAATTTTTATCGAATTGAGGGACATATTGGCAAAGCTAATGATGATGTCCTCAAACGGATTCAGGACTACAAACAAAAGTACAATCTTCCCTTTGATGTAATTACCCTCAAGCTTGGGAATCAAGCTAGTCTCGATGACCTAAATATTTCCGGTCAATTTGATGACTTGGAAGCGGATTTTCGCCGGATGAAGCTG
>JAAUYD010297700.1_pt1 | contig 10301 bp, 6 predicted proteins | sample 7278101 | NCBI WGS metagenome assembly JAAUYD01 (sample SAMN14350128, study PRJNA611818) | marine sediment metagenome | isolation source: surface marine sediment (0.6m) | place: French Polynesia: Moorea | collected 2018-08
GACCAAAGACTGATTTCTGCCGAAAATCGACTCTGATGAACACATTAACGAGCAAAAATCAGGGGAGATGGAACCGTCACAAGAGGCCCTTTGTCGAGGCTACACATAAATATCTAAACAAAGGATATCGCAATACAATCTTTTTTCTCTGCATGAAATAATGTGCTCTTTTTTTACCGAATGCAAATCTCCCACTTGAGCCCCTAACACAAAACGATCAGTATCGTAGACATAAGCATTTTCAATCTCCTGACTGGACTGCATAGAACAGCCAAGTATGGGAACGAATATGATAATCAGGATAAGCAGGACGGTTGGTTTCATCAAATCGTCTGCACGCGAATATACTTTAAATAGTTTTTGCTTGGACTCGAATAGAGGACACGGCTACTTCTAAAACATTTTTCTTGAGGTAATATCTATTTTTGCGTACCTGAAAAAATATATCTCTGAATAAGTTGCTTTTGTCCACCAGCATCAGCTTGGTGAACTGGTGAACAAAACGCCAAGTTCTAAAAAACAAAAACTATCTGAGGTGTGAAAAATATGGAAGTAGATATTAGTAGGATAAAGGTTGGCTGGAATCCGCGTGAAGATTTTGGGGATGTTGGTGAGCTTGCAAGAAGTATTGAAGAGAATGGTCTTTTCAATCCGATAACAGTTAAAGAGTCGGGGGAGGATTTTGAGTTGGTTGCAGGTGAGAGGCGGTTGATGGCTCATAAGCGTTTGGGTCTTAGCAGAATTGACGTGAATATCGTTGATTTTTCAAGTGCTTTGTCAGTTGAGGATGCAAAGCTTGTTGAGAACATCCAAAGAAAGGACTTGAATATTTTTGAGGAAGGAGACTCGTTTAAACGGTACACTGATAAGACCAAGTGTTCTTCTGAAGTGATTGCTAAAAGAATTGGGAAAAATGCTTCTTATGTTGATAAGCGGTTAGCGATTGCAGAGCTTGACACAGCTCTTCGGGAAAAGATCCTTAAGAACAATTTGAGTCTGGGTCATGCGCTCGCTCTAACAAAGATTCAAGATAAGGCGAAAAGAAAGGAAGTTCTAAAAGATGCTCTTAATTGCGGTTATAATGCAAGGGCAATGCTTGAGAGCAACCAATACTCATTTAAAAGTGTGTGTGATGCTTGTTTTGACACGAGTGATTGTAAGAAATGTAAGCACAACGGTAGCGTTCAATCAGAGCTTTTTGAAACAGGAAAGACCTTGACTGGCAAGTGTATGAAGCCAAAGTGCTTTATGAAAAAGCTTGCGACTCATCGGAAGGAACTAAAGACCAAGTACGAAAAACAGGGTGTAAAGGCAATTCTGACGACTGGAGATTACGCAAAGGATGGGGAACTTACGGACGGATACGACGAAATCCAGGATTACTACGGCATAACCCCTGCGCAAAAAAGAAAGATAAAAAAGGATCCAAGAGCACTTGTAACCATAAGTCTGAATGGCAAGGAGCGATTGTACTTTAAGGGTAATTGGAGAAAACTTCTTGCGAGCAAAAAAGAGCGTGAAGAAATGGCAAGTCATGAAGCGACACAAAAAGATAAGGATGATAAAAGAAAAGCAGTTTTGAAAAACAAACTTTGTTCGCATATGTTTGAGTTTTACAAAAAACAAGTAGAACAAAAGATGAAAGCCGGAACCAAACAGTCAAAAGCACTGACACTGTTTGCTCTTCAGAATGTATTTGAGCGTGATTTCACTTTGGGACGACACGTGCACTTTAGTCCCTGCCTGAAAGATTACTTAGAAATGAGTGAGAAAACTCTTGATAAAGAAATCCAGAAGACAACAGTGGAGTACCTGCAAGCAATGGACTTAAAGGATCTGAAGCATCAAGCACTAAGTGTTGGAACAGATCTCAAAAAGGATTTTGGAATTAATCGGGATTTTTTAGAACTCTACACGGTTGATGGTCTGACCAAGCTCGCAAGAGAACTTAAAACCGACGTGAGTAACGCAAAAAAGAAGGGGGACTTTGTTGCAACCATACTGGAATCCGACAAGGGCGGTGTTCCCAAAGCTGTCATGCAAGTCTAGAGATTCTCTTTCCGACTTTAACGTCGGAAAGCCCATTTTTCTAAGCATTTGTTAGGGTTAGGCTTGTTTTTGTGTGGCGCAGAAAAAGAACTATGATCTTCCTACGGGCATTCTTGGGGGCGCGGTTTTCCACATCAAATCAATCTCTTCCGGAGTGAGGCCATAAGCTTCATTCACAAGATCAGATAATCGACGCTCATGCCGAAGAATCTCGGCCCTTCGTTTTTGCATATCCGGAACAATTTCTTCATAGGCGTCTCTGACGCGCTTGAGATCCCCAACACCGAGCTTGCCAGCGTATCTTGGGCGGCGTTTCTTGATTTCCGCAATGAAAGTATCTGAATCCAAAGAAGCAGCGTCAGAAAGCTTATTGCCAGGCTTTTCGACAAGTATCTCAATTGTCAACCAGTCTTTAAGATTGCTTTGAAAGTGTTGATTATGTTTTGTTAGCTCTATCAGGTTAGATACTATTTCCTTAACTTCGGGTAGCGTATGTTTATCGGGTTGAGTAATCGGAAAGTGTTCCATATAGATGCTTTTGAGGCGAAGAACTTCATCTTTACCATGAACTGTATTTCGCCAAAGGTAGGCCCAAGCGAGTGGCGAATTGAGTACTGATAAAATCCAATGGTCTTCTGTTGGGAGGAAGAAACATGTAGTTTCTGCATACATTGGTTCTTGTACATAGCAAAACCTCGGGTGGAAGCTGAGATCTTGGTACATTATTTTTGGTCCATCCATTTGACGAAAGTAATTGGGAGATGCTTGCCACTGCCACCATTCTTGCTTGCCAGCTCTTTTTTCGAGTCGGGCTTTGTGTGTTTCAAGATGACCTTTAACTCCGGGATACCGTTCTATGTTAAGACCATTGTGAGCAGCTATCATATATAAATTAGCCCAACTTGGATGCCATCTCTTCAAATCTTGTCCGCGAATACATGGTCGGATGATTTCTTCTGATTGTGGATCTTTAGAAAGAATTGCTTTTCTGGTTATTGAATCAATAACAAATGCATCCATGTAGCCTGTCTTTATCCCGTACCTTGGCTTTGAGTCTACAGTTTGGGAAAGTGGTATTCCAACTGACCGTATTTTTTCCATTAAGTCGTCAACAGCTGGGTGTTCGAGGCTCCATGCTTTTTCTGTGTAGCGTTTCCAGGGTGCTTGGTATCCGTGTTGTTGGACGTATTGTTTTAGGTTGATGTCTGGGAGTTTTTCTCTTGGTATTGGGCAGATTATTACTGGTGATTCCGGCTTTTTACTTTTTTCTTCATCTGGTTTTCGGATTGATACGATGCAAGGGAATACGTCGGCGTCGGCAAATATTGGTGCGTGGCCGAAGTCAAGGATTTGCTCGAAGATTGTGTGTTCTGAGAAGTATTTTCTTAGTGCTTCTCCGTACCCTGCTTTTAGCCATTTGTTTGTGACGATGAAGCTTAGTATTCCTTGTGGTTTTAGGTTTTGTACGCCTCGTTCGTAAAAGTAGGTGTATAAGTCTGCAACTCCGTCGTATGAGTGGTAATTTGTTTCGAGATAAGGCTTTATCGGACTTAATAGTTCTTGTCTGACGTAGGGTGGGTTTCCGATGACTACATCAAAACCACCGTCGGCAAAAACTTGGGAAAATCGTTCCTGCCAGTCAAAAGCGTTTGGTGATACTTTTTTTTCTGCGACGATTGAGTCGCCTTGTTGGATGTTATCGTCGAGGAAGGTTAGTTGTTTTCCTCGTTGTGCTGTTTTTAGCCAGAGTGATAGTTTGGTTATTTCGACTGATTCTTTTGAAAGGTCTACACCGTATAAGTTGTTGTTGAGAATTGTTTTGTTTAAATCAAATATGCTGTGCTGGCCTTTTTCTATTGATGCGAGGGCGTTATTTACTCGTTCGTATTGGGCGAGCAGGTAGTCAAATGCGGCTATTAGAAATGCGCCTGAGCCGCAGGCAGGGTCTAGTACTCGGGTGTTTTTGAGTACGTCTCGGTATGCTTCCCAGAATTTTCTCTCGGCGGCTTTTAGTTTTCGGGAGTGTGCTTGGGGTATGCTTTCTAGTTTAAACTTAATTCGGAGTTCTTCTTCTTTTTGTTGTAAGTATCCGCCAAGTGCGAGTTCTACTATGTACTGAGTTATTAGTGCTGGTGTGTAGTAGACGCCTTGGGTTTTTCTTTTGCCTTTTTTCTTTTCGTATTCTTGTCCTGTTGCGATTGCTTTTAGTTCTTCTAGGTCGGTGACTGATTGTTCGAATATGTGGCCGAGTACTTCTACTGATACGTCTGTGTCGTAGTCGTAGCGGGTGATTGCGTTTAGTTCTGTGCATAGTTTGTCGGGTAGTTCTATTTGTTCGTCGAGGATTGGGTCGTGTTTGTAGAGTCCACCGTTGTATCCTGGTATTGGTGGGTCGTCGTTTCCTTGGTCTACCCAGTGAAAGACTGCTTTGTAGCGAGTCCATATTGAGGCAGAGCTGTATGGGTCGCGGTGGTCGTGGGCTTTTTTGATTGTGTCTGCTGGAAGCAAGCCCCGGTCTTCACAAAATGCGATGAAAAGTACTCTGTCTAGAATTTTTTGGACTTTTTCGATTAGAACGTTTGGCGCGATGTCTTTTGGACCGTTGTCTTCAAGCCACTGAACGAGTTTTAGGCGTGTGTTTTTGTATTCTGTGTAAAGGCTTTTGGTTATTTCTTCTTCGGCATTATCAGATTGTTTTAGGATAAGGTCGATTCTTGAGTCAGCATCTTGCTTTTTTTGTGGTGGAAGAAAATTCCAAACGCTAAGCAAAAAGTAGAATCGTTTGAGCTTTTTTGGATCAGTTAGTTCCTCTAAAAGAAATCTTTCGTAAAAAGCTGGTGTTTTGTTGGTCCGATACAACCGGATTTCCCGATAATTGCTAACAATTACCCAGCGACAACCTTCCGTATAATTTGCGTACCGCCAACCTTGCTCAACGGCTGACTCTTTTCTCCCTGGCGCAGGCCTGTCCAAATCATTGCTCGCCCCTTTCAGCTCAATTGGTGCAACAATCCGTCCCTGAAGACTAGAAATACCCTTCTTGGACTCCACCGCGCTAAAAAAGCCAAGCGCCCCATCAGCAGAACCGCCACCATCAGAAATATGAGTTTCAGCGTGCAGCGACCACTCTTTGCCCTCTCCGGTTACAACGGACTTGTACCCAAGGATGTTACCAAACACATCCCGCAGGAACTCCCCGTGAAGAGAAACCTCCTTAACAACATCCAAAGTGCCTGATTTTAGGGGCTTAACCCAGCGACGAACAATTGACAATTTCTCCTCAAAATCAGGCGGATCAGGAATATTCCCCAAAACCTTAGATAGGGTTTTCTCATGAAAAAGCGGCTTCGTATGTAAAGATACCATTCAAACTCCTAAAAGCAGCTACAATCCGTCTCAAACACTACCACCACACCCAAAAACAAGCAAAATATCTTAATAATAACGTCAAGTTATGGTAAATATTTCAAAAATCAGATACCTTGATAAAAAACCATACGAAAAGAGTATAATTCTATATTAAACAATCAGTTGATATAAAAAGCGAATTTGTAGAGAACGTTGGTCGAATATGAAAAAAGGGCAGAAATATTGGGAATCGCGTAGAATGGAGCGATAAGTTTAAAAGTTTTGTCGAAATGCAGTCTTATGGGTAACGGTATTTGGGGAGAAAAGAATGACTGAAAAAACGCACAGCGAAAATACCAGTGCCGATAAGAAAGCAATTGGTTTTGACTTTCAGTATTATTACTTTCTCTATCGTCTTTTGTCTCTTAAATCAGGGGAAACGGTCGGCTTAGAAGTCAAAGACGACGTTCACACTGAATTGTCAGATGATAGCCAAATACTCGTTCAACTCAAACATACTGTTCAGAACAAATCTGATGGGACTACTAAGAATCTGACTACGCTTGATGTTGATTTGTGGAAGACTCTTTATAACTGGTGCGAAATTGTTTCTGATGAGAACGATGGACGAAACGAACAGAAAGATCAGTTGTCTTTTATACAAAAGACAGATTTTCTTCTTGTATCGAACAAATCTGAAAATGGAAAAAATGTTTTTCTGATTTCGCTTTCGAAATTCAAGAATAATGAGATATTACTAAACGAGATTAAAAAGCTGGTCCAAGAGCTGCACGACTCCTGTAAAACTGAACACATCAAAAAGTATCTATTGACCGTAATAGAAATGGAAGATGAAATCCTTGAATCGTTTCTGAGGCGTGTAGACTATGAGCTAAATGTCGATGATATAATCGAACGAATAAAGCAGTCGATAAAGGAAAAAATGGTTCCTGAGAATAAGATAGACGACGTATTCAAAAAACTAGATTCACAGATCCGAGAAGATAATTTCATAACAATTAGAGATGGGGAAAAAATCTCGATCAGTTTTGATGATTTTTATAGAAAATATCGAAGACATTTTGATCTTTCAAGAAATAAAGACCTTCAAATACGTCATTTTGACAGTAGACTTCCAGATAACATAGGCTCACAGACGTTCATTAAGCAGTTAGTCGACATAGAAGACATAAACTCTAATGATGATGAAACAATTGCAGAATTTACAAGATGCAAACTATTTCTAAGCAACAACATCGGTGTTTGGTTACGAGAAGGAGAACTTACAAATATTGAAAAGGAAGCTTTTGACAGCGAAGCAATAGCACGCTGGAAAAACAGATTCCGATCAATCTATAGGGAAAGCCAATCAAACCAAACTGATGTCAGAAAGGCAGCACGACAGATAGTAGATGAAATCCGAAAGGAAAGACTTCGTATTTCTTCTTTGGAGCTGGGCACAGAAATGAGCAACGGAGAGTACTATCAATTGTCAGATATTCCCCAAATTGGCTGGCTAAAGGAGTGGGAGGAAATATACAAATGAGCGACAAACTCTACAACAACTTGGGAATATGTTCTTTGGGGATCGCCTTTACTCTTAATCATTTCGACAAACTACCTCTATCAAAAGCATTCCTAATATTACCGTTAATAACACACAGAAAACTGTTAGGCTATTTGAGTAATCAACGGGTCCAGGTCAAAAGTATTGAAAAAACAGTAATAGATAAAACTGCCTTCTTTTCTAATTTTAACCAAAGATATTTTGATAGTATTCAAAATACTATCAATTCGATACAATTTTTAAACGAGATAGAGCTGCTAAAACTACAAGACGCAAATCTAATACCTATTAAAAAACTCGTGTACGAGCCCAAAATGGGAAAAAGAGCGAACAAACTTAATAGTGCATCAAAGAACATTTCTTCTCTTCTGACAGATACGGCAGAAAAACTTTACTTGAATCTGAGGGTAGAACTATGAAATTTCATATAGAAAAAATCATTCTTTGGCTGGAGAACTCACATGTACGCGAGCTAACTTTCGTTCCAAACAAAGTTAATGTGGTTACCGGAGATAGCAATACTGGTAAAACTGCCATTTTGGATATTATCGACTATTGCTTTTTTGCGAGTAAACACAAAATTTCAGAGAGTGTAATCAATGAAAACGTAAACTGGTACGGTCTTATATTTTGTATAAATGAAAAGAAGTACACTCTCGCAAGAAAAAGCCCTAAAAACAATAAGGTTTCTGACGAATACTATTTTTCATCGATTGCAGGAGTTCCTAAGAAACCGACAGATAATAACAGCGCAAAATCAATCAAGGACACTCTTGAAGTCGAATTTGGTATCGACCGAAATACAAAAATCCCCTTTGGTGGACGTAAGCTAAAAGCAAACTCGAAAATATCCCTTAGATACTTCTTGCTGTTCAACACAATTTCACAGGACATCATAACCAACAGCGAAGTATTCTTTGATAAGCAAAGTGAAGACAGATACCGAGAAGCTCTGCCAAGAATCTTTGATATAGCTGTAGGAATAGACACAATAGAAAACACACTTAAAACAGAAAAACGAGCAGAATTAGAAGCCAACCTCAAAAGGCTAAAAAGAAAGAGCGAAGTCTTCGATTCAAAACAGAGTGAATTCTACTCTGAAATGAATACGATAATAAAAAAGGCAAAAGAATATTCGCTCATAAAAGAAGATGAAACTGACACTGACTCTATTGACAAATTGAAGCAGATAGTCTCACAAGCTACAGCAACGGAAATTGAAGAATCACAAGATGCTGCCGAGGGAATAAAAAAGGAGATCTACCTCCTAAAAAGAAAAATCAGAAATTTGAACAAATTCTCAAGAGAATATACCAACTACAAGTCAGGTCTAAAAGAGATCCAAGATAGCCTAAAACCAATTGAATTCATAAAAGAGAATTCAAACGACCTGATAAAAACATCAATATATAAAGAACTCGTTGAAGGGATTGAGAAAGATTTAGAGAATATCAAACAATCTGTAAGAACCAACAGTCCAATCGACAGCAAAACATCCGATATAATATACGAGTACCAAAGTAAAATAAACGAATTGGAGAAGAACCTCTCCTTACTACCAGAAGCTGCTCGAACCTTCACTGACGAAAAGCACAAATACATATTTATTGGGGAAATAGGAACTAAGCTCGACCTTTATCAGAAGAAACCCAAAAAGAAAGACACCGACATAACAGTTCAAATAGAGCAAGTGGAAAACGAGCTCAATGAACTCGTTGTCGAAGACACCAAAGAAAATCGAGAACTGTTTATAAAATTACTAGAAGAAGTAATACTTGGCTACATCGAGCACACACAAAACGCACTAGAAAATTACGGTCAATACCATCCTGTTTTCAACTACAAAGATAAAAAACTGCAAATAAGAAAACCAAAAACTGATTTCATCGAAAACGTTGGTAGCAGTTCTAATCACATGTTCTTACACCTCTTTCTCTTCCTTGGACTACATGAAGCAATCATGAGAAAAAATGCCGTCTTTACACCATCATTCCTAATAATAGACCAACCAAGCCGACCCTACTGGGGAGACGAAGACAGAAAAAAGGAAAAACTCGACAGCAGCGACGAATACAAGATCAAAATGGCCTTTAGCCTCCTGGACAAATTCATGGAGACTTCAAGAGAAGAAATAGAAAAAGAATTTCAAATGATCGTATTCGAACATATCCCATCAAAGATCTGGCACGGAATGGAAAACATACATCTAGTCGAAGAATTTAAAAACGGAAATGCACTAATACCAGACTCAATGAAAAAGTAGCTTCAGGATAAAACATGATAGAAAAACCTATTTTTAATCAGATTGTCGATGAATTAGTGGATGTTCTCAAAAAGGATAAAACTCTTAATGATAAATCCTTAAGTGAGCTAAAACGCACTATGGAATCAGAACACGCGGATAAGACCAGGATTTCTAATATTCTCAAAGAGGACCGTGAAGATGAAGATTCTTGAGATAGAAATAGAAAATATCCGAGGAATCAAAAGAAGGATTTGTCTTGCACCGAACAAGAAAAATATCGTTGTTTTTGGTCCGAATGGGACGGGAAAGAGTGCGGTAGTCGATGCGATAGACTTTCTTTTAAGCGGGGATATTTCAAGACTTACTGGTAAGGGATCAATGGGGTTGAGTTTAGGTAAGCATGGGCCTCATGTCGATGCGAATTCGAAAGATGCCGTTGTAACGGCTAAGATAGAATTGGACGGAGTAACTGGCCCCTTAACAATTTCAAGATCTGTTGATAATCCCGGAACTCTAAATTGTTCATCGGAACCAAACGAACTCAAAGAGGCAATAGACGTTGCAAAAAAAGGCAACTATTTTTTATCCAGGGCAGAAATATTAAAGTTCATTACATCTGAAGCAGGGAAGCGCTCAGAGGAAATACAGACATTGCTGAACCTGAGTATCATTGAGGAATACAGAAAAGTACTAATATCGATAAAAAAAGAGTCGGAAAAATCTGTCCGAAGTGCAGAAACTACTTTGGAGAGCTCAAAAACGAGTATTGTTGACAACCTTGGATTGGAGTTCTTTTCTGAAGAAATTTTATTGGCTAAAGTCAACGAATGTCGTGGCATCCATAAAGCTAAACCTATAAGTGTTCTTACTGAAGATTTGTTAAAAAGTGATATTGAGTATGCCTACCAAGAAGAATCGAGAAATGTTAATCCAAAGGCGCTTAGAAAGACTTTAGAGGACATGCTACATCATCTCCCCCTCCCCCCTCTGTACCAAGGGGTGACCCAGACGCTTCTTCGCAGCTACCACTACGATTTCCCTAATGCTTTCGGCCGGTTAAATCCCACTCAGCCTGCCGTTTTCTGTTTCCAA
>JAAUYD010164814.1_pt1 | contig 10300 bp, 10 predicted proteins | sample 7278101 | NCBI WGS metagenome assembly JAAUYD01 (sample SAMN14350128, study PRJNA611818) | marine sediment metagenome | isolation source: surface marine sediment (0.6m) | place: French Polynesia: Moorea | collected 2018-08
AGCCCTCTATCTGCCTTTTCGCGACCTCGGTCTGATCGTTGTCGATGAAGAGCACGACCCCTCCTACAAGCAGGAGGACGGGGCGCTTTACCATGCTCGTGACATGGCGGTTCTTCGTGCCTCTCTCACATCGGCGAGTGTTGTGTTGGCCTCCGCTACACCGTCGCTGGAGACCTATGTCAACGCAAAGTCCGGCAAATATGCAAGACTGGACCTCTCTCAGAGATTTGGATCTGCGGAATTGCCGGATATGATGCCGATTGATATCAAGTCCGACCGCCCGCCGCCCAAATCCTGGGTTTCGCCCACGCTGCAGAAAGCGACGGCCGAGCGGCTCGCGGCAGGCGAGCAGGCGCTCTGGTTCCTGAACCGCCGCGGCTACGCGCCCATCACCCAGTGCCGGGCCTGCGGTCACCAGATCGGCTGCGAGCATTGCGACGCCCGGCTTGTCGAGCACCGCTTCCAAAAGCGCCTTGTGTGCCACCAATGCGGTGCTTCCCGCCCGATCCCGCAGGCATGTCCGGCCTGCGGGAAAGAAGACACACTTGCCGCCATTGGCCCGGGTGTCGAGCGGCTGGCGGAGGAAGCCGCTGCCCTGTTCCCGGAGGCTCGGATCGAGATCCTCTCTTCCGACCAGACTGAAAGCACCCGCGCGCTGCGGGCCCGGATCGAAGCGATCGCCGGGGGTGCCGCCGACATCGTGATCGGCACCCAGATCGTCGCCAAGGGCCATAACTTCCCCCTGATGACTCTGGTCGGTGTGATCGACGCCGATCTCGGCCTCCATGGCGGTGAGCTGCGCGCGGCCGAGCGCACCTTCCAACTGATCCGTCAGGTCTCCGGTCGTGCCGGACGGATGGAGCGGCGGGGGCAGGCGCTGATCCAGACAGCCCAGCCGCTCCACCCGGTCATCACCGCGATCCTTTCGGGCGATGAGGATGCCTTCTGGGAGGCCGAGGCCCGTGCTCGTGAGGTCGCCGGGGCCCCCCCGTTTGGCCGCATGGCCGGGATCATCGTCAGCGGCCCGAAAGAGGAGGTTGTGGTCGAGATCGCCCGCCACCTTGCGCGGACCAGTGGCGGCCTGACTGCACTGGGTGCGGAGGTCTTCGGCCCCGCGCCTGCGCCCATTGCGCGGATCCGCGGCCGCCACCGCTACCGCCTTCTGGTCAAGGCGCCGAAGGGTCGTACGATCCAGCCGGCGCTCGCCGCCTGGCGTGCCGCGGTCAAGCTGCCGTCGCAGGTGCGGATCACCATCGACATCGATCCACAAAGCTTTTTCTGACCGCCACCGCCCAACTGGCCAAGCCCGCCCGGCCACGCTAAAGAGGCGCGAGCTTGCGACAGCGGAGTGCCCAGACCATGACCCAATCGCCCCGATCCATCGTCCCGCAGCCCGGGATTCTGGACATCTCGCCGTACGTCGCGGGCGAGAGCCATGCGGAGGGGGCAAACAGCGTCACCAAACTCAGCGCCAATGAAAACCCGCTTGGCCCGAGCCCCGATGCCAAGGCCGCCGTGCGCGAAATGGCCGAGAGGATGGAGCTCTACCCGTCCTCCGACCACACCGAGCTGCGGACTGCCATCGGCGAGATCCACGGGCTCGACCCTGCGCAGATCCTCTGCGGTGCCGGTTCGGACGAGATCATCGCCTTCCTCTGCAACGCCTATGCGGGACCGGGCACTGAGGTCATCTATACCGAGCACGGGTTTGCAATGTATCGCATCTCGGCGCTGGCCGCCGGGGCGACCCCGGTCGAGGTGCCCGAGCGGGAGCGCGTGGCCGATGTCGATGCGATCCTTGACGCTGTCACCGAGCGGACGCGGCTGATCTTCATCGCCAATCCAAACAATCCGACCGGCACGATGCTGCCCGCGGAGGAGGTCGCGCGCCTGGCCGACGGTCTGCCGGAAAGCTGTCTTCTGGTTCTCGACGGGGCCTATGCCGAATACGTGCCGGATTTCGATGGCGGCGCGGAACTGGTGGCCGCCCGCGACAACGTTGTGTTGTCACGGACCTTCTCTTAGTTTTTCGGACTAGGCGGGATGCGCGTCGGTTGGTGCCTTGCGCCGCCCGTGATCATCGATGTGCTGAACCGCGTCCGCGGGCCGTTCAACGTCTCGTCCGCGGGGCTTGCCGCGGCGGAGGCTGCCGTCCGCGATGTCGCCTACACCGAGGCCTGCCGCAAGGCCAATACCGAGTGGCGCGACTGGATGGTGGCAGAGTTCCGCGCAATGGACCTCGACGTTGACGACATGCACGCCAATTTCGTCCTGCCGCGCTTTACCAGCCGCGAGGCCGCTGAGGCCTGCGACAAGCTCCTCCGCCAGAACGGCATCGTTGTCCGGCAGGTCGCGGGCTACAAGCTGCCGCAGGCGTTGCGGATCAGTGTCGGGGATGAGGTTGCGTGCCGGCGCGTCACAGCCCTTGTGGCAGAGTTCCTGAAGGGCTGGCGATGAGCATCGAATACACCCATGTCTGCCTGCTGGGCCTCGGTCTGCAGGCGTCTTCCATTGCGCATGCGCTGAGACGCGCTGGTTTTGAAGGGCGCGTCACCGGCTCCGATCTTAGTGCTGAGGTCCGGGCCACAGCGGACCGGATCGGCCTTTGCGAGGTGACCGAGACCAATACCGCGGCAGCCAAGGGCGCCGATCTGGTGATCCTCTGTACCCCCGTCGGGGCCATGGCGGAGGTTGCTGCCGAGATTTCCGACACCCTCAGCCCCGGCGCAACGGTCACGGATGTGGGCTCGGTCAAGGCGACGATCATTGAGCCCATCGTCGGTGTTCTGCCCGAGAACGTGCATTTCATCCCCGGCCACCCCATCGCCGGGACCGAGCAATCCGGGCCTGAGGCGGGCTTTGCCAGCCTCTTCGACGACCGCTGGTGCCTGCTGACGCCGGTCGAAGGCACGGACCCGCAAGCGCTCGACCGGCTGAAGGGCTTCTGGGAGGCGCTCGGTGCGCGCATCGATCTGATGGACCCGGTTCACCACGATCTGGTCCTTGCCGTGACGTCACACGCCCCGCACCTGATCGCCTACACGATGGTCGGTGTGGCCGACGATCTGAAGCGCGTGACCGAGACCGAGGTCGTCAACTATTCCGCGGCGGGCTTTCGCGATTTCACCCGGATCGCGGCCTCCGATCCGGTCATGTGGCGCGACGTTTTCCTGTCCAACAAGGTCGCGACGCTCGAGATCCTCGGCCGCTTCACCGAAGAACTCTTTGCTCTCCAGCGTGCCATCCGCATCGGCGATGGCGACCATCTTCACGAATATTTTACGCGGACAAGGGCCATCCGACGCGGTATTATCGACGCGGGCCAGGATACGGCAGCGCCTGATTTTGGTCGAATTCATGAGGCAGCACCCGCGCAAACAAAAGCAACTGAGGGTGAAAGTTGATGCGGTACTTCGCACTCCTACTGGTATTTGCCGTCGCCGCCTGCGGTGCGCGCGGCCCGGATGAATCAATACTGGCCCGCAATCTTGGCCTTCCCGCCGAGGTCGAGGGGGTCTGCGGGATGCGCGATCTGCTCGGCATCCCGCTGGACGACATCAATGGCGGCAGCAGCGGCGGCTGTGGGATCAGCGATCCGGTCAAGCTTTATGCTGTGGGCGGCGTGAAGCTCACCAGCCAGCCGCGGATCAACTGCCGCACGGCGACGGCGCTACGGTCCTGGCTCAACGGTTCGGCGCAGGATGCCGCGCGGGACGAGGGTGTCCTGATCACCGACGTCAAGGTCGTGGCAAGCTACGCCTGCCGGCGGCGCAACAACCGGCCAAGCGGGAAGCTCTCGGAGCATGCGCGCGGCAACGCGGTCGACATTGCGGCTTTCACGCTGTCGGATGGCAGCGAGATCAGCGTGAGTGACGACTGGAGTGGCAGCAAGTATAGCGGCCTGATGCAGGCGCTGCACCGGACCGCTTGCGGACCATTTGGAACAGTGCTCGGCCCCAAGTCGGACCGCTTCCATCTCGACCACTTCCATTTCGATGTGGCCGAATACCGGAGCGGCCCCTATTGCCGATAAACGAGCATTGGCGCACGCCCGATCGGGATTGGTCCGAACCGGGCCAGCCCGCCTGAGAAGGTCAGGGGCAGATCAAGTGTGTTGGTCTCCCCCGTTGTCTCGGCGACGACCGACAGGCCACGGGTCAGCGTGTTGGACCAGTCCTCGCTGATAAACCCGGCGGTGACGGCAAGGTTCAGCATCTCCGGCCAGTTCCGGGCGACTACGTTCACCTCGCCCTCGGCGCGCCCCAGTCGGTCGACATCGAGGACGCCGTTGACTGCCAGTTCCAGGTCGCCCCAGGTGACAGAGAGGTTGGCGATGTTGAGCTGCGTCAGCTCCGGTGTCGCCCCCTCCACTGCAGGCAGATCCCAGGGCGCGCTGAAGACAGGCGTCATCCGCATACGGATGGGAGAGACCGTGTCAGGCAGGATGCGTGCTGGGTCCAGCGCATTGCGGAGCGGATCCGGCAGCTTCAGCGCGTCGGCGCGCAGATCGACCTCGTAGCCGAAATCGGGTGCCGTACCAGGCGGGCTCCGGCGGATCGAAAGCTGGCCGCTGTCGATGGCCGAGCTCCACCCGGCCGTGCTGACGAGCGACAGCCCGGCCATCTCGATGATGCTCTCCTGCAGGCCAAGGCGTGTGTTGGGCTCCAGATGGACGCTGGCGGCCAGTCGTTCGCTGGTGATATCGATCCGCTCCAGGGGCGTGGCAATGCTTTGTTCGGGCGGCCAGATGGCGATGATCCGGTTGGGTTGGTAGCTGAGCGCATAGATGTTGAAGCGCGGGGCCGCCCATGACCAGCCTGTCGCTGGATCGGCCAGCTCCAGCCCCGTCACGATCGTGTCGAACCGGTTGGGAAAGCCCGTCACCGTCAGATCGTCGGTTTCCGCGACCCACCCGCCGGCGCTCTGCTGCTCGAACCAAGTGGTGAGCGCTGTCTTCTTCGCGGTCGCGCCGATCCACCAGTAAACGCTCCAACCCAAGGCCGAGATCAGGGTCAGCAGAACGAGAATTCGCATCAAAGATCCCTTCCGGGGGAATGACAAGTGTGTCCCCGCAAGATATGCGAGGGAGCACGGAAGGAAAGAGGAGGTGTGCAGGTTGATGCCGAATGACGGCTTTTGGGTCTTTGCTTACGGATCGCTGATTTGGAACCCCGGGTTCGCGGCGGAGGAGCGGGCGCCAGCGACGCTGTTTGGCTATCGCCGGTCGTTTTGCTTGGCCTCCATCGTTTATCGCGGCACGCCGGAAGATCCGGGGCTTGTTCTGGCGCTCGACAAAGAGCGGGAAGCACAGTGCGCGGGCATTGCATACCGTGTGGGGGCAGAGGGGGCCACGGCAACGCTTGACTATCTGCGCGACCGGGAGCTCGTCTCCTCAGCCTATCTGGAGGTGACCAAGACGGTGCGCCTGACCGATGGCCGGGCCGTTCCGGCGATGTGCTACGTGATGGACCCTGAGCATCACCAGTATCGTGGCGGGCTTTCGCTGGAGGAGCAGGCCGCGATCATCGCCCGGTCTAGCGGTCCCGCGGGCTCCAACAGGGATTATCTCAACAACACAGTGCACGGGCTGGCGCAGCTTGGTTTGCGGGACGAAACGCTTGAGTGGTTGGCAGAAAGGGTGCGTCATATCCCCTGACGGGGCGCCGGAAACCTGCTATCTGTCTATGCTGCTTGCGAAATGACTGCCGTGGTGCGTCCCCAGTTTTGTCAGGCCATTGGTGCGCTGCCGCTCCGCCGGGCGTTTGTTGTAGATGCCGTGAGGGTCAGGCCGGCGGCGCTGCGCTGCCTTTTGTCAGGTGTCGTGTGACAATCTCGAACCAGGTGCCGTCCTGGCTCATCTCTTCCAGCGCCGCGTTCAGCCGCCCGATCAGCGCAGAGGCACCCGGTGCGTCGCGCCGGGCGAGAACGCGCAGCCTGTCGACATGCGTCAGGCTTTGAAGCACCACGATCGGGTTTTCAACCTCGGCGACATCGATCAGGGCGCGCGTGACGGCCGCATCCATCGACGCGATGTCGACCTCACCACGATCGAGGCGCATCAGACAGTCCAGCGGGTCACGTCCGGTCACCAGCGTGATCCGGTCGGGAAGGAGGCCGAAGCGGGTGAGGTCGTGCGTCGGATACCCTGCAGGCCGGCAGAAGCGGGCCGAAGTCATGCCACCAGGCAGAACGACGCTTGCCCAATCCGAATCGGCGCGGGCATAGAATTCCGTCACGAACTCGAAAAAGCCGTCGGACGCGATGAATGTCGCGCAGATGCGTTGATCCTCAGCCGTCAGATCGCTGCTGCTGCAGTCGGGATACACCCAGGGTGCCGCCAGATCGAAGCCACCGCGCGGCATGATGCTGTCCAGATGCGCGGCCCGGTCATTGACATGAACCGGCGCAGCCTTGGGGCCGTCGGTGCGGTCAAGTGCTGCGATGAGAAGCTCTGTGATCAATCCCTTGTCAGCGTCGCTGGTGCCGACAAACGGGTGAAAGGGTCCGCCGGTCAGGATTGATACTTCGCCCGCCATCATCGTCTTGGGCGCGCCCATCGTCCCTTGTCCGGCCGCACCGCCGTCAGCCATTGCATCGGCCATGGTCCCGGGATCGCCATCGGTCGGGCCGCCGGCTTGCACCGCCGTTTCGTCGCAGGGAATGGTCAGCACCACCCCTTCCTCGATCACATCGGGGTCGGGACCGAGCACTGCTGCATTGGCCGCAAACAGCCGCTCATAAGCCTGAGGATCGTCGAAGTAGCGCTCCGCCAATAGGCTGAGTGTCTCGCCTTCGACCACGACGTGCCGGGGGCAGTCCTCCTTCGCGCGCGCGGGTTCAGCCGCCACAGACAGCATTCCAACGCTAATGGCCAGCCCGGCCAGGCTCGTTCCGTTCCACATCATGGCGGAAGGCTTAGCCGCCCGGACCTTCACATCGGGTTAACTGGGGACGCTTGAAGGGGCTATTCTTGAGCGAGGCGGCGAATGACCAGGGTTCCGTCCTCGACACCTTCGACCTCGACCAATGCACCCGCCTTGAGGCCCAGTGCGGTCGGATCGGCCTTGGCCTGCCAGTGGATACCCTCGACCTCGATGGAGCCCGTGCCGTGGTGAAACGAGATTACCTTGCCGCGCTTGCCCACCATCCGGGCGGTCCGGTCGTTCAGCGAATTCGGGGTCTCGCTCTGCTGAAACAGGTGGCGCTGGCTCTTGAACCCCAATGTCAGCAGGACCGACAAGACACCAAAAAGGGCAAGCTGCACGGTTCCCGGCATCTCTGGAAAAGCCACGAGAATGATAGACATCAGCAGTGCTGCCAGCGCCGGGCCGATCAGGAAAAAGGCCATCGACAGCATCTCGAGCGCGCCCAGCGTCAGCGCAAAGGCCACCCACCACCACGGCGACATGCCCTGCAGAAAAGTGAGGATCCCGAACGACATGGATCTACTTTCCGCCTCCCGCAGCTTTGGCCAGTTCGCTGATCCCCTGGATCGAGCCGATAAGGTTGGACGCCTCAAGCGGGATCATGACGGTCTTGGCATTGGGCGACGATGCCATGTCCCGCAAAGCTTCCGTGTATCTCTGGGCGACAAAGTAGTTGACGGCCTGAACGTCCCCTGCAGCGATAGCCTCGGACACCATCCGGGTCGCCTCCGCTTCCGCCTTGGCCGCGCGCTCCCGAGCCTCGGCGTCCAGAAAGGCCGCCTCGCGCCGCCCTTCGGCCTCGCGGATCTGGGCTTCCCGCTCCCCCTCCGCTTTCAGAATGGCCGATTGCTTCTGACCTTCGGCGGTCAGGATCTCGGCGCGGCGGTCACGTTCGGCCTTCATCTGGCGGCCCATGGCCTCGGTGATGTCCTGCGGCGGCGCCAGATCCTTGATCTCGACACGGGTGACTTTTACGCCCCAGGGGTTCGACGCCTCGTCAATCACTGTCAGCAGGCGTGAGTTGATCACATCGCGGTTCGACAGGCTCTCGTCCAGATCCATCGAGCCGATCACAGCACGAATGTTGGTCTGGCTGAGGTTGGTCAACGCCCGCTCAAGATTGCGGACCTCATAGGCCGCGCGGGCCGCATCCACGACCTGATAGAACGCGACCGCGTCAGCGACGACCATCGCGTTGTCCTTGGTGATCACTTCCTGGCTCTCGACGTCCAGAACCGTCTCCATCATGTTGATGCGCGCGCCGACCCGGTCGATCAGGGGCACAAGGAAGTTCAAGCCGGGTTTGAGGGTTCGTGTGTATCGCCCGAAGCGCTCGACGGTCCAATCTTCCCCTTGGGGAACAGATTTGACCATCATGAAAACGAGAATAACGGCGAAGACGAAAATGGCGATTGCTGGCGCAGCAAAAGCGTCGAGCATGATACTACCCTCACGATTACGTTACGGCCTATATGGCGTGCAGCCGTGAGTGTTGCAACAAGAGCTATGCCGAATAGTGCTTTCGCGCTGCGTCATTTCTAAGTTGGAAACCGGGCCAAGCATCACTAGACTCGGCGAAAACAGCGACCAAGTACCCGAGGATCGAGACAGACATGTTGATGGATCGCGAACAGGAACCCCAATTCTCGCAGCCCATCCGGCAGATCCTGATTATGGTGCTGATCCTGGCGCTGGTCAGTGTCGGCAGCTACTTTGCCTATACCTCTGTCGCACCGATCTTTCTGGCCTCGCCTTACCTGAACGGCGTCATTCTGGGCGTCTTTGTGGTCGGTGTGCTCGCCTGTTTCTGGCAGGTCCTGACGCTCATCTCGGCCGTCAGCTGGATTGAGGGGTTTGCGCTCGACCGGCCGGGGCACGAGTTTTCGGCCTCGCCCCGCCTTTTGGCATCGCTTGCAGCCCTTCTGCGGGACAACGAGGCGCGGCGCTCACTGACCTCCACGTCGACGCGGTCTATTCTGGACTCAGTCGCAACCCGCCTGGACGAGGCGCGAGATATCACGCGCTACATCATCAACCTTCTGATTTTCCTAGGCCTTTTGGGGACGTTCTACGGCCTTGCGACGACGGTCCCGGCCGTGGTCGACACCATCCGCTCGCTTGCCCCGCAGGAGGGCGCAAGCTCGCTCGAGGTCTTCGACAGCCTGATGAGCGGCCTCGAAGAACAGCTCGGCGGCATGGGGACGGCCTTCGCGTCGTCGCTTCTCGGGCTCGCCGGATCCCTTGTCGTCGGTCTTCTGGAGCTTTTTGCGGGCCATGGGCAAAACCGCTTCTACTCGGAACTTGAGGAATGGCTGTCCTCGATCACCAAGGTCGCGCTCTTCCAGGGCGAGGACGGTGCCGTCAGCGGCGGCCGGATCGGTGCGGATCAGGCGAGCCAGCTTCAGACCTTCCAGCAGATTGTCGTCCGGGCTGAGGAAAGCCGGATCGAGACCGATGCAAAGATCGGTCGCCTGACCGAGGCTGTGATGGCGCTCGCTCAGCAGATCAACCAGGGCGGGATGGGCGGCGATGGGTCCGCGATGGAGCGGATTGCCGCTGGTCAGGAGCGGATCGCAGCCCTGATGGAGGCCCGCGAGGAAGAGGGGGGCGGGGCGCTCGACCCCGACAGCCGCCTGCGCCTTCGCAACATCGACACGCAACTTCTGCGGATCCTTGAGGAAATGGCCGCCGGCCGGCAGGACAGTGTCGCAGAACTGCGCCATGACCTCGCCGCCCTGACCGACGCCATCCGCGGCGCGACGCGAGGCTAGACGATGGCGCTTACCCGACGCTCCGGCTCCCGGTTCGAGGCCAATATCTGGCCGGGCTTCGTCGATGCGATGACAGCACTGCTGCTGGTGCTGATGTTCGTGCTGTCGATTTTCATGATCATCCAGTTCGTCCTCCGCGACCGCATCGTCGTGCAGGAGAACGAGTTGAACGACCTCTCCGGTCAGGTGGCTGAACTGGCCCGCGCGCTCGGCCTGGAACAGCAGCGCTCAAGCAATCTGACCGACAATGTTGGTGCCCTCAATGCCCAGCTCGCTGACGCCGAAGCGCAGGCCGCGGCGCAGGCCAACCGTATCGCCAGCTTCGAGGAGCAGGTGGCGAGCCTTCTGGCCCAGAACGAGGATCTGACGGGCACCGTCAGCGAACTTGAGACCTCCCTCGCGGGTGAGACCGACCGGGCCGAGGCCCTGTCGCTGGCCTTGGCGCAGGCCCGGACCGAGATTGACGCAGGCGCCGAAGCAGCCCGGCTGGCGGCCGCCCGCCGCGAGGCGCTCGAAGCACTGATCGCCGATCTCGAAACCGATCTCACCACGGCTGAAGCGGAAGGAACAGCCCTTCAGGAGGCCCTGACCGCCGAGGAAGCC
>JAAUYD010084067.1_pt1 | contig 10299 bp, 10 predicted proteins | sample 7278101 | NCBI WGS metagenome assembly JAAUYD01 (sample SAMN14350128, study PRJNA611818) | marine sediment metagenome | isolation source: surface marine sediment (0.6m) | place: French Polynesia: Moorea | collected 2018-08
GAAGTCGCTCGGTATCGAGGCCGACGTGCACGTCGAGAGCGGCGAGCTGGATACAGCGAAATACGAAACCCTGACGACGAAAGTGCTCGACACCTACCCGGACATGTCAACGATTGCTGTTACATTGCGCGAATCCAAGAGCGCGGATCGCAATGGCTGGTCAGCCTGCCTGCGTGACATGGATGGATTCCGTCTTTCAAAGCACTACGAAATCACCGACATCGTTGATCGAGTCGGCGGCGGTGACAGTTTTGCGTCTGCATTGATCTACGGCCTGACAGCGTACGAGGATCGCCAGCAGTCACTCGAGTTTGCGGTCGCGGCAAGTTGCCTGAAGCACACGATCCAGGGCGACTTTAATCGGGTTTCTGTTCCCGAGGTAGAAAACCTGATGGGCGGCGATGGTTCGGGCAGAGTGCAACGCTGATGTTCCACTATTAGCAGAGGCGTTTGGATGTCAACGTAGTCAGTTCTGCATGTGCTTGCGTTGTTTCCGAATCCTCGACGGTCGCCAGGCGCGGAACTTCATCCTGTCGGTGGCTGGAAGACAAACAACGAACTCTTAAGGAGTCAGATATGACAAAGCCTGTCGTTGGTTTTATTGGCCTCGGTCTCATGGGCGGCAACATGGTCGAATGCCTGCAGAAAAACGGCTTCGAACCCATTGTCATGGATCTCAACAAGGAGGCCGTGGCGACGGTCGTTGCCCGCGGTGCAACCGAAGCAACATCAGCAGCTGAGTTGGCCGCAGCAAGTGATTTTGTGATGCTTGCTCTCACTACCTCTGCCGTAGTCGAGAAGATCGTCTATGGAAACGACGGCATCCTTGCGGGTATCAAGGAAGGCGCCGTGCTCATCGATTTCGGCACGTCCATTCCCGCGTCTACACGAAAAATCGGTGCCGACCTTGAGATGAAAGGCGCCGGCATGGTTGACGCGCCGCTCGGCCGCACGCCCGCGCATGCCAAGGACGGTCTGCTTAACATCATGGCGGCTGGCGACAAGGCAACCTTCGACAAGGCGAAGCCCATGCTCGATGTGCTGGGTGAGAACATCTTCTACCTTGGAGCGCTCGGAGCGGGCCACACAACGAAGTTGATCAATAACTTTATGGGTATGACCACGGTTTGTGCGATGTCGCAGGCATTCGCCGTCGCCGACCAGGCCGGTGTTGACCGCCAACAGCTGTTCGACATCATGTCGACCGGTCCTTCCAGTTCGCCGTTCATGCAGTTTTGTAAGAATTATGCCGTCGACGGTGTTAGCGACCTGGGGTTCTCGATTGCCAACGCCAACAAGGACCTTGGATACTTCGTCGAAATGGTTGAAGACCTTGGAACCCGGTCGGAGATAGCCGAAGGAACCTCATCGAATTTGAAGGCCGCAGTTGCAGCCGGTATGGGCAACGGAAACGTGCCCGAAATTCTCGACTACTTCCTCAAACTCGAGAAATAGTCCGGATCTGCCGCGATTCCAGTTACGCGGGTTTCTTGACGCGCACCACAGCCACCGACAATCGTGCCGCGCAAACGGGCGTGCCGTCCTCGGTCTCGATGTTGATCGACCAGAACTGCATTCGGTACCCGAGTTTTATCGGGCGCGCTGTACCGATGACCTTGCCGCCCCGCACCGGGCTCAAGTGTGTCGCATTAAGGTCTACGCCAACGACCGAGTAGCCGTCATCGCAGATCAATGCCCCACCGATCGAGCCCAGTGATTCGGCCAGCACGCAGGACACGCCGCCGTGCAACAGGCCGTAGGGCTGGTGCGTGCGTCGCTCTACGTCGAGTTCAGCGCGAATGTAGTCGTCGCCGATTTCTGTCATGCGGATGCCCAGCACGTCACTGGCTGTTCCTTCTGATAGCTTGTTGAACGCATCGAGGTCGATGCGTTGTTTCCAAAGGCTCATCGTGGTTGGTCTCGGTTAACTTTTGCTTGACGTCTTTCGAACATGATACCGCGCACTATCGGAAATTTGATGGGTCCATCGGTGATGTTGCAGAGCCCATCCGGCCAGATTGTCGGGGCATCAAGCTACGTTTCGTTCAGCCACCGAATCGCTTGATGCTTGTTACGAAAGACCGCAAGCGAGGTCGTTTCGTTCTCGAAGTGCACCGCCATGACTCGCATCGAGCCATAGCCGAGGTCGTCTGCAACGACCACGGCGATGCGCGCATTCTGGCGATTTATCAGCTTGGCCGCCCGGCCAAGCTCCCTGAGTTCATCGATTGAGAAAGGGAATTCGATGTGAGAGTAGTCCCAGAGGCGTTTAAGATGATCGCCTGTCTCGGCGAGCTCGGCGCCGATCGCCAGGATGTCCTCTATTTTCGGGGCTCTAATGGCCCGGATGCAGGTGATACCGTCTTGCAGCGAGACTCGGAAGAAGGGGCTGCTGGGCAAGCTCGCCGAAGAAGGCGATTGTTGTCCAGCGTCTTCGTGGTCGTCCTGCCCCATTCCCTGTCTCCACCCAGACCAAGCGTAATCCTTTACCGATTAGATTATTTCGTTACCCGAACTAATTCAATCGAGGATCATTCCGGCGCCATATACGTGCCGAAATTCCCATAAGACTAAGAGCTTATCGACAAACTCTGGTTCTTGCCAGCCGATCGGCCGAACCCAAACAAAACCCGTGCCTTGCGTCGGCCATTCAGCGTCGCGCCAATGAAGGTCGAGCGAACGAACAGGTCGTACAGCGCAAGCGACACGAGGATCGTTATTGCCGAGATCGAGACCAGCTTCAACGACCAATGGAACGGCAATTCTGCAAACGCAATCTGCAGATACAGAACGATCGGCAGGTGAACGAGGTACAGCCAGTAAGACGCGTCCGCGACATACCGTACGGCAGCGCTGTGACGGTCGAGGAAGCGCCTGAACAAACCGATGCTCAGCGCGATCAGCGTCCACATCATGACCGCGTAGCTAATCGCAAACGTCGCTTTGATCAGTACGTAGTGCTCGTGGCCGAAGTTTCTCTCGTAGCCAACGAGCACAAGGGACGCTGTGATCGCCAGCGCGCAGAGGACGAACCGGCTCCAGGTCAGTCGCGCGAAGTCCTCGATCAACCCGCGACTACGGTGCAGCATCCAGCCGAACAGGAAGTAGCCCGCATAGATGAACAGGACGGACCAGTCCGGTGTCAGCGACTTGTCGGGTGTGTCCAGGCCCCAGTGACTCATAAACCACAGGCAAGACGCCGTGGGTATAGAAACAACAATGAGCGCAAGCCTCGAGCGCGCGATCCAGGCTGTGACGGCGTCGGCAAACGCGGACAGCTTGCTCTGCAGCGGCGCATGAAGGCTGACGATAAGCCGCAGCGTCAGGGCAATCGCCGTGACAAGCACCAGGTAATACAGAAACCACAGGTGAGAACCGACAAACAGGCCCGCCGGAAGCTCGCCCAACGAGGCGAACCCGGTCACGAGGCCCTTAAGAATGTCGGCCTCACCCCGCATACTTTCTGCGCCTACGACCCAGGCGGAGACAAGCAGCGGCCGCAAGACAAACCAGAGAAGCGCGAACGGAATGACGATTCGCACGAACCTCGACTTCAGAAACCTCTTCGCACCCTTGCCATGAAACGTCATGTGGCTGAAGAAGCCCGCGACGAGGAAGAACAGCGCCATGCGAAACGAGTGACTGATGAGCGTAAAGGACGAGACGACCGCGCTGGTCGAGACGTCCATGACGGCCCAACCGATATAGACCGGCACGAACGACAGGCTCGAATGAAAGACAATCCCTAAGATCAGCGCGAACGCGCGCACTGCATCCAGGTAGTCCAGCCGGTTGTCTTGCGGAGTAGCGACCATGATTAGTAGAAGCCTACTTCGTCGAGTTCAAAGTCGTAGGCGCCGTTCTGCACGTCGAATGCGACGATGCTGAGGCTCTGAATCGTTTTGGTGTTGAGCGCCGTCTGTTCCGACCAGGTACGCCGCATCGATGTGAACGGGATCTTCACCTCATGGAACTCTCCGTCTGACTTCGCCGTGATGGGTGCGGCGTGATAGTCGAAGTTGGTGACTTCGGTGCTATTGGCCGACACGGAGAGCATGCCTTTGTTGATCCTGATAAGCAGTCGAACACCTTCGAACTGGCTGGCGTCCCTCGGCAGGCCCTGCGGGTCCAGGATCAGTACGGAGCTGGCCCAGCCCGGCTGGCCGCGCGGCGGTGCGATCTCACCAGAGACTGACAGGACACCGTCTGACACCTCGGGCGTCATGGATGTGCCGCCGCCAGCCATCGTGTCGCTAAGAAACTGGCGCGCGACGCCGGCGCTATTGACTTCTGCATTACTGAAGTCGTCGACGAGCGAAGCGAGACCTTCGGCAGCGCCGTGGTTCGGAGATGCCATCAGCGCCGCAAGGGCAAGGCCGGGTGCAAGAGAGCAAGCTATACTTTTGAGCGATTTCATAATGTGTTTTCCGAGTCAGTGAATTGATTTGTCGCCTCAGGAGCCTGGTAGCAGGCCGACTTCAGCGGTGTTCGGAAACTAAGTGCCACCTGGCAGCAAAAAGGTGACAAGAAAACTCAAAAAGCTCTGAAATTGCGGCGGATTCCTTTAAGAACGCGATTTTTGATGAAAATTGTCACCTTTTGGTCAGAAGAGGGCACTTAAGCGGTAACGAACCCGTGAGAACAGACAATGAGATTGTTCAAGAGACCAACCATCAGTGCTGACATGAACGATGCCGGCCTGGTGCTCGCCTCGCTTGGCGGCGACCGGGACGCCTTCGGGCATATCGTCTCGCGCTACCAGAGCTTGCTGTGTTCGCTTGCCTATTCTTCGGTCGGAGACCTGAACCACAGCGAAGACATCGCCCAGGAAGCGTTCGTCGAAGCCTGGGGCAAGCTCGACACGCTCAAGGAACCGGAAAAGCTGAAGGCCTGGCTGTGCGGCATCCTGCGATTCAAGGTCAGCCGTTTCAGGCGCAAAGAAGCCAACCAGCCTGTCAAGAACGCCGATGAGCTGGAAGAGGATCGCGGCCACGAATCAAAGGAACTGAAGACGGAGGATGCCGTCATCCGCAATGAAGAGCAGGTCCTGTTGTGGGAGGCAATGGAAAACGTGCCCGATACCTACCGCGAAGCCCTGGTCCTCTTTTACCGGGAAGACCGTTCGACAAGACAGGTCGCCGATGACCTGGATTTGTCCGAAGTCGCCGTCAAGCAGCGACTGTCGCGCGGCCGCAAGCTATTGCAGGAAGAGATGACGCGTTTCGTCGAAGGCGCGCTGGAGAAGAGCAAGCCTGGCGCCACGTTCACGGCGGCGGTGCTGGCCGTGATCTCGGCTATACCGCCACCTGCGCAGGCAGCAACGGTGGGCGCCGCGGCGGCAAAGGCCGCGCACTGGTTCAAATGGACGAACTTGCTGACCCTTCTCGCGGCCTTTTCCGGCGTGATCAGTACCTTTTTTGGCATGCGGTCCGGTTTGGACCAGTCGCGAACCCAGGCGGAGCGCCGGCGAGTATTCAGGATCGTTGCGGTGATGTTCCTCTATCCGATGGCATTCTGCGCCGCGTTGTTCGGCCTTCGGCAGTTGGCATTGCATTCCGGTCTGCCGGTCGACCGGGTCGCTATCGCATCGCAAGTCCTTGTGCTGGCGTTTACAGCCAGCTATGTCTTCCTGTCCGTGATCATACTGAACGGACTGCGGACGCTGCGGGCAGAGCAGCGTGAGCTGCATCCCGAGGCGTTCCAGGACGAGGTTGACCAGGTCGACTCAAAGGCGCGGGAAATCATTAGCCGGACCCGCATCGCCGGCGTGCCGCTGTTTCACTTCCGCTTCGGTTCGCCAGAGAAAGATGACGTCCCGGTGGTTGGTTGGTTAGCCGGTGGTGGCGACAAAGCCTACGGCCTGCTGTTCGCCTGGGGAGGCATCGCGGTCGCGCCCGTCAGCGTCGGCATCGTGTCCTTCGGCTTGTTCAGCATTGGCGCTGTTGGATTCGGTTTGTTCGGAGTAGGCACGGTCGGTATCGGTATCATCGGATTCGGTGCGGCTGCCATTGGTTACAAGGCCTACGCCTCATTGTCTGCGCTGGGCTGGAGCAGTGCGTTCAGCCCGGGTATTTCCGTCGCGAAGGAGGCAGCGATCGGCCCCGTGGCCTTTGCCGAGCAGGTGAACAACGAGCTGGCGTTCGAGATCGCCAGCCTCGCTGCGATGGATCAGATTTACCTGTGGATACTCGGCGCAATTGCCGCACTCGTGATCGTCCCGGCAGCGTGGCACTCGAACACGGTGAGAAAGCGGATGAAAAAGCAGGGCGGCGCCCACTGACCGCCGCAGCATTCGCAGCAAAGGGCTCCGGTCGGGGCCCTTGTCTTAGTCAATGAAAGTACGCTTGGCCGTCGCGGTCATCCTGCGGATGTACTCCTTGTTCGACCAACCGCATTCGATCGTCAGATACTCCCAACTCGGTACCTGCAACAAAGCGAAGAGGGCATCGGTCGCCTTGGGCCGCGTCCACTCCGATGCCAGCATACCGTCGTCATACAGTGCGTCGATCGCAGCACGGCAGCCATCGCGCATCGCGAGCATTCGATCACGCCAGGCGGTGGCGGCGGCCTCATCCGTGTCTTGCGCCATCATCAGCGCTTTAGCCACGCCGTATATCTCCGGCAGGTAGTTTCCCCAGAACTCAATGTAGCGCTCGAGACGTTCCACCCCTGTCGCCGCTGATCTGGATGGCGCAAGGCGACCTTCGACGTCCAGTTGATCCCCGAGGAACAGGAAGGCTGCGGTCAGAAGCTCCGCGCGCGACGTGAAATGCAGGTAGACGGCCTGTCGCGAGATGCCGGTAGCCTTGGCAATGTCCCCCATTCGGACGCCGCGGCCTCCCTCCTGTTCAAGGGTTTCTACGGTGGCCTGGAGAATCTTTGTTCGCGTTTCGGTGTTTTCTCTTGACATCTTGTCAAGTATTGCCTACGGTTGACACTGTGTCAATTGACACAGTGTCAAGCAAAAAGAGGAGAAACATCGTGAAAACAGAGATTTACTTATCCAGAAAAACACAAGTAACGATTCGACTTGTTCTTTGTCTTAGCGGACTCGTCGCATCCGGGATTGCTGTAATGATTCTGCTGGCGCCGGACGCGTTCTACGCGAGCTATGGCATCGAGCTGAGCAGCAACGCCACGTTGGCGAACGAGATGAAGGCGCCGGCCGGCGGGCTGTTCCTGGCGGGTCTGATCATGCTGTTCGGAGTCTTCCGCTCAAGCTTCGTCGCGCTTTCACTGGCCACGGCGGCCGGAGTCTACCTGTCTTACGGCCTCGGCCGGATCGCGAGCATCGCCATCGACGGTTTGCCGCAAAGCGGAATGGTGGCGGCTGCGGGCATCGAGCTGGTCGTCGGCACGGTCTGTCTGCTGACGCTGATGTACGCACGCAAGGGCAGTATGGCTTGAACACTTAGGCAAAAAGGAGAGAACGATGAAGCAGACAGAAAATCACAATGCGGTTTCGAACACTGTGTTCGTAACCGCCGGCACCGGCAAGATTGGAAGCCGCATAATGAAGCGACTGGCAGAACGGGGCGTCAACGCTCGCGCAGGTTCACGCTCGGCAAGGACTGCTTTCGACTGGAATGACCGCTGTACGTGGGAAGCAGCGCTGGAAGGCATATCCAGTGTTTACATCGCATACCTGCCAGACCTCGTCGTGCCCTGCGCTGAGGTGGCAATTAGCAAGTTTGTCGAAATGGCCCGTACCAAGGGCGTTCGACGTGCGGTGCTCCTGTCAGGCCGCGGCGAAGAGGAAGGCTACGCCTGCGAGGACATCCTACGCACATCAGGCCTGGAGTTTACGATTGTCAGGGCCAGCTGGTTCATGCAGAACTTCACCGAGGGCGACTTTCTCCCGATGATCCACGATGGTGTTGTTGCCGTTCCCGCTCGCGACATCGCGGAGCCGTTTGTTGACGTTAACGACATCGCTGACGTTGTCGTAGCGGCGTTGACCGAGGACGGTCACGCCGGCGAGCTCTACGAAGTCACGGGGCCGCGCTCGATTACGTTTGCCGAGCTTGCAGACGAGATATCGAAGGCGACCGGTCGTGACATCCCGTTTATCAGGGTTTCGAGACAAGAGTTCTCGGAGGTGCTGGCAGCGGCCGGTGCGCCGGAGATCATTGTCTGGCTGATGGACTACCTGTTCGGCACCGTACTCGACGGCCGCAATCAGCAGGTTGGTGACGGTGTGCAACGAGCGCTCGGTCGAGAGGCAGCAGACTTTAGAGATTTCGCCAAGCGGGCTGCAGATCGCGGCGTATGGGGCCCTGCGGCCGAGGACGCGGCTGCGTGAATGGGCTGGCAGCAGCGGATTGGCTTCTCTTGCACAGCCAATCCGCTCTTTCCCTCGCAATTGGCACGGTCAACGGAAACAACCGAATCGCTTAAGCCGGCTCAAACTACCAATAGAAGGTCGGTACCCGCCAAAAGGCCAACAACCTGTGTTTGTTCTCAGGCAGAATTCCGGCAAGCTTCTCCAAATCCCTGTAAACGGCAAACCAACTCAATGGCTCCAGTCCCTATTGCCCGCAAGCTGCTTCCGTTGCTCCTTTTGTTGCTCTCAGGTTGCGCGTCGGTCCCATTGGATCTGCCGAAACAGGCATCCGAAGCGCTGGCGGACAACTCAGCAACGGAATTCGGCAAGTCGATGGCGGGCTGGGCGGAGTTGCATGGCTCGGCGTCCGGCTTTTACCCGTTTGTGGACGGTCTCGACGCGCTCGGCGCTCGCCTCGAGATGGCGAATCGGGCCGAGAGCACGATCGATCTACAGTACTTCCTGATGAAGGACGACGCAGCCGGTGAGCTGATCTCCGATGCCCTCTGGCGGGCGGCCGAGCGTGGCGTCCGGGTTCGCTTTCTGCTCGACGACGTCTTCACGACTGCGCCGGACAGCGGCCTCCTGAAGCTCAACGCGCATCCGAATATTGAGGTCCGGTTGTTCAACCCGATCTCGCGTCGCGGACTGCACGCGCTGAATTTCCTCGGGCATTTTCGGCGCGCTAACCGACGAATGCACAACAAGTCATTCACCGTGGACAACGCCGTGGGCATCGTCGGCGGACGCAATATTGCCGACGAGTACTATCAGCTCAAGGACGACTCTGTCTTCGCCGACTTCGATGTGTTGGCCGTCGGGCCCGTAATCAGACAGGTCTCCGACTCCTTCGACCAATACTGGAATCACCAGCTTGCTATTCCGATGGAGCAGATCGCCGCGAATAAAAAAGACGATGACGCTCTAGATCAGCTGACCGGGATACCGTTATCGGAGCGTACATCGCGAATCTACGCGGACGCGATCGGCACGGACCTGGTCCGGCGCTTGTCGTCGGGCGAAGAGCCGCTGTTCGTCGCCGACGCGCGCGTCATCGCGGATGATCCGGGCAAGCTTCAGCGGGCCGTTGGCGACGACAACAAGCAGCTCGCGACCGAGCTGGGTCGGATTCTCAGCGACGCTGAATCAGAACTCATCTTCATCACCCCGTATTACGTTCCGGGCAAACGAGGCATCGAATTCAACCGGAATATCACCGATAAAGGCGTACGGATTGTCATGGTGACCAACTCGCTGGCGTCGACCAACCATATTCCGGTGCATTCGGCTTACTCCAGCTACAGACGGCGCATCGTCGATTCCGGTGTCGAGCTCTACGAGGTCAGGGCAAACGCCGGTAAGGAAGCGACGCAGGGGCAGGGGCCGGAACATCTGACCCTGCATACGAAGCTGATCGTCATCGACAGGAAATCTGTTTTCGTCGGTTCACTCAATCTCGATCCCAGGTCAATCGACATCAACGCCGAGATGGGTCTGTTGATCGAATCGCCGGAGCTTGCCACCAGGATTGCCGACGGACTACCGACGGCGTTGGAGAACACCGCCTATCGTGTCGTAGCGAACGACGGCAAGACGATGGAATGGCATGCGACGATCGACGGGAAACCCGTCGTCGAGCCGAATGAACCTCTGTCGGGGCGCTGGCGTCGCTTCAAAGCCTGGTTCTTGAGAATCGCGCCGGAGGGGCAGCTCTGACGTCAATCCGCGGTTGTGGGTTTGTTGCCTCTTGCCGGAACATGCCCCACACTGATCGTCCCTGATTCTCCTCCGCATTCAAATACAGGTGTCGCTATGGATTCTGCACGACGACTGACCGGTCTTCTCGTATTTGCGTTGTTCCTTAATGGCTGCGCGACGTCACCTACCGTTTTCACCGACCACGATCCAGAGCAGTCATTCGACGACTACAAGGTCTTTGCCTGGGTGGGTGAGAACCCGATGATCAATACCGGCGA
>JAAUYD010021346.1_pt1 | contig 10298 bp, 8 predicted proteins | sample 7278101 | NCBI WGS metagenome assembly JAAUYD01 (sample SAMN14350128, study PRJNA611818) | marine sediment metagenome | isolation source: surface marine sediment (0.6m) | place: French Polynesia: Moorea | collected 2018-08
CAACAAAGCTTTACTGGTGTTGGGTTACTCTGCTCAAAGCCGCTGTTGCGTCTACATTCTTCAACCCAACCTACACCTATTGCACTATTTTAAGCTTGCCACGCCAGTAGGTTGGGTTGAGCGATAGGGAAACCCAACAAAGCTTTACTGGTGTTGGGTTTCATTCTTCAACCCAACCTACATCTATGGAGAATTAATTGATGCCAATTCTATATGAGGCTGCGCTATATTCCCCTCACTCTAGAAGAGTGGAGCTACTAATATACGTAGACGCGTAGCGGCTAATTAACAGAAGCCACTTCGTGTCTACGGTGCAGGGTACAAAGCTTACCGGGAGCAGGTCAAATTTGGTGCATCTTTATAAATAAATCACATATCTTACACCTTCTCAATAAGCGTAAGGTGGGCATTGCTCACCCTACGAAATAATAAGGGTTACAGACGATAATTTTCGCAATAATCATGTGGTGCAAGATGTGAAAAATGGTATGACAATTAAGAAGACACTAAAAATTTTGACTATAAATAAGCTGAATTATCATAAAAATTACCAGCCTTAAAATTAAATTATTATTCAAAATGCACCCAAATTAGATATATAAAATAATACTAAATATCTAACTAGATATTAATATTATTAGGTAATTTCCATCCCATAATTTCATTATACATTTGTTGGTCTAACCTATCTGATAGATTATCCATTAAACGACGTTGTTGTATATTTAAAGAGTACATTTTCTCGTCTAGGGCACATAATTGCTCCCAAGTGAGACGACCACCTAAAGTCTTTGTCTTCTCTCGTTCTGTTAGCTCCTCTATAAATGTTGTTGATGTATGTAGATGAATATCAGCTATGGAAATTCTAGCCATTGATTTTTTCCCTGAGTTAAGTTTTCTTAAGTAAAATTACTTGACTGTAACTTCGCTAAATATGCTAATTACTATTCTTATATTTTGTGATTTATCCCTAATAGTCAAGTTAATTAGAATAATTTTATAGACAGAATTAAAGGTGTTTTGTCTGTTCTAATTCCGAAATAATTACTTATATAGATTTGATGAATATTGAGCATAAGTGGTTTTTCCCATTGAAAAAATATTCCACCAGGTATATCCTCACAAGTTCCTCAAAATATTGATTTATAAAGGATGTAGAGCCAGAAGGTTGCAGATGCAGAGAGTGGTGGAGACTAAATTTGCTGTTTGCGTAGCACCTTCTAAATCGGATCGCGATCGCAATTTGGGAGCGTCGTTGAAAATTACGGGGGAGATTAATTATGCTCAGAGCAGTGGATATTATGACTAAAGATGTTGCCACTATTCGTAGTTCCGCTACTGTTGCTGAAGCAGTGGGACTAATGAGAGCTAGGGGTTGGCAAGGACTAATTGTAGATCGCCGTCACCCACAAGATGCTTACGGCATTATCACAGAAAGCGATGTGGTATATAAAGTCATTGCATTTGGTCAAGATCCTAACAAAGTGCGTGTTTATGAGGTGATGACCAAGCCTTGCATTGTGGTTAACCCCGATTTGGGAGTGGAATATGTAGCTCGATTGTTTGCCGACAACCATCTTTTAAGAGCGCCAGTTATCCAAGGTGAACTAATGGGGATTATTTCACTAACTGACATCATGGCTAAAAGCAGCTCTCTAGAACAACCCCGAGCAATCTTGCTAGAACAGCAACTACAAGATGAAATTAAAAAAGCTCGTACTACTTGTGATCGCCAGGGAGTACGTTCGGAAGAATGCGGTTCAGCTTGGGATGTGGTTGATGAATTACAGTCAGAGCTGGCACATCAGCGAGCCGAAAGGGTAGTTAAAACTGCTTTTGATGAGTTTTGTGATGAGTTTCCAGAAGCTAGGGATGCACGTATATTTGATACCTGGTGTAGTGGATAAGGTCACAAAGGCGTTGCTGCCATTGGAGAATGAATACTGTTTTCAAACTTCAATCTAGCTGAATCGTAGGTTGGGTTGAGTTTACGAAACCCAACATTTTGCGTCGAGTTTGTTGGGTTTTACTTGATTACTGTTGCTATAGCTCCATCAAATCCAAGAGCTAAACCACATCCGCATTTTATAAGCTTCTGGAGATAGGGGTAAACCCAAGTAAATTGGTAGCCAAAAAATAAAAGCGATCAAAATGATGAAAGTGATGGTGACACCGCTACCACGGAGTATCACATTATAACTAGCTAAACACTTGTCTACCAACCAAGCGATCGCTAAAAAGGCAAACACCACTGATGTCATGTAATGGTACATAAAAACGCAGCGATGTACAGTAGCCCAAGGGAATAAATTTACTGCATAGTTGAATAACAAAAATAAGCTAATCCAGATATCTATTGTCAGAGGAGTTGCTATAACTTTATTCTTGTTCCTGATTGTGGGAATTGCAAATTGCCAGACAAACACAATTAATAAAAATAAGAGTGCAGTCAGACCAAACCACCACAAGAAAGGATTACCCATAGCGTGGACATCATAAATCACTTTACCACTGCCACTGGGTAATGGTGGTCCCCATACAGGTAATGGGTCTTTGAAGCTGGATGCCGTTTGATAATAATATGCTATGGGGCGAATCATCAACGGCCAGGTATACCAAGCAGCACAGTAAGGGTGGATATCAGAAGTATTGCCGCCTAAACCTTTGTGAAATTGTAAAATTTGCTTGTGTACTTCTATAAAATCGTATCTTACATCTAACTTTAAATGGGGAATCCAGATAATACTATAAATAATTAATGGGATAATTCCTAAATAAAATATCAGAGAATAAATCTTGATTTGCGTTATCTTTTGTAGAGGGTGGATTGTGTTTTCTTGATTAACAGATAGTTGATATTTATTCATTATCCACTGCCATCCCCAAGCAAATAACCAAATTAAATAAATGCCCAGTAAAAATGATAATCCGTTCCATTTACAGGATATTGCTGCCCCAAAACTAATACCAGAAAAGACTAGGAATAATCGTCGCCTGCCTCCTTCACTTGCTAATGCTAATAAGAATAACCATTGTGCTAATAAACCAAAAATCACAATGTACTGATTAATTAATGCATAGCGGGACTCAACTAGAAATATGCCATCACAGGCGGTGAATAAACCTGCTAGAAAAGAAAAGCTACGACGGCGACTCAATTGATAAGCGATCGCAGCAATAATTAAGGGAATAAATGAGCCTGTAAATGCATTCAACCAGCGGTAATGCCAAGGTGATAGTAAAGAGCCAGACAAGCCATTAACTATATCTGTAGGGAAAAAAGGTAGATGAGTCCCCAGCCAAATACCGCTAGCAATAATATATTTAGCTAATGGTGGATGACCATCAAAAAAGGGAGTATTGGTCAGGTAATTACTGCCAAATTTTGCATAATAAACTTCATCAAACACTAGGGTATTGAATCTGTCTAATCCCCAAAACCTCAGCAATATTGACAGAATAAATATAGTTGTTAAACCGAAACAAAAGTACTTTTTAGTCATTAGTCACTATGCTTTTTAGTGGCTTGTATTGCTATATCGATTGGGCGTTTGACTTACTGAATCCTCAGCACAGCAACAACATCAATCGGTATTATAATGATCACCACAGATGATGGCATTCCATCCCTCTTGATTACAGTAACCATGAGAGAGCAACAAACGTCAATTATACAGTGGGTCAAATCTTGTATTCCTTTTGCCCATTGGATAATGTTTTACTTGGAGTTTCCTAAACATTTTTGCCTTATCTCTTGGATACAGTCTGGCTTTCCGGTTATAAGTACAAGAGGGTCTGCTGAATAACTATAAAACATTCATTTATCAAGGCATAAGGGCTGTTTAATTCGCAGCAAGTGTAAGGGAATAAGGGTCTGAAGTTTAAAAACCTTGCATTGACAATTTTTTGGAGTCCCAAAAAAATAGAAACAATAGAGTTGAAACTGTTCCCTCTTAAGAGTTCCCTATTCCTTACCCACACCACAAGACTTTTATAGCTAACGCTACGCTGCGCGAACAGCAAGCCCAACAAGAATATGGAGACTAACCGTTAAAATTTTTAGCTAACAACTAGTAGAGAAGATATGATATTTTGATGCTCGAGCAGCCAATATATTTTATGACATGAGTGATAAACCTATTATTAGTGAAACACCCCAAGGTCGCACTGCCTTTATAATTATCCACGGAGTTGGAGAGCAAAAACCCTTGGAAACTGTAGATTACTTTGGACGGAACTGGATTAAATATTTTGAACGAAAAAATATAAATGTCCAATTAGAGCATATAATCGCTCAGCGAGAAAAATCTAGGTTTGCTCATACGGATAGTTTCCTGAGAATCAGTTCATCTGATACCACACAAGATTGGATTATCGATGTCCATGAATATTATTGGGCATATCAAACACAAAATAAAATTACTGTACCTGAAGTTTTGAGATGGACCGAAAAAACACTCAAAGGAACAATTAAATTTTACAGTCAGACCCAAAACAAAGAGTTATTGAAAGCCCTGATGCAGGCACAAACGCCCAGGAAAATGTTTAAATATCGTTTGCGATCGCTAAATTTATTTTTGCGTCTATTTAACTTAGTATACCCATTATTACGTTTCGGACTCTGGTTAATTTTATTGCCATTTGGTCCATTTCTCTCCGGTCGTTTTCTCCAATCAGCCTGGAATCTGAGTAAAGAACTACTAACTCCTCCCTTAGTTAATTATGTGGGCGATATGGCCATATATACCACAACAGATGTTACATCTCCATATCAACAAATTCGTCAGCAAATATTAACAGAATCTTTGACATTACTCAAATCTATTATCCAAGATCCTCAAGCTGATTACGATCAAGTAATATTAGCAGGGCATTCCTTAGGTAGTTGTATTGCATACGATACCCTTAACTTATTGAGCTTAGAACTGAGTTTGCCATCAACACAAAATCAACATTTAATAATTGATAAAATTACTGGTTTAATTACCTTCGGTTCACCTTTAGACAAAATCGCCTTTTTCCTGGGAGAAACTAGAAGAAAAGAACAGTATATTCGTTCTGCTATTTTAGAACACCTCACATCCTTCCGGGTAAGAACCCAAGCAACATCTAGCACCGGATATTTAACTAAAAATCCCATACAAAGGCATCTTGAAGAATTATGTTGGGTTAACTATTACCATCAAAATGACCCAATCAGCGGCCATTTAGACTATTACCAGAATCTGAATAATGTTTCCTTGCAATATAAAGCTTCCTGGGGAAATCAAGCCCATCAAGGTTACTGGACTGATGCTAACTTTTACGAAGATATTGCCCAACGTTTTTTGTATATCTCAGGGGAGGAAGGAACAAGTGTAGATGCGTAACTTAGGCACAGCCAACTCCTAACTCCTCGGTCAAAGCTACGCGAAGAAATATGCTGCGCTGTTTGTTGTCGCCAGATCCCGTAGAGCATGTCTAGAGGATTATACGCTTCTTTCCGACATTTAACATTCCCATAATCACCTATAGTACATTTGCTCTGGGAGAAATTTAGCTTTACAAGAATTAAAAATTTAATCCGGAATATTGAAGTAATTTAAGATGATAAGATTTTCATGTGTTTTTTAGACAATGGGATTATGAAGAAATTACGAATTCTCTTCTGTACACCTCCTTATCATCCCTATCATCTTGCCGATGAAAAAGTTTATATTGTCGAACCCCTACAGTTTGAAGTTCTAAGTTCCCTTCTGGATAAAGAACGATTTGATATTGACGTACTAGATTTGCGGTTAGAAAGACGTAGGGGAGTTCTAGAAAAAAAACTAGCTTCATTTCGTCCAGACATTTTTGTCATGAACTGCTGGACTTTACACCTGAAATTAGTTAGAGAAGTATTACGAAAAGTAAAAGCCCTCGATTCTAATATTATTACTCTTGTAGGCGGCGAACACACCCGCATTAATCCAAAAGATTTAGCCATAGCTCAAACTGACTTGATTTGGATGGGCGAAGGATATCAAGGCTTCTGCGAGTTGATGAATTGTCTTCATGAAGGAGACAATGGATATCGTAATTTGAGCGGTTTAGCCTACCAAGAAGATGGTGTATTCATCTCCAATGGTCAAACCGTTGTAGACCCAAATTTTGATCTAGATTCTCTACCCTTTCCAGATCGTTCCATCACAAAAAGGTACCATAAAAAGTACTATCATCTCTGGTGGAAGCCCATTGTCGCTATGCGGACAGCAATGGGTTGTCCGGCTCGTTGCTCTTTTTGTAATCTTTGGAAAGTCAATGTCGGTAAATATTTAGGGTGGAGTCCCCAATACATTGTCGATTATCTTTCCACCCTAGAAGAACCCTACGTTTTATTTGTCGATGACCATTGTTTTGGTGATGTTGAACGTTCTTTTGCACTGGGTGAAGCTTTATTAAAAAGCGGACTGAACAAACAATATTGTCTCTATAGTCGAGCCGATACGATTACAGAGAACCCTGAACTGATTGAACTTTGGGCAGCGGCTGGACTCAAACGGGTGCGTATGGGTTTAGAGAGCTATTCCGACGAAACTCTTGGCAGTATGAACAAACATGCCTCCATTGATCATAGTACAAAAGCCATTAAAATCTTAAAGAAACATGGCGTACTGACAGAAGGGCTGTTCCAGATTGGTATAGATTACACCCCAGAGAACTTCCAGGGAATGTTAAATTACATTCGCGCCCAGGAAATCGAGGTTCCCAATATTACTGTCTCTACCCCCATGCCTGGTACGGTGGAATATACCATGCATAAAGATAAGATTATTTTCAATGAACCTGAATACTTTGATTTCCAACACGCAGTCATGGAAACTACCTTGGATATCAAAACCTTCTGTCATGAGTACAGTATGTTGATGATTCGTGCCCAGCGTCCCCCTCAAGAGCAGATTCGTTTAATGGGCTTGCGAAAATTTATGACAAAAATGCCTAATTTCTGGCGGTATTTCTGGTCACTAAAGACATCTTATAAGCACTATCTGCCAGAAAATCGCGTCGGTTCCGACACTTACAAAACGACCAATCTAGAGTTTTTGCCTTGGGTTAAAAATGATCAGAATCTAGAGGCAAAGCGACAAAAAGAACTCCTAACCATTGAACGACTTTATCGAACTGAAATGGCAGGTACTCAAAGTTAAGCAAGAACTTAGTTCTTTTGCGGTGTTCCTGATTGTGAATTTTTGACCAGAGTACAGGTAGATACAAGGAAAGCATTTTGCAAATAGCATTTTTAACGCAGTCAGAGGTAGGAAAAAAGAAGGAACAAGGGATCTGACTTCATAAATTAAGGGGATTTGATAATGACAAAAAGTTTATTTTCTCCATTAATAAATTAAGGGGCTTGTATACTTTTTGCTCAAAACAAAGATTACTTTGCATACAAATTCACTACATTTATTATTTCTTCCTTCTTACCTCTGACTTTTTCCCTTTTCCCTATTATTGACGACGCAGTCGGTCATTGGTTTAAGTTGATCATTACACTTGGGGTTAACTATGCTCCTAAAATTAGCAACATCAAGTAGCGAACTGGAAAAAATTGTTAATTTACGAAAACGAGTCTTTGTTGACGAATTAAAAATTCAAGACCAAAACTATCAGGATGTCTTCAACGATTACTTCTGTAAAAACTTGATGGTGATTGAAAAGCATCAACTTGTAGGTGCAATGCGCGTTGCTTTTGAGCGCCATACTCAACGCTTTTACGCCAGTTATTTTGTGACGGCTCCGTTTAAACGGAACCGAACAACTGGTGTACTCCTTGTGGGCGGGATGCTTCGTATTATGGAAGAAAATGGAATTCAAACCCTATATGCTGATAGCCGCCCAGAAATGCTGAAAGAGTACCTAAATTTTGGCTGTCAAATTATTGGGGAACCTTACAGAAAATATGGTTTTAGCTGTGAGTGGATACCAATACGTTATCATTTCTCTGAATGCACACCCGCCGGTTATTGGATGCAGGATCGAGCGCGTCAGTTTCTCTCTTCCCAACAATGTCAATGGAAGTTCCCAGTTAAACTGATATTATGCTCGAGCATCTTTGAATATGAAACTGTTCTCGAATCATTGATTGCAACTCGTAAAATATTTAGTCAATTTCCGCTACTGGCAACTGACAAACTGCCATCGAGTTTGAATGATTCAGCATTAACAGGATTAGATTCTATAGAAACCCAATCTGCTCAGACTTGGCTAACATCTGAATCCGATTCCATCAACTATGATGGAAAATCTTTATTCGATCAATTCAATACCCATATTTCCCGACGACGGGTTTTGGCAGTGAAGTGCAACAGTCCCCTGCTTGTACTGGCTAAATGCTATGCAATATTGACCGGGAAACACTTGCAAGTCGTCGATGATTTCTCGGAAATACGGATAGATGAACAAACGGAGTCCGTCTGGGTGTGGATGATGGAAACAGACTTGAGTGTGGATGAATGGAATCTTATAGCTCGACAAACCCAAAAAGTTGCTAATGGTTTACAAATTAGCAAAACAGCACAAGAATGTTCTATCAGTTTGCTGCAAAACTACCTTGATTTCATGCAACCCCAAACTCAACCTGTAGTCTTTTCTGATCAAAGTGTCTCCGTGGTTGGTGGTGGAGAATATCGTCACTTTGCAACATTTGGAAATTCTCATCTGATCCTCAGGAAGGGAGAAAGTTCTATTGGTTCTCAAGAACAAAGCTTCTGTCAGGGATTACTAGAGAACGGATTTAGTTTTGGAGATGCAGTAAAGCGGCTCAATCTTGAATTTAGTTCATCTGTCTGTTCTGGCTCCTTTCTTCTGATTGGTGATCCAGCTTCCCATATTATGGGTAAGCGGTCCTTAGGCAAAGTTCCTATTTCTACAGGAATATCTTAAAACGATCATTGCAGAATAAAGCAGCAGTTACTTAATAGCACAAGATTAACGATTCTCTTGTAGGGTGCGTGACACAAAGAAAAAATTATATATCATGAATAATTCGACCTATGTCTTCGAGGGTTCAAGCTTTGAAATTGGCCAACAACACGCTGCTATTGTTGTTGAGAAATATCAACAAGCTCGGCAAACCCTTGAGAATTCTCCCTATTGGCAGCGACTGAAAAATAAATCTTGGCTCCGGCGAATGCTGCAAAAACTGCAAAGCTATTATCTATTGCGATCGCTGGAAAAACAACTCCATAGCATTCAACCCGCAACAGATTACCTGAACGGGATGCTCAGCGTTCCAGAAATAACGCCAAGTATATACTACTTCCTGTTGTTATCTGAAATACTCGGTGCAGACAGAACAGGGGTGATTCAGGGATGTAGCGGAGTTGGTTGTTTGTCTGGGCAGTCCCCCCTATTGGGCAAGAATTTTGATTATCAATATCCCCTGGTTCCCTATCAAGGTGCAATTGTTCGTCAGGAAAAATCCCAGTATCGTTATGTCGCTTTTGCACCTATACTTATGCCATTTGGCGGTCAATTCTGCGTCAACGAACACGGACTAGCCGTCAGTTACAATTATGTCTACTACTGCAAAGGAAACCATCCTGGGGGGCTACCAGCAAGCTACCTAGTCCATGACCTGTGCCGCACTTGCCACAGTGCAGAGGAAGCTGTTTCATTGGCACAACAGCGTAATTATTCTATCGGCAATGGTGCTTCTTTGGCTGTAGTTGATACTCAGAACTTCTACATTGTGGAAGTAATTGGCAATAAAACTGGAGTGATTAAAGCAGAAGATTCTTTGTTGCATACCAATCATTTTCTCAGTGACGAAATAGCTCAATTTAATTTCCCCAATAGCACCCGGTTTTCTCCTCGTATTCCAGAGTTGGAGGAGCTACCAATATTGGAGTCAAGCCATATGCGGTTGAGTAAATTACAGGAGAGAGCAAGCCAGATTAATTCACTCGAAACCTTGCAAAAGACCTTAGCTGAAAGCACGGATGAAAATGGCATGAATAATGTTTTTCAAACTGGACCATTTTGGGGAACTATTTCTTCCTATATTGTCAACCTTGCAGAAATGACCATTTATGAATTCAAAGATGTCAGAACTTGTCAACCCACTGTATATGATATCAAAGCACTGTTATCTAGTTCTTTGCAACCGATATGTTCCCAGAAATAAATTGACTTAAATCTTCAATGAGATTTAAACCAAAACCACCTTGAGATTCGTAATTTTTGTAGGTTGGGTATAGCCTTCGGCATCCTGTGAAAAGCGATAGCGTAACCCAACGGAACCATTGCTATCGTTGGGTTTCATTCTATTGCTACGC
>JAAUYD010031768.1_pt1 | contig 10298 bp, 6 predicted proteins | sample 7278101 | NCBI WGS metagenome assembly JAAUYD01 (sample SAMN14350128, study PRJNA611818) | marine sediment metagenome | isolation source: surface marine sediment (0.6m) | place: French Polynesia: Moorea | collected 2018-08
AGTCGCCAATCGCCTAAAAACTCAAAGTAGTTCTCAGGGTTCCAATCACAATATCGTCGTTATCGCTATCGTGATCGGGAGCAGTTAACCAAATAACACCAGGAGTAATGCTGATGTTATCGTTAAGCCGATACTGATAAAACGCCTCTAAGTGAAGTGAAGTATCATTATTTTCATCTAAACCTTCGATACTAGAATCAGTAACTTTTGGCTCCATACCAACAACGATACCGCCTAGGTTGCCTTTTTTACCCAAGTCTGGGAAGCCTGCTGTAACAGCCCAGTTCCAAATATCGAGGCTACCGCGATCGGGGAAAGCTACAGAAGTAGAGAGGTTGCGAGCATTGGTATAACCAACCCAACCACCTAAAACAACATTTTTACTTACCTCGAAAGATGTTTGGAGACCGTAAGAATTACTAGATACTGGTGTATCTATAGTCTGAAAAGCACCCCCACCTAGTTCACGACGGAAGTTAGCTGCATTACTACCAGTAGTTAAAAACTGATTGTAAGCATTCACATAAGTTAAACCAACCTTGAAACGATCGCTTGGTTTAAAGGTAAGTTGTGCGATCGCACCATAATCCCCATTAAATAAACCACCATCTTCACCAGGATCGCTAGCTGTGGTTCCGATGTATCCCAAACTTACTTCTAAGTTTTCACCAAACTCGTGCTTAACTGCTAAACCAGCACCCTCTTCTACTTGATAATAGATAGGGTTACGAGTACCAAATGCTGAGATGGAACCACTTCCACCATCACCATCCAAAATATTTATTGTATCAACGAATTCATCAGGCTCAGCCCCAGTTGCGAAGGCATATACATCTGTGTTCTTCCCAAGAGGAAACTCGTAAAACAATGTGCCTATTTTTACATCTGCACTAGGATCGTCCTCAGTCGCAAATGATAAACCCCCTTCAAGAGTACCAATCTCAGGATTGACAGCGTTATTTGCTTCCAATCTGGTAACTAAAGAATCTTTCCCGGTAAAACTGGTAACTAAATCTAAGCGAACTCTCGCTCCGAGGGCTGCATTAGTATCTTCAACATCTTCACCGTTAACCTGATCGCTAGCTAACACGCTGGTTAATCCAGCAACAACTTCCCCTTCTAGTTTGGTGGTAGTAGAAAATTGATTTGCTTCTAATTCTGCAGTTCTAGCCTCTAAAGCATCTGTACGACCGCGTAGGGTCGCTAATTCCGCAGAAAATTCTTCCTGCAGTTTTTGTAAAGTCGCTAGATCGTCCCTAGTTACTAAGTCTGATGTTGCAGTGGCAATTAATTCATTAACTCTATCCAAACAAGCATTTAATCCAGCTGCAAACTCATAGCGGGTCAATGCTCGATTTCCACGATAGGTGCCGTTAGGATATCCGGCAATACAGCCGTAGCGTTCTACTAAAGATTGTAATGCTTGAAATGCCCAACTAGTTGTTTGTACGTCAGATAATTGAGAAACTGAGGTTACCTGCGCCATTTTCTTCTGTGGAGTAGGGGAAGCCATTGCATCAGTTTCAGCAAGAGCAGCCTTTCCACCAACAGACAACGCCCCAAAAGCCAGGGGACTAGCCAAAAGTAATTTAAAAAATATTTTTCTTTTATTCATTTTTCCTCACACTTGTTGCAACACGTACGGCTATACCTTCTTTTACATCAGCCAGTTCTCAAAAAAAGAGCGGCTAATGATGAAGATGTTACTCCACTGGCGTTATTATCAGACATCTTGGTTATTTGTTCCACCGGTTAAAAAAAAAGATTAATTGGGCTTTACAGAGATATTTATCAATAATCGTGTAAATTAGAACTTCCCAAGTTGGTCTGTGGAGAGGGATGTTTGGAAAATAAGGATACACCTATTACAAGGGATTCAACGGAAAAAATGTCAAAAATATTTGCCAAAAAAAATAATTAACCATGACAATTGACTGCACAACCGATTTCCGATTTGCGATAATAACTGTTAATTTTTAAGTTGTTGGGGTTGATCGCAAAAACTGCTAACAGCTCACTTGAAATGCTTTATATTTTTAAGACAATCCGAGAAGCGATTACCAATTGGTGGTCGGAATTCACCCTCCAGACAAAATTACTAGCTGCCGCAACTTTAATTGTGTCATTGGTCATGAGTGGTTTAACCTTTTGGGCTGTTAATACAATCCAACAGGATGCACGGCTCAATGATACTCGTTTCGGTCGCGATTTAGCATTATTACTGGCAGCTAATGTCGAACCTTTTATAGCCGATACTAATCTTACAGAGGTAGCAAAATTTTCTCAGCGTTTCTACAGTAGTACGTCTAGTATTCGCTACATGCTTTATGCAGATGAAGCTGGGAAAATTTATTTTGGTATTCCGTTTTGGGAACCAGAGGTGGAAAATTCCCTTACCATCCAGCGCAGAATCCAGCTACCTGAAGATTATGCATCTAATACGCGCAAACCATTTGTACGCCAACATCAGTCACCGGATGGAGAAGTTACTGATGTGTTTATTCCCCTCCGCGCCGATGGTAAATATTTGGGCGTTTTAGCAGTTGGGATTAATCCTAATCCTACGGCAGTTATTTCTACTAATTTTACTCGGGATGTCACCATTGCCGTATTTATCACTATTTGGGTGATGGTAATTTTAGCGGGGGTAATGAATGCCTTAACCATAACGAAGCCGATTAAGGAATTACTTGTAGGTGTAAGGCAAATTGCAGCAGGATATTTTAAACAGCGTATCGATCTACCCCATGGGGGGGAACTGGGTGAATTAATTTCCAGTTTTAATGAAATGGCAGAGCGTTTGGAAAGTTATGAGGAGCAAAATATTGAAGAACTTACCGCCGAAAAAGCTAAATTGGAAACCTTAGTTTCTACAATTGCTGATGGTGCAGTATTAATTGACAATGACATGCAAGTGGTTTTGGTCAATCCCACAGCAAAGCATATTTTTAATTGGGATGACGTTGAAGTTATTGGTAACAATGTTTTGCACCACCTTCCCACAGCGCTCCAAACCCAAATTACCCGCCATCTTTACCAAATGGCTGCAGGAGAATGTGAAAGTGCTGAATTTCGCATTCTCCTCAACGAACCGAGCAAACGTACTATTCGCATTCTTCTCACCACGGTTCTCAACCAACCACGGGAAAGTATTAAAGGTATAGCGATTACTGTGCAAGACATTACCCGTGAGGTAGAACTCAACGAAGCGAAAAGTCAATTTATTAGTAACGTATCCCACGAATTGCGGACTCCTTTATTTAACATTAAATCCTTCATTGAAACCTTGCATGAATATGGTGAAGAATTGGGAGCGCAACAACGTCAAGAATTTCTGGAAACTGTAAACCATGAAACTGACAGACTTACCCGTTTAGTTAATGATGTACTGGATTTATCGAAACTAGAATCCGGGCGTACTTATAGTTTAGATGCTGTTGAATTGGGACAAGCGATCGAGCAAACTTTGCGGACTTATAAACTTAATGCCAAAGATAAAGGAATAGAAATTATTCAGGATGTCGCTGCACATCTACCATTAGTTAAAGGTCACTACGATTTATTGTTACAAGTGCTAGCTAATTTGGTAGGTAATTCCCTGAAATTTACTCCTGCTGGTGGTAAAGTAGTTCTCCGCGCTTATCCCGTTAGACCAAGTTCTCATTCTCAAACCGAAGCATCACAAGTTCGGCTCGAAATTTCTGATACTGGTATTGGTATTGCACCAGAAGACCAACAAGCCATTTTTGATCGCTTCTTCCGAGTGGAAAATCGCGTTCACACCCTTGAAGGTACTGGTTTAGGGCTATCAATTGTGAGAAATATCATTGAAAAGCACCACAGTAAAATGAATTTAGTTAGTGAAGTCGGTGTAGGGACAACGTTTTGGTTCGATCTAGAAGTGTACAGGTGAATTTTAAAGATAACTTTTAATCAACCTTTATTTACCAACCAAAATCAAGAGCAAACTTGTCACATAGTCCTGTAAAACGACGCTGGATAAAAGTAAGGAATGAGAACTTAATAACCTGTAATTCTGAAATTTGGAATGGTGTGTTACGCAATGCTAACAGCACCTTACTTTTGTACTTTATTTAATCCACATTCCTAAGTAAAGTAGATCTAAAAAATCAAAAACTAAGTGTGAGATTATTACACGCCTGACTCCTGACTCCTAACTCATTACTCATTACTTCTTACTTATCACTCCTATCTCCCATATTCTGCGATAAAATCTTTAAATAAATATTTGAACATTAATTCCAAATATCAGCGTACTTAGCGACTGAATCACAAAATACTGAAAATTTATATGTGAAGTATTACTCAGAGCTAAAAACAAAGAAGAAACTAGCCAAAATAAAAATATTCGTGCATTAGTCCATACTTAACCTCTAATTTACAAGGTTTGCACGTCATTTCTAAGGTTATTCCAACAAACCAGTCTTGTTGGATGTGGCAATGATAACTCTTTGTGTCCTGAAGTGAGTCAATAATTTTTTTGAGCTTTTTTGGAATTTTCGTTCAATAATTTCACAAATCGATTATCTAAATGAATACACAAGAAGTATTTTATGAATTTAACAGAAGAGCTACAAAACTATCGCAATCAATTTTTAACCAAAGTTTCTGAAGAAGTCCGAGCTACTATGAGTCAAGCAACTCAAGACTTAGCAAGTTCAGGGATCGCAGGTAGTACTTTAAAAGTTGGAGACAAAATTCCTGAATTTTCCCTACCCAACGCAACAGGTAAGAGAGTTGATTTACAAAAACTACTTCAATTAGGCCCAGTAGTAATCTCTTTCTACCGAGGTAAATGGTGTCCCTATTGTAACTTAGAGCTACGGGCTTTTCAGAAAAAATTACCAGAAATTCAGGCTTTAGGGGCTTCTCTCGTCGCAATTTCACCCCAAACCCCCGATAACTCTCTATCTACTGTTGAAAAAAATGAGTTATCCTTTGAAGTCTTAAGCGATGTAGGAAATCAAGTCGCCAGACAATTTGGTCTAATATTTACTCTTCCAAAAGAATTACGCCCAATTTATGAAACATTTGGTATCGACCTTCCCGCACATAATGGCGACAAAAAATTTGAATTACCCATAACAGCAACCTATGTTATTGCACCTGATGGTACAATAGTTCTCTCTTTTGTTAATGCTGATTACACCCAACGGCTAGAACCACAAGAAGTTCTTAAGACTCTGCAGAAAATGAATAATTAATTGAAACTAAACAGATTATCTCAAATCTCTCAGCCAATTTTCACTTACTCATAAGTATATCCTCAGAGTCATAAGCAGTACTATTAATTAAGAAAAGATAAAGAAATAGTTTTGTGCTTATGACTATAAGTTTTATTACTCAATAATTTGTAACTGTTATGTCCAGCCAAAATTAAACTTAGATCTCTATCAGCCTATAATTTTCAGGAATGAGATTTTTCCAGGAGTTAGATTTTTCCTAGATTTAATCTTGTCAGGAATCCTAACTAAATGTAATTGTAATTCATAAAAAGTAATATTGTTTTTGTAAAAATTAATAGATTTGCAATTACCACTCCAGAATATTTAAAGAAATATTTAGGAAAATTTTTGTATCTTAACCACATTTCTCAGCTAGACTTTAATAAGTACTTAGACAAAACTAAATATATATTTGTTGCGATTGAACTAGCGTTAGTGCTTACAAGGAGTGCTTAAGGCTTAGGGGAGGCGGTTATTCCAACCGCATGGAGCAAAATCTAACCTAATCTATACCCTCTGCGTCTAACCTTACAAAAACTGCGTAAAAGCCTTATATTAATATTATTCATAGTAATAATACTTATATACTAATAGAAAGTACTCACTCTAGTATTTGTAACAAAATAAATATTTTTGTCCCCTACTTAAATACCCAAGCTCAATACTATAATGAGTGGAAAGCACAATTCTTTGAACTGTAAAGTGGTGAGATTATTTCAAAGCTGGATAATAACTAGTTTTGTTTGATTGTATCTGATTTACTCAGTAATTAAAGGTATACGTAGTTGTTTACTCATCCAGAAAATCATCTGGTGGATATTTGTCCTGCAATAACTACTAAAACAACCCAATAAAACTTAGAATAACCCATTGCAACCATCAGAAAGGCTTGTTATACTGTTGTTCTATTGCAAGCTATTATTTCGGCATCTAATTCTATGTGTTGCCAATAGTTAGATGTCTGCAAAATATTAACAGTGTTATATACTTGTATTGTATTGACATCTGCCGCCTAGTTCGATTAGCAAATAAAAAAAGTCAGGAGTAATAAAATGAACCGTACTTTAAGTAAAATCTCGTATAACAAGAATAGCGATTTAGAAATAAAATTTCAATTAGTAAAAGAGATTCTCAAGCGACCAACTGAAGGTAGGAAACTGAGTGGTGCTGACTTGAGTGGAGTCGAACTCAATGGTGCAGACCTTAGTAGCGCTGACCTGAGCGGTGCTGACTTGAGTGGCGCGAACCTAAACGGTGCGAACTTGATCCACGCTAACCTCTGGGGTGTAAACTTCAATGGCGTCAGAATTAATTTTGCAACAAAAATCGATAGTAAATGGCGTCTAATATGGCAAATTGTCAATACTAAGGCTTATGGACGAGATCTAAGTGGTGAGAACCTAATAGAAGCTAATCTTGCTGGCGCGTATCTTTATTATGCTGACCTAAGAGGAGCCTTTCTCAATGGTGCAAATTTTGCAAAAACCAATCTCCAAGAAGCAAAACTGAGAGGGGCAACTCTTACGGATGTCAACCTCAATAGTGCGGATCTTAGGTATGCGGATCTGAGAGATACAAACCTAAGTCGAGTAGATCTCAGAGGAGCAAATCTTAGAGGTGCGGACTTTACCGGAGCTAACATGACAGGGGCAAATCTGGATTACGCTTCTGTTAAAAATGCAAGATTTGGTAACAATCAAGGAATGTCTCAAGAAATGAGATGTGACTTAATTGCTCACAAAGCAATATTTGTGACCCAAGGTAATGCTGGAGAAGATATTCTCCATAGCTCTATTCCTTTAGAAGTAAGGTCTGAGACTCCTGTTGCTGTTGGCTAAAAGGTCTTCTGCACTGAGATAAAAAATGTGTACTGTTTAATGGCGGTATGATTAATTTTTAAACCCAAAATTGCGAGACAACACAATTCAAAGTCTCTCGATTTTGGGTTATTTAGAGGCAATATGGAAGGAGGAAGGAGTAACATTACTCATTACTCATAATTCTCCGATCGCATCAATAATTTGTTGTGAAAGATTAAGGGGTCGAAGGGGTTTAGTGAAAATTGCTGCGATATCCAATCCTGCGAAACTTTCTTCTACAGAATATTTAGACTTAGCAGTCATCATAATTACGGGAATATTTTCGGTCTTGGGGCTAGACTTTAATTTTTGTAGCGTTGCTTTACCGTCCATATCCGGCATCATTAGATCCAATAAAATGACGTCAGGTTGTTGACTCGCAGCCACATCAATAGCTTCTGCTCCAGAGGTTGCATTAATAACATTCCAACCTCCATTCATTTCTAAGCCTAACTGAATTAGCGCCCGGACATCTTCTTCATCATCAACTACTAAAATAGATTTTGTCATGGTGGTTGGGGATTGGGGATTGGGGATTGGGGATTGGCGATTAGGGATTGGCGATTGGGGATTAGGGATTAGTTAGGTATTGGGGATTGGCGATCGCCCAACTTTTGACTTTTGATTTTTAACTTTTGACTTATGTGTTATGTCTTATGTTCTACGGATACGCTTTGGCTAATGACTTCCGCGCAGCGGTACCAGTCGCTAGTCCCCAGTCCCCAATTCCTTACTAAGCGGTAACTGAACATAAAAAGTACTTCCTTCACCTAGAGAACTTTCAACCCAGATATGTCCGTTGTGTTGCTCGACTATGGTACGACAAATGGGAAGTCCCAAACCCGTACCTCCTTTAGCACGAGAGTCGGAAGCGTCTACCTGTTGGAAACGTTCAAAGATTAGTTGTAATTTGTCTTGGGGAATTCCCCGTCCTTGATCCTGAACTTCAATTTGTAGATACTCACAATTCACACTACTACGCAACCAAACAGTTTCTCCAGGTTGGGAAAACTTAATTGCATTACTCAACAGATTTGTTAGGGTTTGCAAGATCCGATCGGGATCTGCATTAATTTGAACTGATGTAGCCTCTACCGAAAGAGTTACTTGGGCAGAATCCGCCATTGCTTGCATTGCTTGTGTTGCCTCAGTCAACAACTTATCTGCTTGACATTCAATATAGCGCATGGCTATTTTACCTGATTTAATTCGCTCTAAATCGAGAATGTCATTGACCAAACGAATCAAACGTTCCATATTATTGGTCGCAATATTAATGGTTTGCTGACCTAGTTCAGTTAAAGTTCCTAATTTTTGAGTTCCTAAGAGGTCGAATGCGCCAATAATAGAATTCATCGGTGTGCGTAGTTCGTGACTAACGAGGGAGATAAATTCATCTTCCATGCGTTTGCGCTCGGTAATATCATTTATGATGCTTAAAGTACATTGAACGCCAGCAAGTTCAATTAATTCGGTAGAAATCAAGACTACTCTGGGTTGACCTTCTTTGGTATAAATTTCATATTCTTTATTATGTAAAGAACCATTTTCGAGTAAATATTGAACTGCACTATCGTATATCTCTGGAGTAAGGGAAGGATTTAACTCGGCGATCGTTCTACCAATAACTTCGGTTTGAGAATAACCGGTTAACTTCGAAAAACAGGGATTTATATCTAAAAAGCGACCCTCTGTGAGAGTTGCGATCGCGATTGGATTGGGACTAGAACGAAAAATAACTCCAAATTTTTCTTCTGCGGCGGTACGTTCTACAATTTCTTGCTGTAATTGCTTATTTTGAGCCTGGAGTTGTTTTTGGAGATTACAAATAGTTAGGTGTGTTTCTAAACGAGCTAAAACCTCTTCTACTTGAAATGGTTTAGTAATATAATCTACACCGCCAACCTCAAAGGCTGTAACTTTGTCTAGAAGTTCTCCTAATGCGCTAATGAAAATAATTGGGATATCGTGGGTACGTTGGTCAGCTTTGAGACGTTTACAGACTTCATAACCATCCATTTCTGGCATTTTAACGTCCAGCAAAATTAAGTCCGGAGGTGCAGCTTGAGCACCTCTTAAACCCGTAGAAGGCTTGGTTACACTACGAACTTTATACCCTTTATCTTTAAGGATTTGTGACAGCAGCGCCAAATTTTCTGGAGTATCATCAATTACTAAAATATCCGCTTTGGGGGTAGCAATTGGAGAGTTAGACATTTTCATGACCCCCGCTTAGTTCAAGAATTGCATCAAAGTCATAGTTTTGGAGCAAATTTGTTAACTCTTTAGCCAAGGCTACATATTCTTGGGGAATTTGTCTAATTAAGCGAGAAATTAAGTCAGCATCAGCTTCAATTCCTGCTTGATATAGAGCTGCAATCCATTCTGGGGGCATAATTTTCAGACTGTTATTGGTCAAAGATTTGGATTTATAAACCTTTGATAGTTGACTATTTGTCTGATCGGTAAATTCATTGTTCGGAGTATTATCGAGGGAATCAAATTCAATAAAAAAGCAAAAAACACTACCAGAATTTGGAGTACTACTTACTTCTAATTCTCCCCCCATTAATTGAACAAATTGTTTGCTAATTGCTAGCCCCATACCTGCACCTCCTCCTGCTTTCAGACCACAACTGGTTTGAACGAAGGGTTGGAATAGTTTATCCATTTCTTCCCTTGCAATTCCTAAACCGGTATCGGAAATTTCAAAATGTAGATAATGGGGAAATTGGGGAAATGGAGAATATAAAGTAGATTTGAGAGTAGAGTTCCCTGAGGAGATCGGAAATATTTCTGATGTTAGTCGAGCACCATTAATAGGTAACTGACAACTATTAGCTGTTAGTTGGTTACTAGCTGTTGATTGTGAAGGTGAGGTGCTAGTCATCAATTGACAACTAACCTTTAATTTTACAATTCCGGAATGGGTAAATTTGATGGCATTATCTAATAGATGAATTAAAACTTGGCGAAGTTTAGTTTCATCGGCGATGATATGCTGGGGCAAGTTAGAGCCTAAGTCAAATTGAAGAGACAAATGTTTGACTTTTGCTTTTGCTTGGAAGGATTCCCATAAATTTTTCAGTAATTGATGGAAATCAAAAGGAATTGGCTGCAATACAGTTTCCTGGGTTTCAATTTTAGAGATTTCCAATACTTCTTCTACTGATTTTAATAGGCGTTTACCACT
>JAAUYD010093720.1_pt1 | contig 10296 bp, 10 predicted proteins | sample 7278101 | NCBI WGS metagenome assembly JAAUYD01 (sample SAMN14350128, study PRJNA611818) | marine sediment metagenome | isolation source: surface marine sediment (0.6m) | place: French Polynesia: Moorea | collected 2018-08
GCGGTTTGAGGTTGGTGGCATCGGCCTGAGAAAATTCCACCCGGCCGGCGGTCTCTTGCAGGTCGAAATCGGTCAGCTGCCGTTCATGGTAGGAGACGATCTCGCCCTCTTCCAGCAGTTCGTAATGGGTGACCCCCTTTTCCTGCATCTGGAAGGCGATGCGAATGAAGCGCGCCGAGAAATCGAGTCCGTTGACAAAATCGAACGATCGGGCCAGTTCGAAGCTGGCGCGCCCCACGGCGCAGCCCAGGTCCAGGGCCCGCCGCTTGGGCCGGTCTCCCATGGCCGCCACGGCCAGCCGGGCGCACTGCACCGCAAAGTTCTCGACACCGAAGTAGTCCCTGCCGTAATGGGCTTCGCAATATTGGGAGACGGCCTGGTCGCTTTCGTACATGGCTTCGGGCAGCTCGACCGGCTGTTCGGAGGCCACGTAGCGTAGGCCGGCGTGCTGGAAGAAGTGGCGCCGGAAAGCGTAGCGCGAATCGCGGGTGGCCTCGTTGCCGGTGGAGATCCAGGAGCCCCCCTTGATCAGGTTGTGGCGGGTGTCGAAGGTGGGCGTGGAGAAGTCGTCGTAATAGGGGTGGACCTCGAAGCCGTCGAAGCCGGTGGTCGGGGTTTCGGTCCACTGCCAGACGTTGCCGATGATGTCGTAGAACTCGCCGAAGCGAAAGCGGTCGACCGGACACGACGAGGCCCAATGCTCCAGGTTGATGTTTCCCGGCGCCTCGTCCCAGTAGGGCTGGTCCGGAATCTCGTGCAGATCGCGCAGACGGTACCACTCGCCCTCGGTGGGCAGGCGCAAAGGTGTGCCCTTTTTTGCGCTCAGCCAGTTGCAAAAAGCCTTGGCCTCCAGGTAGTTGACCTCCGCCGGCCAGTTCCAGGGCATGTCGATGATCCGGGTCATGGTGCGGAAGCGATAGCCGCCGTTGACCGGCACCCAGAAGAGCGGGTGACGGGCCTTGGCAAAGCTGACCCAGTTCCGGCCCTCCTCGGTCCAAAAGCCTTCTTGTTCATATCCGCCGTCTTCAACGAAGCCGAGGTACTCGCGGTTGGAGACCAGATAGCGCGAGGCGGAAAAATCCCATACATCGAAGCTGTGTTGGCCGAATTCGTTGTCCCAGCCGTACAAGGGATGATCCTTGGATTTGCCCAGCACCACCCGGCCGCCGGGTACCGGCAGCAGTTCGTTGCCCGGTGCTGTGCCCGCGTCGGTGCAGATGTCCCACAGGGGCAGATGTCGCACCTGCTCGATGGGCATGCGGCGGATGATCACCGAGGAGGTCTCCAGATGGATGCGCTGGTGCTCGATGCCCATCATGATGGCCCAGAAGGGATGGTCCCAGGTAATGGGCAGACTCAGCGGCAGAGCGGTGATGATGCCGTCCACGAAGTCGCGCACCTTGTCACGGTAGGCCTTGACCGCCTCCACACTGGGCCAGTCGTAGTGACTGTCGTCCAGGTCGTCCCAGGACATCTCGTCGACACCCACGGCGAACATGGATTCGAAGCGCGGATTGATGCGGCGGTCGATCAGCTTGGCGATAATCAGCTTGTTGATGTAGAAGACACCGGTATGGCCCAGGTAGAAAATCAACGGGTGACGCAGCGGTTCGGCGCGCAGGTAAAAGGCCTCGTCGCCGGCCAGACAGTCGTACAGCTTCTCGTCGATGGTGAAGGTTTTATGAAAATAGCTCCGGATCTCTTCGCGTTTGGCCTCGGGGGTGCCCGCATTCAGGATCGTTGTGCGGGTGTTGCGTAAATCGTCCATGTAGTTTTCTCGCTGATTGGGTGCCGCCCATACATGCGCTATCCGGCAAAATTTCCAGATCGCTTTGGACGACTCTCTGATTACAGCAGGGGTGTTGCGCGATCATCGGCAGTTGGCCGGAGGTGCTGTTGTTTGCGGTCATTATGGCACCAAGGCAGGTGCCTTCCGACCAAAGCTCATCACAAAAATATTCTAAGCCCCCATGACTGCGTTATGCAAAGCCAAAAAATGCTCACATATTACCCATATGCTCCGCTTTTTCGTCTTTGCAAGCCTTGTCCTGAGTCCCGATCATTTTTTTTGAGATAAGCGTTAATAACTGGCATCCTGGTCCAATTGATCGATTTGCTCCTGCACCTGTCTGATCAGGTTATCTTGCATCCCCTTGGTAAAGGTAGCGCTGTAGCCGCGCTGTTTGATGGCCTCGATCTCTTTCATCAGCAGGGCGCGCTCTTCGGCGACTTTTTCGTCCTGCGCCTTCTGCTCGCGCCGACGCTGGGCTTGGGCCTGCATGGCTTTCTCACGGGCCTGTTGTTCGAAGTGCCGATCCGCCTCCTGGCTGGCCTCTTTGACCATTTGCTCAAATTCCCGGCGGCTGCTGTCGGCCCCAGCCGCGTCATACTGAACCTCTTCGATGGTCTCCACGTTGTCGACACCCTCCGGCGGTTGATGGTTCGAGTAGCGCTTGACGCCGTCGGCATCCGTCCATGTGTAGATGGTGTCTGCCATTGCCGTACCGCCCGACAGCACAAACAAGGCGGTCAAAAGGGTTATGATGATCCGACGCATGGGGCACCTCCTGATGCGGTCGGCCTGAAGCTTCTCCGGGATGGGTGCAAAGAGAAATATCGGCCGGGTTAAAATGGCGTGTGACCAGCGACTACCTTACAAGCTATCTCAAAATAACGATTTGGGCTAAAATTTGTTTCCAACAAAGAAGTTGGGCCTAAACATTTTGAGATGCTTGTAGTGAAGGTATAGGCTGCGCCCACACCAAGTCAAGCCATAAGCGAGGCAAACCCTGCCGACCGCCAACCTTCCCGTCCGCAACCGCAGCCTATGCGTCATGGGTTCACGTTTGATAAACGTGTAAAAGATTATATTTCAGACTTTTGACGGATCCATCAAGTTTGATTGCCTCCGCGGGGAATCGTATGCTAAAAAACAATCATCATACCTTCGGTTCCTGCAATGACAAAAAGGGTTTGAGATGGAAAAGAAACAACAGTTCAATCTCTCCTACATTCTGATGGCGGTGTTGGGGGTGCTGATTATTCAGAATCTGCTCATGGCCCAGTTCCGGCCGCAGGTGATTCCCTACAGCGAGTTTATCCAGGCTGTCGGCCAGGACCGGGTCAAGGAAATATCCATCGGCACCACGGCCATCCATGGCAAAATGAGGGATGACCAGGGCGGTGAGATCATTTTCAAGACCGTGCGCGTGGACAACGATCTGGCCGCCAAGCTCTCCGAGCACGAGGTCAAATACTCGGGTCAGATCGAGAACACCTTTTTCAAGATGCTCTTCTCATGGTTGATCCCCATATCCATTTTCTACCTGATCTGGTTTTTTCTCATGCGGCGCATGCAAGCTGGTCCGGCCGGCATGATGACCCTCGGCAAGAACAAGGCCAATTCGAAGACGTCACCACCGGGGCCCACAACGACCTGCAACGGGCCACGGATATTGCCCGGGCCATCGTTTCCGAATACGGTATGGGCGAAACCCTGGGCCAGGGTTTTTGGGGCAGATACCCGGCGGAACGGTCCGCAAATACAAAGAGGCCCCGGCATGATGCATATGCGCACGATCTACCGCCGAGGCGACGATCGCCGGTCGGCGGGTAAGGGGCAAAGGACGAAAGCATGCCTGCGGTAGACCTAGTTGTCGAATACTGGATGATCCTGGTTCCCCTGGTGCTTCACGGCCTGGGCATCCTGTTCATTTTTGACGTCCTGATGAACGGTCGCACCAGCCAGGGCACCATTGCCTGGGTCATGGCCCTATTCTTTTTTCCCTACCTGGCCGTATTTCTCTACATGATGTTCGGGGCTCGGCGCCTTCAGGATTACGCCGCCTCCCACCAGAGCGGCACCACGGACATCCACCACCTGGGCAAGCTGCTGCGCCAGGACAGCCGTTTGCGCGAACTAATGGTGCGCGAGATGCCGCAGATCGACGTGCTCAGCGACATCTACCAGCTACCCGTGATGAAGGGCAACCGCTGCACCCTGCTGATCAACGGACAGGCCACCTTCGACTCAATTTTAGAGGGCATTGCAAGGGCGCGGCATTATATCCTGATCCAGTTTTTCATCGTGCATGCCGACGGCCTGGGCAATCGCATCAAAGATGCCCTCATCGAACGGGCCCGGGCCGGTGTGCGGGTCTACTTCCTGCTCGACCAAGTCGGTTCGATCCGTTTGGCGCGCGCCTTCACAGACGAACTCAGGGCCGCCGGCGTCCAGGTGAGCGTCTTTCGGGTGGGGCGTGGCTGGCTCAACCGTTTCCGCATCAATTTCCGCAACCATCGCAAGATCGTGGTGGTGGACGGTGAGAAAAGCTGGGTGGGTGGGCACAACATCGGCGACGAGTACCTGGGCAAAAGCCGCCGCTTCACCGCCTGGCGGGACACCCATGTCAAAATGGCCGGGCCGGTCACCCTGGGTGTACAGCTCTCTTTCGTCGAAGATTGGCACTGGGCCTGTGGGACGCTTCCCGAGGTCTCCTGGCGACCGCCGCCATCTTTTGGCAATGAACCGGTGCTGTGCATTCCCACCGGACCCGGCGACATGGTCGAAAGCTGCTCGCTGATGATGGTCCAGGCCATCAACGCAGCGACCCTGCGCTGCTGGATGTGCAGCCCCTATTTCGTGCCCGATGTGGCCGTGATCAAGGCCTTGCAGCTGGCGGCCATGCGCGGGGTGGACGTGCGTATTCTCATCCCGGCACACCCGGACAAACGCGTGGTGTGGTGGGCGGCCCACAGTTACCTGTTCGAGGTGGCCGTGGCCGGGGTGCGCATGTACACCTACCGCGAGGGTTTCATGCACCAGAAGGTGTTTCTCATCGACGACAGCCTGGCCGGCATCGGCACGGCCAACCTGGACAACCGCTCCCTACGCATCAATTTCGAGATCACCATGGCATTCACCGATCCCGCTTTCGTGCGTCAGGTGGAATCCATGTGCCGGGACGATTTTGCCGCCTCGGATCCGCTAACCACCGACGACGTCTACCGCCGGTCGCTGGCCTTTCGCCTGGCAATGCGCACGGCCCGCCTGTTTTCGCCGATTCTATAGCGGCCTGATCGGAAAATGGCGGCGGTTGTCGATCGAGCGTGAGACACTTAGGGATCAATGACATGATTAATACGACACGCAGCGCTGCCCTGATTTTCTGCCTGCTCATGGTTGCGCCATGGCCGGGTCTGGCCAATGAGATCGAGCAGGGCTTCATTCGTGCCGGCCTGGTGGATGTGAGCACCATCGATCCTACGATTCAGGTCGATCTGGTCAATTCGGACCCCAAAAAGAATTTTTTCAGGGAGAATTTTTACGACGGACTCCAGACGGCCTACCTGAGAGAAATGGTGGCCGTCAAGCTGGCCAGGGCCCAAACCCACCTGAAATCGCAGCGTCCCGATCTGTCGCTGCAAATCCTGGATGCCGCCAGGCCCAGAAGCGTCTCCCGGAAGATGTACGCGAAGATGAAGGGCACCCCCTTCGAACACTACGTGGCCAACCCTGACAAAGGCTCCATGCACAATTACGGCATCGCTGTGGATATTACCATCGTCAACCGTAGCGGCAAAGAACTGGACATGGGGTTTTCGCCCTTTCGCAAAAGCACCCCGGTCCTCTACTGGCAGGCCGCCAAAATGAATCTGGGCTTCAAGCTGACGGCCGAGCAGAAACGCAACCGGCGGCTGCTGGCCGACACTATGAAAAAGGCTGGATTCCTGCCCCTGAGCCATGAGTGGTGGCATTTCAACGGCCTGCCCAAAGCCGAGGCGCGTCGGCGTTTCGCCATCATCGAATAACTGGTGTTTTCAACTGCCGGTGTTGATCGACAATCCAAACGGGTTTCAAATTCATATGGATGATCTTGAATTTAAATACCAGAGGGGGACAATCATGACAAATGACATCATCAACCGCTATGGCCAACGGGTCGGCTACAGCGATTCGGAAATCGAGCAGTTCCAAGAGGGCGGGCATCGTACCCGCCATGTCCAACGCCTGTCCCAGGCTGCGGCGAAGCACTCCATCGTGGCCGAGGTCGTCGAGTCGTGTCACTGCAATTCCAGGCATACGGTCGGCCAGACATTTACCCTGGATGTGGACGGCAACTTCATTACCAAGCTGTGTCCCAAGCGCATGTGCGTCTACCTGATCTCCCAGCTCACCATTCCCGTGGCCCTGATCAACGAGCGGCTTAGCGAAGGCCTGGCACCCAACGACTTTCATTTCATGCGCTACGTGCGCTGCCCGGATACCGGTGTGGGCTGCTATGGGTATGGCGAGGTCATGCTCAAGGTTCAGGTGGTGCCGCGGGATGGGTAGGATGCGGTTTTGGTGATATTAGATACAGGCAAGTTTACCCAGAAATACTATAATATTGTGATCATAGTCATCCTCACATATGCGACGTTGCAAGTAAATTTAAGATAAAATTAGACACAACAGCGTCAATCGTCTCAAAAACCTTTAAACACGCCAGTGTAGAGATGAGAAAACCATGAATCTTCAAATTGATGAAGAAAAAAACATCGCTTACATTAAGCTATCGGGCCAACTCGACAAAAAGGCCATTCTCGATACGTTTGATTTGACCGTATCTGATAAAAAATACAAAAATGGAATGGGAAGATTGTGGGATTTCAGAGACGCTGATTTATCTTCTCTAAAATCTGAAACCGTCATAGAAATGGCACAATATTCCAAAACATTCCCCAAAGGTATAAATGACGTCAAAGTGGCATTTGTGGCCAGCGGAGATTTTGAATATGGTCTGTCCCGTATGTTTGAAATGTCGTCAAAAAGTAATACACCAATCATGGTTTTTAGGACGATGGAAGATGCAGAAAACTGGCTGATGGAGTAAACACTAAATGAGCTTAATCTAACCTTGCTGCTGCATTAAGCGCGTAAAATGCGGCCCACTATTGAGCAGGCCGTTATGCCTATGCCAATGAGCATTTCAGCTTGGAGTAAACACGCTATGAAAGCATTCATAGCCGTCATAGTAGTGTCGATTGTTTTACTGACAACGACCTTGCTCTCATACGCGGATGATATCCGGATTTTTTGCAATGAGGAACCCCCGACAAATTTCAGTGCGGCTGACGGAACGGTTACCGGGTTTACGACAGAAATTGTCCGTGAAATTCAGAAGCGTCTCGGAAACAGCAGTCCTATAAAAATCTATCCGTGGAAAAGAGCCTACAAGATGGCTTTGGAAGAACCCGGCATAGTATTATTCACAGCCAGTCGCAACCCTGACCGGGAAGACAGATTCCACTGGATTACTCAGGTCACCACCAGACGCTCGGTATTGTGGAGCAAAGCCGACTCACCGCTGAAAATCAGCAGCCTGGAAGATGCCAGGCAGGTAACAAGTATCGGGGTTTTACGAGGCGGGAACAGGGAAAAATATCTGAGGCTGCGTGGTTTTACAAATCTGGAACCGGCAACCGAAGAGGGGCAGAATCTAAAAAAGTTGCTTGCGGGAAGAATAGATCTTATCTTCCTGTCAACAATCGAAGCTGCGACATTAGTCTCTTTCAACGGCATTTCTTTCAGCGAGATTGAACCTAAATTCACAGTTTACTCAAATGACAGCTTCATCATGATGTCCAAAAACGGCACATCCTACGAAACTGTGAAAATGTGGAAAAACGCGGCACAGCAGATGAAAGATGATGGCACATTCAAAAAAATCGGTGAAAAGTGGGTGAAGCATATCCGTGACACTTTCGGTGTTGAGACAGAGGTTAGAGACAGCATATTGTTTTTCTGGAAAGACTGAATGAAAACTGCTTTGCATATCACAAGTGGTGACATGGCTGGGGAGTTGTTGGCGAAAAGCGGTATTCCCGGAGAAGTATTTGTATGGCATGACATCCTCTACGATGGCCCGAGAAAACCCGGGTGGCCGGATGACGAGACCTTGGACGCCCGAGCGCATTTTCTCGAAGAATCTACCGGCGGTGGGCTTAGCAAGCAATCCGTGCTTGAGACGCTGAAGGCGCAGTATGCCAAGCTGAAAACGGCAGCACGTTTCGACAGCCTGGTGCTTTGGGTCGATGCCTGCCTTTTCGACCAGTCGATGCTTTGCCACATTCTCACCTGCCTGAGGACTCTCGGAACGGAAAAGGCCGACCTGCTGTGCATCGATGGTTTCCCGGGAATTGATCCGTATCACGGGCTCGGACAGCTCTCTCCCGATCAACTGGCATCCATGGTTGACCGGCGACAACCGCTAACAACGGATCAGTTCCTATTTGCAGAGCGCGTTGACGGGGCCTTCGCACGCCAAGACCTGGTGGCCTTCAAAGAGCTGTCAAACCTTATCGATGCGCCCTTGCCCTGGGTTCCGGCGGCGGTCATGCGCTGGATAGCGGAGCAGCCGGATCGCGTAACGGGGTTGAGCCGGCTTGAGCAATTGGCTCTGGAGTCGATACGTTCCGGTTGCGAGACGTTGGCGGATATCTTTTCGTTTGTGGCCGACAGAGACACCCCGCCGCAATACTGGGGCGATATCACCCTTTGGGCGAAAATCAACCAATTGGCGGATCGCAAGCCACCCTTGGTCAGGATTGAAGGGCCGAGGCCACGGTTGCCTCAATGGGAAGGCATCGCCGATTTAAAACTGTTCCGGGTATACCCGCTGGATGTGACCCCGTCTGAGGCTCCAAAGTAGACAATTTAGTTAAAAGCAAACAAAGGTGAATCACTATGTCGAAAAATCCTATAGGCTGGTTCGAGATTTATGTTAATGACCTAAACCGGGCGCAACAGTTTTACGAGTCCGTTTTGAATATAAAATTGGAAAAACTAAAGGATCCGAGTAAATCTGGAATTGAAATGCTATCTTTTCCGTCTGATATGGAAAATTATGGAGCTTCGGGTGCGCTGGTGAAAATGCAAGGATTTCCCGCTGGAAGAAACAGCACTCTCGTTTATTTTTCTTGTGATGATTGTGCCGAGGAAGAATCGAGAGTAGAAGCATCCGGAGGAAAGATTAAAGATTCGAAAATGTCTATCGGAGAGTATGGTTTCATTGCAATGGCCGTGGATACTGAGGGCAATATGTTTGGCTTACATTCAATGGTATAAAGAAGTTTATCAATCGGGTGAACATGGGTGGCTTTTTCGCTCCTTCGTCGCTACACCGCCCCCGACACCTGGCCATGTGTATCATTTCGCCACCTGAAATGAACATGAATCGACGCGCAAAACCAGTGTTTATCACAGCTAAGCGTTTGCTATAGCAACAACCATTAGAGGACAATTTATGGGTCAAAAAGGTGCGAAATTAACTCAGGAAGCTACGAAAGCAAGTGAAACACTAGTCCACGCACTCTCGGATCTTGGTGAAGTGTATAGCCGGAAGATGTTCGGTGGCTATGGCATCTTTGAGAGCGGAGCAATGTTTGCCTTGATTACATCAGAAGGAAAAATCCACTTTAAAGTTAACCGATCGAATCGCAAGCGTTATGAAGAAATGGGCGCTGAAAAATACGGCAAGATGCCCTACTTTGAAGTCCCACAGAACATATTGAAAAACGAACCAAAACTTCATGAATGGGCAAGAGATTCAATTGATATCGCCCACAGTTCGGCGGCAAAGAGGAGAAGCGCATGATCGAATCTACATTACAGGGTCAGATCGAGGCAGCGAGAGCATACGAAGCCCTGTTTGTTCCAGCGTTGTTTGGGCAATGGGTGGCAACGCTCGCAGACGCCGCACAGATTCAGGCTGGCCAGCAAGCTTTGGACGTTGCCTGTGGCACCGGCGTGCTGACGCGTGAGGTTGCCCTGCGAATTGGAGAGGATGGATATGTCGCCGGACTTGACCCAAATCCAGGTATGTTGTCCGTTGCTAAAGACTCCGATCTGGCGGTTGACTGGCGGGAGGGACTGGCAGAGAAGATTCCATTTCCAGATCAATGCTTTGATGCTGTGCTGTGTCAATTCGGTCTCATGTTCTTTCAAAACCACCGTGAGTCGATTCGGGAAATGCTTCGAGTGACCAAAGCCTCGGGACGGTTAGCCGTTGCAGTGTGGGACTCCATCGAGAATATCGCAGGTTATTTGACCGAAATGACGCTTATTGAGCGTTTAGCGGGAAAGACGGCAGGCGAGGCGGTACGTGCACCATTCGCGCTTGGCAATCGCGAAGACCTCTACCAATTATTCGATGAATCTGGGGCGGCTTCTGTCGAAATGGTGACACATAGCGGTAAAGCACGCTTTCCTGACGTATGTACCATGGTCGGGGCAGAATTGCGGGGTTGGTTGCC
>JAAUYD010260757.1_pt1 | contig 10295 bp, 6 predicted proteins | sample 7278101 | NCBI WGS metagenome assembly JAAUYD01 (sample SAMN14350128, study PRJNA611818) | marine sediment metagenome | isolation source: surface marine sediment (0.6m) | place: French Polynesia: Moorea | collected 2018-08
TCTTAGGAATTAGGAGGAATGGAGTTAAGAGTTAGGAGTCAAGAATTAGGAATTCAGAATTCAGAATTAAGAGTTAAGAGTTAGGAGTTAGGAGTTAAGAATTAGGAGTTAAAGACAATTTATCAAGAAAATATTAAGTCGATGGCTGTAGTTATCAACCGGGTTTGTTTGGGTGAAGTATCGAATTCCCATCGTACTTATTCTCAGAGAAACCCAGTTTGTTAGGTCTTAAGTTTACTTGATAAATAACCTCTTAGGAGTTAGGAGTTAGGAATTAGGAGGAATGGAGTTAAGAGACGATTTATAAACTAAATATTAAGTCTATGGGTGTAGGTCCAAACCGGGTTTCTATGGGTGGAGTATTGAATCCGCATCGTACTTAGTCTCAAAGAAACCCGGTTTCTTAGGTCTTAAGTTTACTTGATAAATAACCTCTAAGAGTCAAGAGTTAGGATTTAAGAATCAAAAGTTCAGAATTAAGAGTTCAGAATTAAGAGTTAGTAGTTAGGAATTTTAACTCATCACTCCTAACTCCTAACTTATAACTTCCGACTTCAATTCTTTGCTGCCATCTCTTCCTTCTTAACTTCCAAAGGTAGGAAAATGGTTAATACCTCTCCCTGTTGAGGACGCTGACGGACGATAAGTTTACCTCCAATAGCTTGGAATAAATGCTTGGTTGCCGACAGATTCAAGGTAATTGCACCTGTTTCTGGCTGGAACATTAACAGCTGACCAATGGCTTTACGAATTGGCGGTGCGCATTCTTCTTGCCTAATATTATTATCTTTACTATCTTCGGAATAAGATATGGGTAATAATTGCAATTTCAATTGATTCCCTGCGGGTATTACCTGTACCTGAATATGGCTACCTGCGGGTAGGTTACGGGTGAAGTTTTCGATCAATCCGGTGAGAACCCGATCCAACATATTAGGATTGCTTACCACTGTGGGTACTTGCTGGGGTAAAACCACATCTAATGTCAAATTTCGCCGACTTGCTGCGTCTTGCCAGCGAGGAATACTTTGCTCTAATACTTGATTGAGGGACATTGCCGTCAGTTGGGAATTCGTGGATTTTACTGAAGCAGTGGTTTCCAATTCTGCGGCTCTAAACAGTAACTCCATGCGATCAATTTGCTCAGTGCATTCTTTGTCAATCTTTTTTAAACGCTCAATTGCCCGTGCAGGTAAGTCCCGCTGCTTGAGTAGCAAGCGAGTCATGGTGCGAATAGTTGCTAGGGGAGTACGGACTTCATGAGCAAATGCCTGTAGCAATTCTACATCTACTCGGGGAGAGGAACCAGGGGAATTTTCGCAAACATGCACCTGTTCAACTTGTTCCTTATTCTCAGTTTCCGCCGCTGGTTCTGGTAGATTTGCCAGCAACATCTGACTAAAATACATTACATGGCGGTAGTCTGGTGTAACTTGAGGGTATTTTTGCACCAATTCATCCAGTTCAGCGCAAAAGTCGGGGTTAGTAAGCATTATCCGCGCTGCTAACGCCCGCCATGCTTGTTCAACTACCTCTGGCTCAAAGGAAAATAAAAAGGATTTGTTACCATTATTTTCTTCCGTCAACACCAGCACTAATCTTAATTTTTCAGTAAATACCAAGCAAAACTGCTCCTTAGCCAAGGGGTCTACTGGTAGTAAAGGTAGCACTGGTTTATGGGGATTTACTGGCTCAGTACTGCTGTCGGTAATCGACATCTGAAATGGCATCAACGCCAAGGGATTAAATGGTTTTGCTGTAAAAGTGATGGTTTGTAAATTTTCAGTCAGGGTAGGGTGACAAAATACCGGTGCAGGAGCCGCTAAAACTAACCCTGGAATGGCATCTGGTGAAGTGGTATCTATTACATCTAATAGTAATTGTTCTGCTGCTACAAGGCTGATGAGCCACTGCTGTTCTGCTTTGGCAGGGGTAGATTCAATTACAGTGGATTGATTTGCAGCTATAATATCTTTGAGACTCGGTAGTATCCATTTAAACACAGGTTATTCACCCCTTGATTTCAGAGCGACTTTCAGCAACTGAGCAAGTTTTGTACTACTTAAGAGGTTATATTTATTTGTCTTCTAACGAAAGTCGTAGAACCGAACAATATAAGGCGGAATTTCCCCTGCCTTGAAAATAGGGAATAGGGAATAGGGAATAGGGAATAGGGAATAGGGAATAGGGAATAGGGAATAGGGAATAGGGAATAGGGAACTACTAGCTTGAAAATCGGGTGTTCGGGGCTAGAAATTGAGATTGGGAATCACCAAGAAAGATTTTCATCTGATAGTTTTATTGTTAACTTTTGTTAAAAGTGGAAATAATGATATTTTTCTCTTGATTCAGAAATTTATTGATAATAATTGTCATCTGGCGAAACGTAAGATTAAGGTTTACAGCAACCTATTTTATGCTATAATTAGGGTGTCCGTGGGTTTACCCTGGAATTTTTTTTGTTAAAGTTTGATGACATAAAGATGTGATTGTTTTATAACATTTTGATATTTATAGTGAATTTGGGTGTGAAGTTAAAAAATTGGCGTTGCATAATTGAAGAAAAAGTATGAATTAGCCTCACCCAATCTTACGCGTAGGGGAATATCCTTAGGGGTAGAGTCAAAGTATAGTTTATTTATGTTCTAATTACCAGGTATCAAGCTATTAATATTTTCAGTACATCCTGTCTTTTGAACTTTCAAAACAGCATTATAGGTTTTTAAAAATTTCTTTTTCAGGTTTTGAATTTCTGGTGAACTTAAAGGACATCTGGTTGTAATTATATAGCAATACTTCCTACATTTAGTTGGATTTTGGGATAGGATTTTAATTGTATTTTTAATCTGTTTCAAGCCATGTTCAACATCTTTTCCTTTCAACTCTATATATATTTCTATGTAAAATTGAGGTGGATTAACAATTAACAACCAATCACACTTCAACCCTTGAATATCTAAAGAATCATCTACCTGTATTTTTGTTACCTCTATTAATTGAGGATTAGAGAAAGTTATTTGACTACTCTTTTTTTCTTTTACTAATATATTTTTATGATTTATTTTCTCAGAACATTTCTCTATATCCACCTAATTTATTCTCCAAGTTCCAACTCCAATAATTCGTCAAACTCTCTACTAAATTCATTAGATATGTCATCGATGATGTTTGTGTCAATTAATTGATTCTCTTGATTGATTATGCTTTTAATTTTTCCATCTTGAATAGTATAAACTCCAATATCGCTGATATCTAACATACGATTTTCAGGAATTATTTTAATCAATTTTTGAATCAAACTCTTATTTTCAGACTTTTTTCGTAATGCTTGTAGAGTATTTCCTGCTTGGATTAAATTATTAAAAGCCGTTAATATATAAGGACTATGAGTAGTTATCAAAAACTTATGTTTTTTATCAGTAAGATTAAAAATCAAACTAATTAAATTGACTATGTACTTTTGAGATTGAGGAAACAAGTGTGCTTCTGGTTCTTCTATAATAAAAAAGCGAGTTTGAGTCATAAAAGGTAAAACAGCTAATACAAGTACCATTGGTAAAGCTTCTTGCTGTCCAGAAGAAGAGTTTGATAAATTTATTCTTCTTTTATTGTGACTATTGTATATCCAGTCTTCACCTTTTTCATATACGTAATTACCAACTATTATTTTATTAATTAATTCATCTACCGCATCAAAATCAATTTTTTGTAGATTAAAGAGTTCTCTGTTTTTATATAATGATTTTACTTTTTCATAGTCTGAACCAAATTCTGTTAAAAAATAATCTATGATAATATCTTGTGACAAAAAGGAAAAAATATTACTTTGTATGTTAGCAAAGAATGAACGACCCGCTGGAATAAAAGTGAGTAGATCAAGTCTAGTTATTTGATTTTCTTTAAGAATATATTGTGAAAAAATTTTGTTGAAATTTACTGTGATATCTATATCTAGAACTATATCTCTTACTATATCTCTTAGAGAATATTTATTTTTATTTGTAGATTCAATATTTTTAATTACCTTGTAATAAATATTCAGCGGAAATCTTTCTACGACTTTTAACTAGATGTTCAGAATATTCAAGAGATAATTTGTGTTTATTATTTGCTACTGTTTTTGTGTGCAAGCTTACATAATAATTATGGAATTGATAGTTAATATTAAACTCTTGTTCCTTCCAAGAATAATCAGGGAATATTTCTTTAAAATTTTTGATAATACTCTGATCGAATTCTCGTTTTTTCTGCTGTTTGAGTATAGAAGAACGATATTTAATAAAAAAATACTTGAAAAAATAAATTAATTTAGCAATTATGCTTTTACCATTGGCTTGGGGACCAATCAAAATGTTGATTTTGGCTAAATCCAATTCAATGCTTTCAATATTTAAAAAGTTTTTGACTGTTAATTTTTCCATATACAAAATTCTACTTTTATACAATACATAAGTATTATATAAATTCTATAAATACAAGGTAACACTATATTGTACATGATAATCTAGATGCTGCATTACAATTAGTAATAAACACAACATTTACTAATATAAACCACGTCTATTTTGAAACCCATAGTTTTTTATTGACCGGTTTTTGTTCCCTATTCCCTATTCCCTATTCCCTATTCCTTGTACAGAACTCATCATTCCCATAATCGTATTTCGTGCATCTTTCAGTGTTTGTACTACAGGTTGCTGACTATGTAAAAAGACCCTAGCACAATTACGTCCCGGCATCCCCGAAATTGAACCCCCTGGATGAGTTCCCGCACCAGTCAAAAATAAACCCTCAATTGGTGTTTTATAATTTGCTAATTCGGGTAAAGGACGGAAAAATACCATCTGTTCTAAAGTCATATCAATATGATAGTAATTCCCCTTATAGGCACCCAATCTTTCTCCTAATTCTGCCGGACTTTCTACCCGACGAGCAATAATTGATTTTTTCAAATTGGGTACATAATCTGCCATTTTTTCAATCACCCGGTCAGCAACTTTATGCTTTAATTCATCTGTCCAACCCGTACCATTTAAACCTATACCTTCTGCACCTTTAATTTGATAGGGTGCGAAAAATTCAATCCATAAAGTATGTTTACCTGATGGTGCTAAACTTGGATCTAAAGCGCTAGGCATTACCACATACATAGAAGGGTCAACATCAGGTATTTCTCCAATCATACATTTACTATGTGCCTCTTCTATATGTGCCATAGAATCGGCAATTAAAATCGAACCAATTAAATATTCGTCTTGATGTTGATGATGGGCAAATATTAATGGTTCATCTAATGCCAAATCTATCTTGAGGATAGTTTCATTATTATTAATAATACGACGTTCTAACCGTGACCACAAATTTGGTTCGACAGCATCTACATCATTTTTATCTACCATTTGTAAGAATAGTCTTTGGGCATCAATATTAGAAATAACTCCATATTTTGCCCGATATTCTTTACCACCATCAACCCTAACACCCAGCGCTTTATTATCATCAATTAATACCTTTTCAACCTGCTGTTCCGTCAGAATTGCACCACCCTGACTTTGAACCAAATTTACCAAAGCTTGCACCAGCGCACCCGTACCACCAAGGGGTCTAGCCATACCTGGATAGTGACGCATTGCCATCATCATCGCACCAATTCCTAGGTTTTTTTGGGAAGGAGGAACCCCCATTTCTGCGGCTAATCTTGCTAGGGGTGCTTTGAGAAATTCGGAATCAAACCACTCATTTAAAATATCTTCCGCACTGGATAACATATTCCGGACAAAATCCATAGTTTTGTTTACGGAACCAGCTACTGCTAAGACATCTTTGAATTTATTGAGATTAAAATTTCCAGCAATATCAATAATCGAATTTGGTGGTGCATTAAACATAGGAGAAATGCCATTAATTACCCGTAACCAATAATCTGTATATTCGGCATATTTTTGGGCATCTCTTTCACTATATTTGGCAATTTCTGCACAGGTTTTTTCTACAGATTTATGACCTAAAAAATATTTTCCATCAGGATGGGGACAAAAAACAACTGGGTCACATTCCAAATATTTTAAACCATATTTTTCTAGTTCTAATTCTTGCACCACTGGACCTAAATGGATAAATTCATGGTCAATGGCACACAAGTTAAATTTAAATCCTGGTGCTTCCTTGGGTAAGCATTCTTCAGTAGTCGCTGCACCACCAGGAACGGAACGTTTTTCTAATAACAAAACGCTGTAGCCAGCCTTCAACAAATAAGCAGCACACACGAGTCCATTATGTCCTGCTCCGATAATGATTACATCATAGTTTTGCATGTTTGTTATTGTCGCATAAATTGGCTGAGTAAGCATAGAGAAAAAATCATTCTCTAGGTAGCAAAGATGTAGAGACGAATAACACGCTTGTTAAGGTAAAAAGCTTGTTAAATCTAGCTTTTTAGACTCTCGTTACAAGGTTTTATCAAGTAGATGCATTTTAGGGTGTCTCTGTTAGCCATTAAGTCTGGAGGCAGAGCCTCCTAGGATGGGTTTCCAGGCTGAGCCTGGAAACGAGTTAAAGTGTGATTTTTTACCTTAAAAGCTAAATTGAGTGTTAATATTTATATAGCGCTTTTCAGTTGAGTGTAGACGCGCAGCGGTAAGCCACTGCGGTGGTGAGGCAGTGCGGCTTCTGTAAGTAAGGGTTTCCCGGCATATAGACGCAGGTCATGCGGCTTCGGTGCAGGGTAGCAAGTGGCGCAACCCGAAGGGCTTCCGGTAGGGTTGTAGACAATCAAACCTCAGCCCTAACCCCTCTCCCAATGGGAAAGGGGGAAAGGGAGAGGGGTAAGGTTCAGCTTGTATTGCACAAAGCATGAAAACCGCTATATTTCTCCGAGAGTAGGGGCACGGCGTCATCAAAGTTACTCTATATACCGAGAGATTATGAATGCCGTGCCCTTACTATACACAGAAACATTGTGAATGATATGTTCCTGATTAAAATTGGAATTTTGAACTTATTTAGAGAAAGGTCATATATTCAGAATTAAGCAAATCTATAAACTGACTGGGTGACTGGGAATAGCCTTGAGAATCTTTGATAAAATTAGAGATAAATAAGCGTTTTTTTGCCCTTGTCATCGCTACATAAAATAGACGCTTTTCTTCTTCTAGTTTGCCATCACGTAGACTGAAGAAAGTGGGAAATTCATTATTCAATAAACCTGCGATAAAAACTGTGTCGAACTCTAAACCTTTTGATTGATGAACTGTGATAATTGGAACTTGATTATTATCCTGGGAAATTTGATCTAAATTTTTTGCTAATGCAGTGTATTCAATAATTACTCGCAGTGCAGTATCTGGATGAAGTTCTAAATTATCCCATTCTTCAAACATTTTGACTAACCTTTGCAGATTTTTGAGATGTTTTTGGTCTTGATGGTGGTAATAATTATGCAAACCTGACTCTACCAATATTTTAGACAATAAATCCGCTGGACGTAATTTTTGGCTGGCATTTTTCCAACTTTCAATATCATCAGCTAAATTTTCAAATTCTTCTCCATATCGATAGACTAAAGCTTGACGATAGTCAGCACGAATTTGAATTAAAGGAATTAAAATTGCTAATAGTTCAACTGTGGTGCGAGTATCATCAACCGCACTATGACTTGGTAAGTGAGTTAGGTTTAATTTGCTTGCTAAATTTTCTAGACTATAGCTATCTGATTCGATAAAACGATTAGCTAAATTCCAAGTATCTGCCCATTTGAATTTAGGAGTTAATAACCCTGTTTTTTGAGCATGGGCTGTTATCATCTTAATGTCAAATCCCAGATTATGACCCACCAAAAAACTATTTTGAATAAAACCTAAAAATTCCTGAAGGACATCTCTTGCAGGTCTACCATGACTGGCTAAAAAGTCATCACTATAACCATGTATTCTTTCTGATTCTCCCACTGGAAGAGTATTAGCAATATAAGCATGAAATTCCGCTTCTAATTTACCATTAACTAATTTAGCAGCAGCAATTTCAATTACTTCATCCTTACTAGGTGAAAAGCCAGTTGTTTCCACATCAAAAACAACTATTGTTCCAGATGTGTAAGCAGTCAATAAATTACTAAAAGGGTCGCCATCAATAAAGGTTTGAATTGATGCCATATCTGTGAGTCTAAAGCCACAATCTTGTCCTTCATCGATGACATTTTTGATGGTTACATCACCAATTCCTCGACTGGGACGTAGTAACATGCGACGCATTGAACCCGTATCAAAAGGATTTAATATTAAGCGTAGGTAAGCTAGAGCATCTTTAACTTCCTTACCCATGAAAAACTTATGTTGCTCAATTGTCACACAGGGAATATTTAATTTCTCTAAACCCTCAGAAATTGTTTTAATTCGGTTATTATTTCGAGTTAATACCGCTACTTTGTTATAAGCAAAATTTGGATTACCGCTTGCTAATTTTTGAATTTGTGTTCCAATCCATCTAGCCTCATTTGATTCAGTTTCTGCTGTATGAACTTGAATTAATTCCCCAACTTCACAAGTTGGTGCAGGAGTAATCTTTGTATGTCTATGTTCAAAAGAATCAGCAAAATTAGAAGCTGCATTCAGTAAAGTTTTCGTAGCGCGATAGTTCCAAGTTAAAGAATATTCTTGAGGTTGAAAATCTTTCTGAAATTGACGAATAACTTTATCAGGTTGAGAACCTCGCCATTCGTAAATAGTTTGGTCTAAATCACCAATCATGGCAAGATTACCAGTACGAGAAGCTAAACTATGGACAATTTCATATTCACATAAATGAGTATCTTGTACTTCATCAATCTGAACAAAATCAAAGCGTTGTTCCCATCTTTGTTTAATTTCTGGATAGGAATAAAACATGGAACGAACATGAAAAATTAAGTCCGAAAAATCCAGTGCATGACGTTCTTGGAGAATGACTTGGTATTGACTAGCTAATTTATCTTCATATCTTCCCAGAGGTGCAAATAATTTTTCTAAGGGATAATTGGGAGATAACTGATAGTCATTAGCTTTAATTTTGCACTCAGATAACTGAAAAAATATTGATTGCGCTTCTCTCTCTCTTGATAACTTAAAGATATCTTTAATCAGTCCAATACAGTCTGTATCATCATAAATAACAAAGTCCGCTGGTAAACCAATTTGACGTGCTTCAATTCGCAGCATCGAAGTACATAAACTATGAAATGTTTTGATAGTAATATGGCGAAATTCCTGGGGACAAAGTTTTGCTAACCGCTCACTCATTTCTTTAGCAGCTCGATTAGTGAAAGTCAAACAAAGGATTTTTTGAGGAGGAATACCGTTATTAATAGCTTTAACTACTCTTGCTGATAAAACACGGGTTTTACCAGTTCCCACTGGTGCTAAAACTAAAATTGCTCCATTGATATGGTTGATAATTTTTAGTTGTTCCGGGTTTGGTTGGGTTGGGGACATATAAAGTTTAATTATTATTATATAGAAATCCGGTTTGATGTATGAATTGACTTGTAAAGGAAGGGAACAGGGAATAGTGAGTCCACCCCCTTCGGGTTCCCCGCGTTGAGGGGAGTGGCGAACCCGAAGGGGGAATAGGGAATAGGGAACAGGAAACAGGGAATAGGAAACAGGAAACAGAAAGTGTACTGATATTTTTTGAAAAAAGTAACTGCTACTTGTTTAATGTTGTAATCTTGTCTATAGCGGTTCTCAATAAGCGTGAGGTACGTTTTAAAGCTGTTTGTTTTGATATAAAAGGTTCGTGTGTACTTCAGTTGCCTGGGAACGGCTATAATTAAATCAACAATTTATTGTCAAAATTCATCAAAACCTAGAATTAGTAATTTATTTCATTTGTCACCAGCTTAATGTTTCTGCAAAAAGTCTTCTTAAAAAAAACTTTTGCAGAATCCAAAACTCATACTCATACTATCCTTTAGTATTTCTTTTTGTCCAAGCACTCACCCATTAGATACAAAGATAGGACTTACGATATTGTCACAATCATTCGTCGGTACCTGACACTACAAACCCTAATTTATAAGGAATTAAGGTGAAAACCCCGTGTCAAAAGACCGGGGATGTTGGCGTAGCCTTTCCGTAGTCCTCTTCTGTCACTTTCCGAAAAGTCTTGCAATTTATAAATTCTGTAACTCTTCTGTGGAAAGCGATCGCTCAGTTATTTCTGAATATAATTTCCACAAGATGAGAAAAACATCAATTTTTGATTCAAAACATCTCAACCTATTGGTATTAGGTCTCTTGAGAATTTATTATTGATAGGAGAAA
>JAAUYD010017198.1_pt1 | contig 10292 bp, 3 predicted proteins | sample 7278101 | NCBI WGS metagenome assembly JAAUYD01 (sample SAMN14350128, study PRJNA611818) | marine sediment metagenome | isolation source: surface marine sediment (0.6m) | place: French Polynesia: Moorea | collected 2018-08
CGCCGAGTCGCGTCCGATGGTGCACGAGCGCCCCAAGGGCCAGCGCACGCCCGGCATGTGCCAGGTCACCTGCATCGCCAAGCTGCCCGATCTCTCCTGGGACGAGTTCTACGGCATCTGGACGACGGACCACAAGAAGGTGGCGATCGAGACGCAGTCGACGACGGGCTACGTGCGCAACGTCTTCGTGCGCCCGCTCACCGACGCTGCGCCGCAGCAGTGGCACGCGATCGTGGAGGAGACCTTCCCGATCGGCGCGCTCGACGACCCGAAGGTGTTCTACGACGCGGACTCCGACGAGAAGCTGAAGGCGAACCTCGACCGCATGATGCAGAGCTGCAACCGCTTCCTCGACATGGAGCCCCTCGAGTTCACCCACATGTCGGAGTACTGGCTCGGCTGAGCCCGCCTAGCGCGGGGGCGTGCCGAAGGGCCGCCGCTTCTTCGCCTGCCGCGTCAGCTGCGCGATGAGCGTTCCGTAGCTGCCGTCGAGCTCCCGGGCACTGCGCAGGCTCACCTCGGCGGCTTCGAAGTCCCGCGCCACGATCTGCGCCTGGGCCAGTCGGATCAGGCCGTACTCGGTCGTCTGCGGCGGGTCGCTCATCAGGGCGATCTCGTGCCGCGCGATCTTCATCAGCAGGGGCTGGAACTCGCGCGCGCCGAGGCGGGGTCCGAGCAGCGGGTCCTCGAGGATGTGCGGCAGCGTCAACACGCGACGCTCCGCCGCCGCCTCGAGCAGCGGCAGCCCCACCTCCCACCGGCCGGCGTGGATCGCCATGCGACCCTGCTCGCGCTTCGCCTGGGCGCCGTCGGGCCAGTGCGCCGTCGCGTCGAGCGACGGGCCCGAGGGCGTGCTCCACACCACGGCGCGCTGGTGGCTGGCCCAGGCGAAGAAGAGGAGCACGCACGCGACGAGGCCCAGCCCGACGCGCGGCGCCGCGTCCAGCCAGCGTCGGGGCAGCCGCTCGGCGAGCGTCGCCGCCGCGAGCCAGCTGCCGCCGATCAGGCCGGGCAGGATGAAGTAGAGGTAGCGGTCCGCCATCGGGTAGCGGAAGGGAAGGAACTGGCTCACCGGGGCGAAGGCGGCGGCGGCCCAGATCCAGAAGGGCAGCTCCGGCAGGTGCCCGCGTGCCGCGTGCACCAGCCGCGCGCCGAGCGCCACCGCCAGCACCAGCGCCAGCCACACCCACGGGTCGCCGAAGCCGGTGGCGGCCGGCGGCTCCTGCCAGGCGGAGACGCCCAGCGTCGTGAAGGCCATCACCAGGTAGCGCGCGCCGAAGGTGGCGCTGCTCAGGACGCGCAGCAGCGGGTCGTCGCTCACCGGCGGGATGCCGATGTTGGCCGCCTGGTAGGAGAGGACGGCGATGCCGGCGAAGCCCAGGAAGGCCGCGCTCCACGCGACGATCGAGGTGCGATCGGGCGGCGGCGGCTCCTCCGCACCCCGCTTGCACCACTCCTGCGCGAGCAGCACCGGCAGCGCGACCGCGGTCATGGGTTTGGCGAGCAGGCCCGTCGCGAAGAGCGCGGTGCCGAGCCAGGGGCGCTGCTCGCGCACGAGCAGTGCGCCGAGCGCGCACGCCATGGCGAGCAGGGTCTTCAGCTGCGAGATCCAGGTGGCCACCTCGGCGCTGGCCGGGTGGAAGAGGAAGAGCGCCGCGCCCGCGGCCGCCGCTCCGTTCGGGACGCCGGCACGCCGCATCCACGCCGCCAGCAGCACGCCGCACAGGGCGTGCAGCGCGAAGTTCATGATGCGATAGCCCGGCGTCGCCGCACCGAACACGGCCCACTGCGCCATGTGCGTCAGCATCTGGGTCGGCGCGTAGTTCGCCGTGACGAGGTTGTTCGAGCTCGCCGGATCGAACATCGCCCAGACGTTGCTGGCCGTGATCTCCTGGACCCACGGGTTGTAGGGCAGGTAGATGTTGTCGTCCGAGATGAAGGGCGCGCTCAGCGCGGGCCAGTAGAGGGCCAGGCTCGCGCCCAGCAGCAGCAGGAAGAAGAGCAGCGTGTCGCGGCGACTCACGCCAGCGGGACGGAGGGGCTCGGAGCCTCGCACCACTGGCGCAGCGCGCGGAGCTTGCCGTCCACGTACTCCGCCGCGAGCCGGCGCACGTCGAAGCGGTCGACCGTGCCGCCCACCACGGCGATCGAGTTGCTGGCGGCGAGGTGGATGCCCAGCCGCGTGGCGTCGTGATCGTCGGCGAGCTGCCAGGTCTGCTCGAAGCGGAAGAGCCCGAGCGAGACGTTCGAGCGCAGCCGCGCCTCGTGCACCACCTCGACGGGCCGCTCGCGCAGCTCCACCGGCACCGAGCCGAGCTGGTAGCGCCAGCGGATGCGGCTGCCGACCTCCGGGAAGTCGTCGGCCGGCTCGACCAGCGACAGGATGGACTTGTCCCAGCGGATGAGCTCGGCGGGCGTCGTGAGCGCCTGCCACACCCGGGCGCGGGGCGCGTGGATCAGCGCCGAGAACGCGGTCGTGAGGACCCCGGCTGCGGGCTTGTCGGGCATCGCCCCGAGGATGCCCCCTCCCGCCGCTGCTGCAACCGCCGGCGTTGCGAGGCGCCCTCAGTGAAAAGGTCGTGCGCCCTCAGCTGGCCCGTGCCACGTGCTCCGCCTCGCGCAGGCGCCGCGTCAGCACGCGGAAGATCTCGAAGGAGATGTCCGGGACCTGTCGCACCAGGTCGCGGAAGGCGGCGCCGTCCAGGGTGAGGACGTGGCAGCGGCTGGTGGCGACGGCCGTGGCGGTGCGTCGCTCGTCCGTGAGGATGGCGATCTCGCCGATGTAGTCGACGGCGGTCATCGAGTTCACCAGGCGCTGCTCGCGGGTGCCGTAGTCGATGAGGATGTCGACCGACCCGTCGAGCAGGAGGAAGAGCTTGTCGCCCGGATCGTTCTCGCGGAGGATCACCTCGCCGGGAAGATACTCGGCGTCCTCGCTGGCCTTCAGGATCGCGTCGACCTGCTCGAAGCTCAGGTTCGCGAAGAGGTCGATCTGCTTGAGTGCGAGGAGTCGTTCCATGGTCTGCTCCCTCATCGTGGGGTCATCGGGCCGGGGGTCGAGCGCGCGCGCCGCGTCGCGCACCCAGGGGTTGTCGCTGCTCCGACAGGCCTCGACCAGGCCTGCGGTGTCTTCGGGCAGGTCGAGCTCCTGCGCGGCGCGTCGGCTGCGCTCCTCGAGTGAGCCGGACTCGTGGAGTGCGGCGAGCTTGCCGGCCGCCTCCCGGTCGCCCAGGTTCGAGAGCACCTCGAGCGCCTCGCCGCGGGAGCGCGAGCTCGGTGCCAGCTCGCGCTCCACCTTGCGGATCACCGATTCGTTCTCGAGCAGCCGGAGGATCCGGAACGCGATGCGGCGTTCGCGCACCATCGCGTCGAGTAGCGCCTCGCGCAGGAAACGTCCGCCGAGGGCCTCGTCGTCCGGCGCCTGTTCGAGGGCGAGCAGATACCACCAGGCCCGGGAGGCGCGGTGCCGCAGCTCGCGCTGCAGGAAGGCACGGGCGTTGCGCTCGCCGCTGCGTGCCACCGTGCGCAGCGCGGCCAGCACGGCGACCTCCGAGCCGTCGCGCAGCGTCGGCTCGGCGGCGGCGATGCCGAGGTCGCCGAGCTCCGCGAGGGTCTGCTCGGCTTGGCTGCGCACCGGCGGCATGGGATCGCGCAGCCGCGCCGCGACCAGGGCGACGTTGTCGGGCCGGGCGACGCGCCCGCCGAAGGCGACGGCGCTGCGGCGCACCTCGGGGTCGTCGTCGCCGAGGCACGCCATCAGGAAGTCATCGCCCAGATCCGGTGCCGCCTCGTCGGCGGCGAGGCGCCGCAGTGCCGCGGCGCGGATCGGCGCCTCGCTGCTGCCCACGCACTCGACCACCACCTCGCGCAGCGCTGCCGGCGCGATCTCCAGCGCGGCGCAGGCTTCCGGTGCGTGCGCCGAGCGAAGCATCTTCTCGAGCAGCTCGTCGCCCTCGCTCGGCGCGAGCAGGCACGCCTCGGCACGAACCCGCGGGTCCGGATCCTGCTGGAGCTGCTCGGCGCGCGTGCGGACGAAGCCCCGCTGCTCGGTCAGCGCGGCGATGCCGCGCAGGGCGGCCAGGCGCACGTCGGGCTCCGGGTCGTCGAGCGAGAGCGCCAGCGTGCCGGCCAGCCGGTCCTCCCGCATGTCCGCCAGCGCGGCGATGCTGGTGCGCCGCACCTCGCGATGGGGATGGGACGCCGCGCGGACGAGCGGATCGACCAGGCCGCGCGACTGCAGGGCCGGCACGAGCTGGAGCAGCGTCGAGGCCGGCCGCGCCGAATCCTTCGACAGCGCCTCGTCGAAGAGCGACACCAGCCGAACCGACTCCCAGCTGCCGATCGCGTCCTCGACTTCGTCGAGGTCGAGGCGACCGGTACGCAGGTGGTCCACCAGCGTTCCCAGGTACGCGCGACGCGCGCGCCAGTTGGCGAGCAGGTAGAGCAGCGCCGCGGCGCTGCCGACGATGCAGAGGGCCTTCGGGTCGGGATCGCCCAGCAGGATCAGCGCGAGCCCCGCCGAGGCCATGCCGGCGTAGACCACGATCCCCTCGAGGAAGGCGCGCACCCGACCGCGGAAGCGCGCGGGCATCGCATTCTGGATGAGCGAGCGGACGGGGGCCGCCATCGCGTTGTCCATCAGCTCCTCGGCGACGCGGGCGATCACGCCGGTCGAGACCCAGCTGGACGTGGCGAGGCCACCGAAGGCGCCGAGCAGCAGCACCGGATGCACGAGGTTCGCGCCGCCCACTCCGATCTTGCGGATCAGGAAGGGGGTGACGATCAGCCCGACGAAGATCTCGACCACGTTCGTGACGGCGAAGTAGATGCTGAGGAAGGACGCGAGCGCATCGGGCTCGGGGTACCAGTAGGCGAAGATGCGCGAGTAGAGGTACTCGACGAAGAAGGCGGCCACGACCATGGCGGCGGCCGAGATCACGAGCCAGCGCGCCAGCGGCGAGGTCTGCGCGAACTGCACGGCGCCGCGCATGCTGTCGACGGAGGTCTCGTCCGCCTCGTGGAGCTCGAGGGGGCCCCAGCGCCGCAGCGCTCGCCGCCCGAGCAGCAGCATGCCCGCCGCCGCGACCAGCGTGGCGCCCCAGGCGGCGATCAGCGAGGCCGGTCCGACGAAGGCGTTGAGCCCGATCGCGAGCAGGCCGCCCAGCACGCCGCCGATGCTCGCGCCGAGCGTGAAGAGCGGCACGAGCCGCTTGCTGGCCAGCGTGTCGAAGTAGTCTCCGCTGAAGGTCCAGAAGTGGTTCAGGAAGACCGCCATCGACAGGTGCCAGAGGCAGTAGGTCACCCAGTAGATCCAGGGCGCCTCGGCGATCACCAGGCTGGTGGACGCGAGCAGCAGCGCGCCGGCACCCGCCAGCATCTGCCAGAAGAGCGTGTCGTTGCGTGCCGAGCCGACGCGGGCGGCGTAGAGCATCGAGCCGAGCACGGTCACCACGGCGGCGGCGACGAAGGCGATCGGCAGCTTGTCCACGCCGACCTTCGCCAGGAAGAGCGCTTCCGCTCCGGCGAGGCCCACCGTCTCCGCGGCCGAGACGAGGGTCAGCAGCCCGGCGAAGAAGAGGAAGCGCGTGCGTTCGTCGGCGCGGACGTCGGGTAAGAGTTTCCAGAACAGGTGTGCGCCCACCTTCACTCCGCAGCCGGCGGCTGCCCGCCCAGCCTACCTGTGGCGGGGTCCCGAGTCGAACCGGGGGGTGCTAGTCGTCGGTGCGCCGGCCGGCGTCGAGCTCGGAGATGAGGAAGGCGCGCATGGCGTCCGGCGCCACGATCTCGGACAGGGAGCCGACCTCCCGGGCCCGCTCGACGCTGTGGATCGCGTCGAACTCGGCGGCCACCTCCGCCTGCTTCTCGAGCAGGGTCTCCTCGAGCTGCTGCTCGAAGCGCGCGCGTGCGTCGGGCGTGCCGCGGGTGCGCGCCTCGCGCTCGAGCCGGGCCACCTCCGGGTCCGCCAGCGCCCGTGCGCGGACGTCCCGAGGGAAGACCACCGCCGCCGCCGCGCCGCCTCCGATGACCGACGCGTAGGATCCCTCCAGCGCGGCCGCCTTGAGGCCCGGGTTGAGCTCCTGCGAGAACACGACGTATGCGCCGCCGTGGTATCGCGAGACCACCAGGAAGACGATCGGCCCCTCGAAGTTCACCACCGCACGCGCGATCTCGGCGCCGTACTCGAGCTGGAGCTTGCGCATGCTCTCCGGCGAGCCGTCGAAGCCGGAGAGGTTCGCGAGCACGACCACGGGCCGGTTGCCGCTGGCGGCGTTGATCGCGCGCGCCACCTTCTTCGACGACTGGGGGAAGAGCGTGCCGGCGTTGTAGTCGCCCGGACCGTCGTGCGGGCGGTACCCGCTGCGCTCGACGTTCCGGCTCTCGATGCCGATCAGGCAGACGGGCTCGCCGCCGATGTGCGCGTCCCAGACGATGCCGGTCTCGGCGCCGACCCAGGCGCGCCAGCGCTCCAGGTGCCCGCCGTCGTCGTCGATCACCGCGCGCATCACCGCGCGCATGGGGAAGGGGCGTTTGCGGCCCGGGTTCGTCGCGTCGTCGAAGATCTCGCCGACGCGCTCGAAGTCGCTGGCGCCACCGCCGTTGGTCTCGAGATCGCAGGGCACGTCGCGGATCGAGCGCGAGGCGACGTCCGCGGTGGCGAAGGGGCGCGGCCCCGCCTCGCCCGGGACGACGTAGGTGTACTCGTAGTGCTGGTAGAGGATGCGGAACGCGTCGGCGAGATCCTGGGCCACGTACTGCGCCTCGCCGTTCGGGCCCATGATGTGCTCGAAGCCGCCGATCGCCGGCTCGTCCTCCGCGGAGACGGCGCCGGAGGCCTCGAGCGCGGCGCGTCCGGTCAGCACCATCGACGCGCGGGGCGTCATGATGAGCGCACCGCGGTTGTGCATCAGCATGGTCGCCAGTGCGTCCCAGTAGCTCTGCGCGCCCACGTTCACGCCGGTGACGATCACGTGGATCGTGCCGCCGTCCTGGGTGAACTGGACGATGCGCCGCACCACCCGCGCCGTGGCGTCGAGGTTCTCGGTGCCGCTGTCCATGGCGATGCGCGCGCCGCTCGAGACGGGAATCCACTCGAGCGGCAGGCGCAGCTCCTGCGCGAGGTCGATCGCAGCCTCGATCCGATCGCACTCGTCCGAGGCCAGCGAGCCCATGCCCTGCGTGGGATCCGAGAGCAGCAGCACGCGCCTGATGCCTTCCGGAACCTTGTCCGTGGGCGTCGTGATGAGCCCGAAGACCACGGAGCAGACGTTCTGGCCGAAGGGCCGGCCCGAGCAGGGCAGGGCCAGGGGACGGTCGGCCTTCGGGTCGAGCTCGTACTCGACGAAGGTCCCCGTCGGCAGCGGACTCTCGGGGTCGCCGCTCCCAGGGCTGCCCGTGAGCATGCGGACGATCTCGTAGGGGTACACCAGACGGCGTCGGCGCGCCTCGACGACGCGGCGCTCGTAGTCGCTGCGCGGCTCGAGCGGCGCGTCGCGCGGCTCCCGCCACTGCTGCGTCATGTTGGAGCCCGTGATGTCGGAGATCACGATCTCGATCTCGCGCGCGGCCGCCGCGGGCGCTTCCCGGTCGAGGAGCCGCAACCGAACGACGACCTTCTCGAGCCCCAGGTTGCGCGTGGCCGGCGCCAGGCGGCGCGCGAGGTGCTCGGCGACCTCGGGGTCGAGGAAGATCTCGGGCGTCACGAAGACGTGGATGCGGTTCCACTGGAGGCGTCGCTTCGGATCGCGATCGGCGAGCATGCCGCGCAGCGCGCGCGTGGACTGGTGGAAGATGCGCTCGAAGGCCGCGAGGTGCAGCGAGGCCTCGCGCCCGTCCTCGGGGGAGCGGGTGCGCAGGTCCGCGAGCACGATCAGGCGCTCGTCGCCCTCGGCCTCGCGGCTGCGGCCGTGGAAGCAGTAGACGTCCTCGGGCCCGTGCAGGCGTTCGAGCTCGAAGTTCGAGAAGCGGTCGAGGTCGATCCGCGCCGCCGCCTCGGGGTGGATCCCATGCAGGCTCAGGTCGGTCCGGAAGCCCGTCGTCGTGGGCACCCAGGTCCAGTGCAGGTGCGCGCCCGTCGCGTCGACACCCGTCAGGGTCACCCGGCCGGCCGGCACGCCGGCCCCTGCGAGCGACTTCTCGAGCAGCTCGAGCGTGGCCTGCCAGAAGCCCTCCGGGTCCGACTCGTCGGAGGTCACGAACAGCTCGATCGCGTGCACCGCGGGCCACTCGTGGCTGTCCTGACCCGCGGACGCCGCCATCGCGAGCTCGGCGTAGACGTCCGCCACGGAGCCGGCCTTGGCCTGGCCCGCGAGCACGAGGCGTCCGCCGGGCAGCTCGAGGCGTTCGAGCCGGTGGTCGCCGGCGAGCAGCGAGGCCTGCGCGACGGGCACGGCCGGCGAGTAGGTGCGTCGCAGATGCGTGGCCAGCGAGATCGCGCGCCGCCTCGGGTCGGGATCGGCGAGCCAGTTCCCGACGCGGTCGAAGACCACGCGCGGCGCGTCCGCGAGATGGGAGAGCACCTGCTCCGGCGGTGCGGTCGGCGCCGCCTCGGCCGCCTCGAGCCAGGCCGCCACCTCCTTGGTGGTCTGGTCGACGAGACGATCGATCTCGGGACGCTCGAAGATCTGGTAGCGGGCCAGCGTCGCGGCATCCGCGACCGCGTGCGAGACGAGCCCGCGCATGCCCGAGATCGTATCGAGCGCGCGCTGCAGGGACGCGTCGCCCACGAGCCCGCCGCTCTCGGCGCCGAGGGTGCCGAGACGCCGCAGCATCGCGAGCACGAGCCGGTCGCGCAGCTCGGGCGAGAGCTGGCTCGCGAGCAGACGCAACACGGCGCGCTCGATCGCCGGCGAGGGCTCGAGCGTCGTGATGCCGTAGTGGACGAGCGCGCGCCGGACGAGATCGAGGTACTCCTCCGCGAGCCCCGCGCCACTGGCGCGCAGGCGCCGCACGAACATGCGCAGCCGTTCGGCGTTCGACGGGCCCGTCACGCCGCTCGCCGAGGCGGCGGGCGAGCGGATGAACAGCTGCGCCACGTCCGCGAAGGAGACGAGCTCGTGGCGGATCTCCGCGAGCTCCTCGCGGAAGCTCGTGGACAGACCGTCCGGCAGCGGCTCCTCGAGGAAGGCGGCCAGCCGATCCGCGCGCTCGGTGTTGGCGTCGTAGCCGAGCAGCACACGACGCACCTCTTCGCGAGCCGCCTCGAGCGCGGCACGGCGGATCGCTCGCGGCGCGGCGTCGGCGGCCTCCAGATCCGGGCGCCCGAGGCGCTCGTCGCCCGCGGGCGCGAAGAGCGGCTCGAGCAGGTCGGGGCGCTCTTCGAAGGCGATGCGGCCGGTCGCGGCGGCATCCTCGTCGTCCTCGGCCGAGGGATCGATCACGAGGATCACGTCGCCCGCGGCCACCTGCTCGCCCTTGCGGACGCGCACCTCGGTGACGACGCCCGAGACCGGAGCGTCGAAGCCGACCTCCATCTTCATGGCTTCGAGCAGGCCGAGCGGCTGCCCCGCGCGGACCGTGTCGCCGGGCTCGACGTGGACGCCCACCACCATCGCGGGCGCGGCGGCGCGCACCTGGCCGGCCGTCTGCGAACCGAACAGGTGGGTGCGCCCCTCCACCTCGACGCGCAGGCCCGTGTCGGTGACGTCGTAGAGAACGCGGTGGCTCTGGTCGCCGATCTCGACGCGCGCGGTGTGGTGGCCTTCCTCGCGCAGGGTCGCGGTCACGACCCGGCCGTCGAGGTGCACGCGGTAGCGCCAGCTGCCCATCGCGTAGATCGCGAGCCGGTAGGCCTCGCCCTCGTGGGTGAGATCGATCTCCTGGCCCGCCGAGGCCGGCGGACGCGCGGAGGCGAGCGTGCTCGCATCCGTGAAGAAGTTCAGGCGCGCGTCGGAACGCTCCTGTTGATAGGCGAGGATCCCCGCCGCGATCAGCGCCGGCTCCGCGTACTCGCGCGGGCCACGCGCCGCGCTGATCCGGTCGAGCCAGGTCGTGTCGACGCCTCCGGCCCGGAAGTCGGGATGCTCGAGGATCTCGAGCAGGTAGCCCTTGTTCGTCGTGCCGCCCTCGATCACGAGGTCGAAGTCGAGCAGGGCCGAGGCCAGCCGCGCGCGGGCCTCCTCACGCGTCGCTCCCGTCGCGATCACCTTCGCGACGAGCGAGTCGAAGGCCGGCGGCACCGAGCTGCCCGTCGCCACGCCCGAGTCGAGGCGCACGCGCGGGCCGAGCGCGGGATCAAAGCGCACGATGCGTCCGGGCGCGGGCAGGAAGCCCGCGTCGGCGTCCTCGGCGCAGAC
>JAAUYD010080518.1_pt1 | contig 10292 bp, 12 predicted proteins | sample 7278101 | NCBI WGS metagenome assembly JAAUYD01 (sample SAMN14350128, study PRJNA611818) | marine sediment metagenome | isolation source: surface marine sediment (0.6m) | place: French Polynesia: Moorea | collected 2018-08
AGCAGCATTCACCCGGTGTGCGCCGGTGCCGTCGGCTCGCCATCGTCTGACCGCTCGATGGCCACGGGATCCCCTGGAAGGACAGTCCCGCCGGTCAGCACTCTGGCGAAAATCCCCTCCCGCGGCATGACGCAATCTCCCACTTGATGAAAGATCGCGCATCGCTGGTGACAGGTTTTGCCGATTTGGGTGACCTCGAGTCGAACCGCCGATCCCACCCGTAACCGGGTGCCCACCGGCAGACGCCACAGCTCGATGCCCTTGGTGGTGAGATTCTCGGCGAAATCTCCAGCGTTGACCGACAGCCCCTTGGCGCGGATGCGGGCGATGCTCTCTTCGGCCAGCAAACTGATTTGGCGATGCCAATCGCCGGCATGGGCATCGCCCACCAGCCCATGGCCCGCCCGCAGTTCGCCGGATGGGAGATTGAGCTTCTTTTCGCCCTTGCGTTGACTGATGGAGACAGCGGTGACGCTGGCTGTTGACATCGCATCCTCTTGGGCTCGATGGCCGTCTATGCTTGAAGCGGTCTCTTCTGGCCGCATGATCGCGGCAGTATAGCACAGATCTCCCCAGCCCGCCACGCAGAGGCGCTTGGCGCTGCAAAAGATGGAGACCCGTCCGATGGCCGCTGAGCGGCACAGACGGGTCTCTGGTGAGGTGGCTTGGCCGAATGGTAGTGGCTAGGAGCCGGCCTCGGGTATCGCATCGGGGGAAAAGCTCTTGGGAACCCCCTCGTAGGGTGTTCGTCGCTTTGATTTGAGCAGGCTGGGATCGCGCATGGTCTTTAGGATGTCGATGCTCTCTTTGAGCCCCCGGTTGACGCGGCACAGCTCCAAGGCCATACCGACCAGCTGCGCCACCGATTGGACAAAATTGACATCATTGAGGGTGAATTCCCAGGGGTCGGCGGTGTAGACGCGCATACAGCCGATGAGCTTTCTGGCTGTTGAGATGGGCACCGACAGAATGCTGGCGATGCCCTCCTTGACCGCCGCCTGGGGGTATTGGATGCGGGGATCGTCCGTCACGTCGTAGATGGCCACCGGCTGACGATCTTTGAGGGCGCCGGGCAGAGAGCGCAGCGCGTTGACAGGCCCCTTGTTGAGGTATTCTTCGCTAAGTCCATAGCTGCCGGCCAACTCCAGCTTGTCGTGCTTGGGGTTGAGCAGGAAGAGGGCGCACCCCTTGACCTGCAGGCTGGAGGAAACACCTTCCACGGTCACCAGAACGATCTCGTCGGGATCGCGCAGAACGGAGATCGCTTTGGTGATCTTCAGTAGGGTTTCGTAGTTGACAATCGGTTTTTGCATGGGCCGCCTCCTTCTACTTTTGGATGTTTTCCCGCAGCAGCAATCGATATGCCGCTGGAGGGGAGATGGGCCAGCAGATCGGCTTGGACGGAGGAAATTGTTTGGCGCACCGCTCTGGCCGAGGGGTCGGAAACTGGTCCCCATGCTGGCATGCAATGGGTTGGGCATCCGGCCTGGGGGGCAGCTGATGTTGAACGATGGCAGCGTGATGTGACGGATTGCGTGAGTTTCAGTCGCAACGGTTGCGTCGAAGTGCGCCGATAGCGTCTCGGACCCGGTAGCCACTCGAGCGGTTCAGGAGGTCTGCGGCAGACACGGTATGGATGTAAATGATCGCCGGATATTGGAAGCATAACCGCGATCCGCCGCCGCTGGCAAGCCCTAATTGGTGAGCTGCTCAGGTCCCCGCGTCATTCCCTGCCGGGTGTCTCCGCCTCCGGCGGATAGAAGGCGTAGCCAACACCATAGACGGTTTTGATCACCTGGACATCGGGCAGGTGAGCGCCGATCTTTTTGCGAATGTTCTTGATGTGGCTGTCGATGGTGCGGTCATATCCTTCAAAGTCGTAGCCCTGGACCAAGGCGATCAGGTCACTGCGTTCAAAGACCCGCTCGGGGTGGGTCATGAGTACCTTGAGCAGGTCGAATTCATTTGGCGTCAGGTGGAGGATCGCTCCCTTTACCGTGACCCTGCGGGTGGCCACTTCCAGGAGCAAGGCGCCGGCCGTGATCTGTTGGGTTTCCGCTGCAGGACGCGCGCGGCGTAGGACTGCCTTTACTCGGGCGACCACTTCGCGGGGACTGAACGGTTTGCAGATGTAGTCATCGGCACCCATCTCCAGACCGACCAGACGATCCACCTCGTCTACTTTGGCGGTGAGGATCAGGATGGGCAGATCTGAAAAGGCCCGCACCTCACGGCAGATGGTCAAGCCGTCTTTGCCGGGCAGCATCAGGTCGAGGATCACCAGGTCGGGCGGCTGCCGACGGATCCGCTCCACCGCGCGCTCACCACTGTTGAGCAGATCCACCTGGTAATCGGAGCGTTGGAGGTAGTCCCGCAGGAGGGTGGCGATCTTCTGTTCATCTTCGATGACGAGTATTTTGGGCTGGGCCTTCATCGTTGACGCCTCCGGTGCGGCAGGGGGAAGGGGGCGGCGGGGGTCGGTATCATGGGCAGGCGGACCGTGATGATCAAGCCCCGGGCTGGTCCGGCAGCATTGGCGGCGGAGATGGTGCCGCCGTGACCTTCCACGATAGTCTGGCAGACCGAGAGGCCGATCCCCGATCCCCCGGTAGTGCGGCTGCGGGAGGGATCGACGCGGAAAAGCCGATCGAACAGGTGGGGCAGGGCCTCTTCGGGGACACCGGGACCGTTGTCCCTGAAGCACAGCTCCATCCGGCGCCCGAGGCGCTGCCCGACAATGGTCAGTCGATCCGCCCCTATGGCGTGCCGCAGCACATTGTGGAGCAGATTGGTAAAGAGTTGGTGGAGCCGCTCGCTGTCCCCCATCACCTTCAGGTTTGACACCGGCGATAGCTCACAGGCGAGGGCAATTCCCGATTCCCCCAATCGGTGCTCAAAAAGCTCCAGCACCGTCATCAGCACGCGGCCGGGGAGAACGGGCGCCAATTCCAGGGTGAAGCCGTCCGCCTCTGCACGGGCCAACTCGTGCAGATCGGAAACGATGGCGATGAGGTGACTCACCTCGGCGTGCAGCGAGGCCACCGCTTCTGGCGTTATGGGACGTACGCCGTCTTGGACGGCTTCGATCTCCCCCAACAGCACGGCGAGAGGGGTTCTTAACTCGTGGGAGATGTCCCGCAACCACTGGTGCTGACGTCGCACATAGCGCTCCAGGTTGGCGGCCATGGCATTGAAAGCATCCGCCAATTGGCCCAATTCGTCATCCCGGTTGGTGATGGGAATGCGGGTATCAAAGCGTCGATCACCGAGCCTGCGGCTGGCGGCAGCCAGGCGGTGGATGGGGGCTGTCAGGTGTCTGCTGAACCCGAAGGCCAGCGCACTGCCCACAATGAGAATGATAAGCCCCACCCAAATAAGGGTTTCCACTTGGCGCTGCATGAAGGCCTTGTCCACAGGATAGATGAGGGCCCCGCTGGCATCTACGCCCACCCACCCCACGGTGCGGCCGGCCACTTCCAGGGGGTGCATGATCTCAATTTCGGGCATCGAAGGAATTCCGCTGATGTATGCCTGCCGAGCGTCAAAGAGGGTCAAGCGATCGGCCAGTTGGATGAGATCGATGGTTTCCCGCAGGGCGCTGCCGTCCCGGCCGCCGCTGCGGCCCCCAGCGGCGGAGGTGATCTTGAGATCATCGCCGAGGATCACAGCGGGTTCTGCTCCCTCCGATGCGGGCACCCGCTCCGCTGAAGCTGCGGCGGCTTCCGGCTCCCCGTGAATCTGGATGCGACGCGGCAGGCGGCCTCCCAGGCGGATGAAGCGCTGCCAGCGCCTCGGTCTGGTTTGAAAAATCTCCCAATTGCCGCGATCGGCATAGATCTGCTCGATTTTGGGGATGAGGTTGGCGATGATCCGATCCTCACGCTCCCGCAGATACCGGCTGAAATTGCGCTCCGAAAAATAGCGCACCGACACCAGAATCATGCTGGCCGTCAGCAGGGTCAGGAGGATGAATGCCCCCATGATCTTAAAGGAGAGGCGTATCTGCATGCCACTTCGAGGTCCCTGGTCCAGGACGCCGCGCTGTTTTGAACCGCCGCACGGCCCGATCTTTCCGTGATGTCCACGGAATTCGTTGTATCAATCCGATGCATAAAAGGAAATAGGGACAGCACCCGTTCGAAACGGCGACGGCGCCGAGCATCGCTGTGCTCGGCGCCGTCGGGCCGCTCTCCCTCACTGGCCTCGCTTCAGCCGTCGGCATAGGCCTGGCCCCAGGTGGTGTACCGCTTCATCACCCAGCCCATGCGACCATCGGCAATGCGGACAAAGAGCCAGCCATCTGAGGTGGCTTGTACGCTGAGGTAGGTCCCCTTGGGTACTTGCAGGAGGATGGGGTGGTGCCGGCCCGGATTCTGGCGCACGTTGAGCAGATGGGCTGTCACATGGGCGGATCCCAAATCGGGGTGGTGCCGGTGGTGCCGATAGGGGGTTCCATACCAGTTCGGTGATGCCGGCGGTGGGGGCGGCGCCGGTCGGTGTACGACCACTTTGGGCTGATGGAGGGCACTGGCCGCAATGGCGGCGCCCGTGATGAGGCCGAGCCCCAGGAGTCCGGCGCCCACTGCGTGCAGGTGTACCCGGTGATGGTGGCCACTGTGGTGGTGCTTGTGCGGGTAGTAGTGCCGAGAACGATGGCCTCGGCCGGCCCAGGCCGGCATGGCCAAGGTGAGAACCAGGAGCGTCACCAAACCGATCTTCAGGGATTTCGTCATGGTCGGCCTCCAATTCGTTGGGGGTGAAGCGCGTGCCCGCACTGGTGGTCCAAAGGGGGCTCGCGGCTATCTACCACTGTCCCAGGATAAGCCCCAAATGTGGAGGAAATGTGGAGGGATGATGGGCGATTTAAGGAGAAGGGCGGGCGGATGCGGTTACCGCCACGGCGGCATTGCGCGTCAAACCCGTTTCTGGGCCTCTTCGCTGATCTTGACCACCACCTCCTGATAGGGACTGTCGGAGGGGAGCCCATCTTTGAGCACTTCGGCCAGCGCTTCGATACGCTCCAGTGCTTCGGTCTGGTGCTGGACGATGGCCTCGTACTGCCGTTGAAGCCCGAACACATTGTCGATGCGGGATCCCAGGTTCTTGAGCATGCTGCGAACCTGATCCTCGGGCAACCCTTTGCGGTTTTCCAACAACACCAGCATCTGCTGATGGAGGGTGCGATAGATCTCCAGAGTGTTCTCCGAATTGATGAAGGCGCGGTATTGGATGAGCCGTTCCAGCTTCTGTTTGAGTTCATCGAGGGGAATGGGCTTCATGATATAGTCGAAGGCACCCAGTTTCATGGCCTCCACCGCGGTTTCGATGGTGGCATAGCCCGTCATCATGATCACCTCGGTCCGCGCGGCGTTCTCCTTGAGCCAGCGCAGCAGGGCCATGCCGCCTTCCAGACTTCCTTTCGGGCCCGGCATATTTTTATCGGTCAGCACAATGTCGAAGGTCCCGCTCTTGAGCAATTCGATGGCGCTCTCGACATCCTGTGCGGTATCCGCCTGATAGCCCAGTTTGGTAATGAATTCGGACAATAGTTCCAGAATGGGAATTTCATCGTCGGCGATCAGAATTCGGACATCCATGGCGGTTCCTCGAATTGGAAGTGGCGTACATGCAAATGGCGGACTCTGAGAGGCCGCAGAGCGGGTCGTGGCGACCATCTTGGGTAAGCCGCCTGTCGATCGGCATGCCGGTACGCGTTAGGCGTTTTGCATTAGATCGGACTGGTTGAGTTGATAGCGCTTGATCTTTTCGACAAGGGTGGTGCGTTTGAGTTGCAGGAGCTTGGCCGCCCGGTTCTTGACCCAGTCGGCCTTCTCCAACGATTGCAGAATTAGGGATTTTTCGAATTCGGTGACCGCCGTATTGAAGGAGATGCCGTCTTCATCGATATCAATTTGGGGCGGCGCGACGACCACACTGGCGCTGGCGCCGCGGATCTTCTCCGGCAGATCGACGGGTTCCAGGCGGCCTTCCTGACGAAGCACCACCATGCGTTCCACCAGGTTCTTCAACTCGCGAATATTGCCTGGCCATTCATAGGTCTGCATCAGGCCGAGGGTCTCTGGTGCGAACCCGGTCACTCCGAGCGCGTTCTTCTCCGCGACATCTGTACAGAAATGGTTGGCCAGTAGGGCGATGTCGGTTCGTCGTTCCCGCAGCGGCGGCAGCATCAGGGGGATCACGTAGAGGCGAAAAAAGAGGTCCTCGCGGAACTCGCCCGCTTCCACACGCTCTTCCAGATTGCGATGGGTGGCGGCAATGACGCGGATATCCACCCGTACAGTGCGATTGCCCCCCACCGGTTCGAACTCACCCTCCTCCAACACGCGCAGAATCTTGACCTGGAGGTCAGGGCTCATGTCTCCGATCTCATCCAGAAAGATGGTTCCCCCGTTCGCCTGCTCGAATTTGCCCATTTTGGTCGCGGTCGCACCGGTGAAGGCGCCTTTGACGTGGCCAAAGAGCTCGCTCTCAAGCAGGTTTTCGGGGATCGCCCCGCAATTGATCGATACAAAAGCTTTGCCGGATCGCTTGGAGTTCAGGTGGATCGCCTTGGCGGCGAGACCCTTGCCGGTTCCGGTTTCACCATTGATCAGGATGGTACTGTCGCTGGCGGCGACTTTCTCGATGGTATTGAAGACGGCCTTGATCTCTTTGCTCTGGCCGATGATGCCGTTGAGTTTGAGCCTTGCCATTAAGCACCCTCTGCCATCTCTCACTGGGGCACCGAAGAAGGGGCGGGGGACAGCGCCAGGGAGTCGGCGGTTGTGTAAGTTCAATTCCCATAAAATATAGCAAAGTTTGCTTAAAATGCAACACAAGCGCCCGAGAAAGCGGCGCTGGCGCACTGGCCGCAAAAGCGCCGCCAGTGGAGGGGCTGCTATTTGACAGCGGTCGCCGGGTGTCACTATGCTGAAGTCGTTCCATCCCAATTACCCGTTTGCAAAGGAGGTCGTCATGAAGGCGCTGGCCGTGGAATACGACGCCGCTGCGGATAGCGTCACCCCAACCGACGCCGCAACCCAAGAGGAGTGGTTTGCGGTGTGTGAACGATTTGACGGGGATGTCCACCGGATAAGAGATGCGGATGATGTGACGGGTTACAACGCCCTCTATGTCTGCTACGACGAGGACAACCAACCATTTCACTTTCTGGTGACCGAAGATGCGGAGTTGGCCCGGGCGCGGCACCGGGTCTTTTTCAGCAAGCTGGGCCGTTGACCACCTGGGCGGGGATACGCAGCAATGGCCGACCTTGCCAAATGGTGGCAGCTGCGACACCCGGTGTTTCCATGCACATCGGGCCGCTGGCTGCTTAATCGGCCGCTCTCAATGAACCCGCGGCGTCATCGCGATAGGTGTCCACACGCTTGAGAAAGCTCTGCATCTCCTCCGGGTCCTTGAAAACACTCTTGGGGACGGCGTAGTGCAGCACACCGGTGGTGATGATGTAGAGCCGTCGATCGTCCTGCCCAGTCCACTCCACCGTTCGCCAGGGGTGTGTTTGGTGATGGTTGCCGGTACTCACCGCGAGGTGTTGCGGGCTGATTTGCAGGATGCGGGGTTTCGCGAAGCTGTTGTCCTCATCTTTGCGCAGCTCCCGTTTGAAATCTCGCTTGAACTGCTGAATGACGGAACGTTCCCGAAAATGCCACGCCAGGACGGACAGGGCCGCGAATGCCAGGAGCACCTTGAAAGGGTTGCCGTTGATGGCGAACATACCGCAGATGAAGGCCAACACAACCTCCACCATGATGAAGCGATGCAGCATCAGTTTCTGGCCGAATGCCGAATGACGCAGCATGCAGCGCTGCAGCGCGATGAGATCGTCCACGCTGTTGTGGTAGGCGAATTTCATCATACCCGGTGGCATCTCCATTTCGACCGATGAATCGGCCGTCGTTGGCCGGCTGCTGTTTGACGCGTCGGGGCCGACCGCCACCACCCCGCCGACGATGGCTGTGTGGCTACCCCTCCCCGTTGGATCGCTTTGCACGCCACTCCTGGTAGGCCACGAGGTCCTTCTCCAAGAGATACAATACGAAGAGAAACAGCAATGTGTCGTCCAGTTGCCCCAAAATAGGGATGGCATCGTGGATGGCATCCAGAGGGAAGACCAGATAGAGGGTGAAAAGTCCCAGGGCGATGACGAAACGCCAGGAAACGCCTGTGTAGCGCCCGCGCAGCAGATCCCAAACCAGGGCGATGAAGACACGCAGATCTCTGAGGATGCGGGCCCACAATCCGGGCCGAAGGGGTATTTTACGGGGCATGCGAACGCCTTTTCCCTGCAGGTGGGAGCGCTCGGGGCGTGATATCAGGAACCCTCACCCTGACAGGAGCGCGCTTCGGTATCGTCCTTGAGATAGTCATAGAGGCGACCCGTGTAGCCGCAGGCGTCCGCTGCGCGGGTTTTCTCGACCAAATAGGCGCGGGTGCGCTCCAGACCGTCGATTTTCAGGCGGATCAGCAGCAGGCGCGCCAGCTCCTTGTCGTCACGTTGGTGGGGGTCCACCAGCTTCATCAGTTTCTGCAGCTCTTCGGCCAGTCCGCCGAGGGTGTCATCGATGGGGATCAGATTGTCTGCCATGGGTCACGGAGGCTCCATTGAGGGTCAGCGAGTGGATGGGACCCGCATCAAACCGAATTAGTCTATCGTTTCCGGCGTCCGCGGACAAGCGGCAATTGATTCGCTGCCGGCCTTGGCGAGATCGGGTATGGCTTGACTCCCATACCCGGGTGAATACCTTACATATCAACTTTGGCCGGTGCCGCTCACTATCGGCGCAACCATGCCGCCGGCCCCCAACTGTTCAACGAAAGGAGCCTTCCATGGGTGACGATAACACGAAAACACTTTGTGGCCATGTTGAAGATGAGCTTCAGGTCAAAGACCCTGCCGCTTACATCAAACTGATCCAGCCGGCCCAACACTATTGCCAGGGCTGCGGCCGCAGTGCCGTCAATGCCGAGAATCTCTGCAAGCCCGAGAAGCTGCCGTGAGCCGACTGCGTGTCATATCACCGCCTCCCGGTCGATCGTGCGCGGCCGGGGGGTGACCTACTACCCCTTCTGCGACATCCACCGCCGGCCCTCACACCTCCCCGCCGGGTACGCCTGCCAGGCCGATCTGCAGGTCCATCACATTGGTCCGGGTAGGTCCCGTTATCAGCAGATCACCGCTGGCCGCCAACACCGTATAAGAATCGTTCTTCGCCAGCGCCTTCTCCACATCAAAGCCCCTGGCCATCGCTCTTTTGACCGAGCCGCCATCGACGATGGCGCCGGCGGCATCGGTCGGACCGTCAGTGCCATCGGTGCCGCCACTGAGAAGGGCACATGACGGATCTTCGGACAGGTGGATGGCGGCCGCCAGCGCCAACTCTGTGTTACGCCCGCCCTTTCCGCCGCCCTTCAGCGTCACCGTCGTCTCTCCGGCCGACAGCAGACACAGCGGGGGGCCCGCTGGCTGGCCGGAGAGGTGGGCTTCGGTGAGAACCTGAACGAGAAAGCGGGCGGCATTCCGCGCCTCGCCCTCCAGACGGCTGGTCAGCACGATGGGGTTGTACCCCAACTCCGCCGCTACGCTGCGGGCGGCCGCGAGCGCATCACGATTGCTACCCACCACGATATTGGTGACCCGATCGAAAATCGGGGCCCCGGCTTTCGGGGTGTCGGCAAAGGCACCGGCCACCCCCTCGGCGATGCGGGTGACGACCGCGGCGGGGATCTTGTCCAGCAGCCCGTAGCGCTTCAGGATCGCTTCGCAGTCGGAATAGGTGCTGCTGTCCGGGACCGTGGGACCCGAAGCGATCACGTCCAGATCATCCCCCACCACATCGCTGAGCAGCAGGCTGACGACCGTCGCCGGCGCGGCCGCCTGCGCCAGGCGTCCGCCTTTGATGGCCGAAAGGTGCTTGCGAATGGCGTTGATCTCGTGAATGGTGGCGCCGGACGCCAGCAGGCGGCGGGTTGTGGCCTGTTTGTCGGTCAGGGTGAGGCCCGGCAGGGGCAGGGGGAGCAGGGCCGAACCGCCTCCCGAAATGAGACAAATCACCAGATCTCGTTCTCGCGCTCCATGGGCCAGGTCCAGGATGGCCTGGGCCGCTTCACAGCCAGCGGCATCGGGTACCGGATGCCCGGCCTCGAACAACGCACAATGGATCAAGGGCACCCCATGACCGTACTTGACGCTGATGCTGCCGGCCGTAACGCGGTCGCCCAGGAGGGTTTCCATGGCGGCCGCCATGGCGGCCGACGCCTTGCCGGCCCCC
>JAAUYD010253556.1_pt1 | contig 10291 bp, 8 predicted proteins | sample 7278101 | NCBI WGS metagenome assembly JAAUYD01 (sample SAMN14350128, study PRJNA611818) | marine sediment metagenome | isolation source: surface marine sediment (0.6m) | place: French Polynesia: Moorea | collected 2018-08
GCGTTGACGACCGTGAGCGAGACGCCGTCGATCGCGACCGACCCCTTGGGCACCAGGTACTGCGCCATCTCCGCGTCGCAGGCCACGGCCAGCCGCACGTCGTCGCCCTCGCGCTCGAAGGCCCGCACGCTCCCCACGCCGTCGACGTGCCCCTGCACGATGTGGCCGTCGAGTCGACCGCCCGCCAGCATGGCGCGTTCGAGGTTCACGGCGGAGCCCTCGCCGAGCCCGCCGAGCGAGGTCTTGTCGAGCGTCTCCTGCACGGCCTCGAAGGCCAGCTTCTCGGCGTCGAAGCTCACCACCGTCAGGCAGGCGCCGTTCACGGCGACCGAGTCACCCAGACGCACGCCGTCGGTGATCGACGGGGCCTCGACCTCGATGCGCGTGAGGTTGCCCTTCGGCGTGAGCGCCACGACGCGGCCCACGGTCTCGACGATGCCGGTGAACACGGCTGGAGCTTAGCAGCGCCGCGGAGCTAGGCGTGGAAGCGCCGCTCGATCTCCCGCTGCATCGCGTCGCGCACCTGGCCGTAGTCGGCGGGGAGCTCGATCGGCGGGTTGGCGTGGGTCGACTCGATGCCGGCGAGCTGCATCTCGTGATACTTCACCTTGAAGTCGACGAACTTGAGACCGTGCGCGGTGGAGATGACCACCACGCGGTCTCCGCGGCGGATGGTGCCCTGCGCCAGCAGCTTCTCCATGGCCGCCAGCCCGACACCGGTGTGCGGGCAGTTGAAGAGACCGGTGCGATCCGCGCGCGCGCACGCGTCGGCCAGCTCCGCCTCGCTCGCCTGCTCGACGATGCCGTCGTAGCGGTCGATGGCGTCGATGGCCTTGCGGATCGACACGGGATTGCCGATCTGGATCGCCGACGCGAGCGTCGGCTGGGCGTGCACCGGCTCGAAGGCGTCCCAGCCGCGCTTGTAGGCGCGGTAGAGCGGGTTCGCCGCCTCGGCCTGGGCGCACACGATGCGCGGCTTGCGATCGATGAGCCCCAGGTCGACACACAGGTCGAGCCCCTTGGCGAGCGCCGAGACGTTGCCGAGGTTGCCGCCCGGGATCACGATCCAGTCCGGCACCTCCCAGTCGAACTGCTCGAGGATCTCGATGCCGACGGTCTTCTGGCCCTCGATGCGCAGGCTGTTCATCGAGTTGGCCAGGTAGATGCCGTCCCGAGCCGAGATCTCCTTCACGATCTCCATGCAGCCGTCGAAGTCGGTGTCGAGCGCGAAGACGATCGCGCCGTTCGCCACCGGCTGGATCAGCTGCGCGACCGAGACCTTGCCCCGCGGCAGGAAGACCACCGCCGGGATGCTCGCCGCCGCCGCGTAGGCCGACAGCGCGGCGGAGGTATCGCCCGTCGAGGCGCAGGCCACCGCGGGGATCTCGCGGCCGCGGGAGATCATCTCCTTGACCATGGAGACGAGCACGGTCATCCCGAGGTCCTTGAAGGAGCCGGTGTGGCTGTTGCCGCACTGCTTGATCCAGAGGTCCTCGAGGCCCAGCTCCTCGCCGTAGCGCTGCGCCCAGAAGAGGTTCGTGTTGCCCTCGTACATCGAGACCACGTTCTCGGGCTCGACCTCGGGCAGCACCCACTCCTTCTTGCCCCACACCCCCGAGCCGTAGGGCCACTCCGTCGAGTGCGCCCGCTGGCGGAAGAGACGCTTCCACTCCTCGGCCGACAGCTTGGCCAGCTCGTCGTGGTCGTGGTGCACCTCGAGCAGGTGCCCGTCGCGCGACTGGTAGACGATCTCGTCGAGCGGATAGGTCTCGTCGTGGTTCGCGATGCTGCGGAAGTGGGCCCGGTAGACGGGCTTCGCGTCCGACATCAGAGCTCCTCCTCGATGCGTACCACGCGGGTGGGCGCCGTCACGTCGGGCAGCTCGTCGATGCGCTCGAGCGCGGCGCGGATCGCGGACTCGGAAGCGGGATGGGTCAGCACGATCACCGGCACGGACTCCGACGAGTCGCCCTTCCCCTTCTGCAGCACGGACTGGATGCCGATCCCGCGCTCGCCCAGCTCTCCGGTGAGGTGCGCCAGCACGCCCGGCTCGTCCAGGGCCGTGAAGCGCAGGTAGAAGCGGCCGGACAGCTCACCGAGCGGCACCAGCGGCTTGGGCTCGAGCACCTCCGGCATGTAGGAGAGCGGCGCCACGCGGCCGGCGCTGCCGCGCCCGATCTCGCGCGCGATCTCCATCAGGTCGGCCACCACCGCGCTGGCGGTCGGCAGCTCGCCGGCGCCGGCGCCGTAGAAGAGCGTCTCGCCCACCGCGTCGCCGATCACGGCCACGGCGTTCATCGCGCCGTCGACCCGGGCGAGCATGCTGTCGATGGGCACCAGGGTCGGATGCACCCGCGCCTCGATGCGCTCGCCCTGCCCGTCGCGGCGCGCCTTGGCGATGCCGAGCAGCTTGATGCGGTAGCCGAACTCGCGCGCCGCCTCGAAGTCGTCCGGGGTGAGGCCGACGATGCCCTCGGTGGGCACCTGCTTGTAGGTGAGCTCGGCGCCGAAGGCCATGGCGGCCAGCAGCGTGAGCTTGTGCGCGGCGTCGATGCCCTCGATGTCGAAGGTCGGGTCGGCCTCCGCGTAGCCGAGCTCCTGGGCGCGCTTCAACACGACGTCGAAGTCCTCGCCGGTCGACTCCATCTGCGAGAGCACGTAGTTGGTCGTGCCGTTCAGGATGCCGTAGAGCGCATCGATGTGATTGGCCGAGAGCCCTTCCCGCAGGCTGCGCAGGATCGGGATGCCCCCGGCGACGCTCGCCTCGAAGGCGACGTCCACGCCCTTCTCCTCGGCCTTGGCGAAGATCTCCGCGCCGTGCAGCGCGAGCAGCGCCTTGTTGGCGGTGACCACGTGCTTCCCGTTCTCGATCGAGCGCAGGATCATGCGGCGGGCGATGTCGTAGCCGCCCACCAGCTCCACCACGATGTCGACCTCGGGATCGGCCATCAGACCGTCCGAGTCCGAGTCGAAGCGCACGCCGGAGAGATCGACGCCGCGGTCGGTCTCGAGGTCCAGGTCCGCGACGCGCACGAGGCGCAGCGGCGCACCGAGGCGCTGCTCGATCACGTCGGCGTTCTGGGCGAGCACCTTGGCGACGCCGGTGCCGATGGTGCCCAGCCCGATGATGCCGACGCCGATCGGCCGCTTGCCGGACTCTCCGCTCATCCCTTCACTCCTGCGTCGCGCAGGAAGCGACGAATGCCCCGCACCGCCTGGCGGATGCGGTGGCGGTTCTCGATCAGCGAGAAGCGCACGAAGCCCTCGCCGTTGATGCCGAAGCCGACGCCCGGCGAGACCGCGACCTTGGCCTCGAGCAGCAGCTTCTTCGCGAACTCGAGCGAGCCCATCTCGCGCAGCGGCTCGGGGATGGGCGCCCAGACGAACATCGTGCCGAGCGGCTTCTCGATCTTCCAGCAGCCCTCGCCCGGCTTGCCGAGCCCCTCGATCAGGATGTCGCGCCGCAGCCGGTACTCCTCGCAGTTCTCCGACACGATGTCCTGGGGCCCGCGCAGCGCGACGATGGCGCCGATCTGGATCGCCTGGGGCATGCCGTAGTCGAGGTAGCTCTTGATCCGCGCCAGGGCGTGGACCATGTCCGGGTTCCCGCACGCGAAGCCGACGCGCCAGCCGGCCATGGAGTGGCTCTTCGAGAGCGAGATGAACTCGATCGCGACGTCCTTCGCGCCTTCCACCTCGAAGATGCTGGGCGGCTTGTAGCCGTCGAAGCAGATCTCCGCGTAGGCGAAGTCGTGGATGACCATCAGGTCGTGCTCCTTCGCGAACGCGATGATGCGCTCGAAGAAGGCCTTGTCCACGCACATGCCGGTCGGGTTGTGCGGGAAGGAGAGGATCAGCAGCTTCGGCTTCGGCCAGGTGCGCGACATGGCCTGCTCGAGGTTGGCGATGAAGTCGGTGTCGAGGGTGAGCGGAACGTGGCGCAGGTCGCCGCCCGCGATGATCACCGAGTACTGGTGGATCGGGTACGCCGGATCGGGAACGAGCACGACGTCGCCGGGCCCCACGGTCATCAGCACGAAGTGGGAGAGCCCTTCCTTCGCGCCGATCACCGCGATCGCCTCGGATTCGGGATCGAGGTCGACCTGGTGGTTGCGCGCGTACCACTCGGTGATCGCCGCGCGCAGGTTCGGAATGCCCTTCGACGCCGAATAACGATGGTTGCGCGGGTCGCGCGCCGCCTCGCAGATCTTGTCCACCACGTGCGGCGGCGTCGGCATGTCGGGGTTGCCCATGCCGAGATCGATGATGTCCTCGCCGCCGCGACGCGCCGTCTTCATCAGCTCGATCACTTCCGACAGCACGTAGGGCGGCAGTCGCTTGAGCTTGTCGAAGTCGTGTCGAACGTCGCCGGACATCACGGGGCCCCTCGTAATGCCCCAAAGTTATTGAAGAAATCCGGGAGGCGCACCCCTCCCGAAGGGCCGGCTCAGGCCTCCCGGCGCACGAAGAGGGCGTAGAAGGGCAGCCCCGCCAGCAGGAGCACCAGCCCCACCGCCGACTCGACCGGACGCTGAACGAGCAGCACTCCGGCGACGAAGCCGCTGGCCAGCACGTAGAGCGCCGGCACCCACGGATAGCCCCACGCCCGGTACGGGCGCGGCCGGTCCGGCTCCGTGCGGCGCAAGCGGTAGAGCGCGGCCACGTCGGCCATCGTCGCGAGCAGGATCGCGAAGGTGGTGGCATCGAGGGCGCGCTCGAAGGTGCCGAGCACGAGCAGGATCGCGCTGGCGGTCAGGGCCTGCGCGCCGATCGCGACGCTGGGGGTGTGATAGTCCGGGTGCGTTCGATCGCCCCCGCGGAAGAACAACCCGTCCAATGCCATGGCGTAGGCGATGCGCGGGCCCACGAGCACGGTGGCGTTGAGCGTTCCGAGGATGGAGACGAGCACGAAGGCGCCGACCAGCCGTCCCGAGGCCTCGCCGAGCAGCGCCCGGGCCGCCGCCTCGCCGGCGTTGGGCGCCGTCTGCAGCGAGGCGACCGGGAGCGCGTAGAGATAGGCGGCGTTCATCAGCAGGTAGACGCCCGTACAGATCGCCACCCCGAGGAAGAGCGAGCCGGGGACGTTCCGGCTCGGATTGCGCAGCTCGCTGGCCACGTAGATCGTCGAGTTCCACCCCAGGTAGCTGAAGAGCACCGGCGACAGCGCGAGGCCCATGGCGCCGAGGTCGATCTCGCCGAGACCGCCCACCAGCGGCTGGAGGTGCTCGACCCGGCCCTCACCGAAGAGCGGTGCCAGCACCGCGAAGGCGATCAGACCGAGCAGCTTGAGCACCGCCGTGACGTTGTTGGCCAGCGCCCCCCAGCGCACGCCGCGCAGGTTGAGCGCGGAGCAGGCCCAGACCAGGCCCACCGCGATCCAGAGCTCGAGGCCGTCCCCCACTCCCGTGAAGGCCGCGAAGGCCCCGGCGAAGCCGGCGGCCAGCGTGGCCACCGTGCCGGCGTAGATCACGAAGAAGCTGAGCCAGCCGACCAGGAAGCCGGCCAGCGGGTGGAAGGCCTTGCGCAGATAGACGTAGTCGCCGCCCGCGTGCGGGAACATCGTGCCGAGCTCCGCGTTGGCGAGCGCGCCGGCCAGCGACAGCAGCCCCCCGAGCGCCCAGACCAGCAGGATGGCGCCGGGATGGGGCAGCTGTCCGGCGATGGCGGCGGGCGTGAGGAAGATGCCGGAGCCGATCACGCCCGAGACGACGAGCAGGGTCGCGTCGCGCAGGCGCAGCTCGCGACGCAGCTCGTCGCGGGGATGCGCCGCCGGCGCGTCGCCGCCGGGCGCGGCGCGCGTCAAGGCAGGGGCTCCGGGGTGTCGAGCACGCGGGTCACCCGCCCCAGCTGCACGTGCTCGAACGCGGCATCGCTCCAGGCGAAGGGCGTGTACCCCATGCGATGACTGTAGAAGCCGGAGCTCGCGTCGAGGTTGGTGGTGCGCAGGGGGTAACGCCCCTCGCGGGTGAAGTGCGCGTCCTCCACCACCTCGTAGCGTTGCTCGTGCTCCGCGACGTCCTGCTGCGCCACGTTGCGCGGCGCCACCAGGAAGTCGCCTTCCGCCAGGCGCGAGTCGCCGAGCGCGAGCGGCAGCACCGGCGTGAAGCCCGCGCGCTCGAGGTAGTGCTGCAGTCCCCAGTTGCCCACGAACCAGCGCGTGCCGGCACGGTCCCCGATCTGCTCGACGATCTCGTCCGCCACGCGCCGATAGAAGTTGGACTGGATCGTGTCGGCCACCGCCAGCGCGAGCGAGAGACACAGGCCGACGGCCACCCCGCCGCGCACGAGGGCCGGGCCCGGCGCCGCGTCGGTGCGGCGGAACCAGAGCAGGAGCGCCGGCGGCGCCGCGAGCAGGGCATCCGCCGCGTTCACGTGCCAGTTGACGAAGAGGCTGAAGACGGCGACGCCGCCGATCCACAGCGCGAGAAAGAGGTCCACGGGATCGCGCAGCCAGGCGCGCGGACGCACCAGCGTCGCCGCGAGATGGAGCGCTCCTGCACCGCACACCACCGCGAGCACGATCTGGAAGAGGTCGATGGGCGTGCGCCGCGCCGGCTCGCCCGGAACGAGCAGCCACCACACCGCGGCAGCGGAGAGCGCCGCGCAGACCAGCGCGATCTCGAGTCCGCGTCCGGCCCGAACGAGCACGGCGCCCCAGGCGAGCACCGGGAAGACCAGCGTCCCGCCGTACCAGACGAAGAGGCTGGTCAGCTGGTTGCCGAAGAGCGGCAGCGCGAAGGAGCGCTGCACCACCACGTCGGTGGAGCCGAGGAAGTGCACGGCACCGTAGGTCGCCGCCGTGAAGGCCGCCCAGCCCGACCAGACGACCAGCGGCGGCAGCGCCACGCGGAGCAGCGCGCGGCCGCGCGCCGGGCACAGCAGCACGGCGCCGGCCGCGACCAGCGGAAGCGCCGAGAAGCCGACGTACTTGGTGAGCCCGGCGGCCGCAGCGGCGACACCGGCCAGCCACTGCCAGCGCGCGCCGTCCGGCTCGGCCCCGCGCACGACGGCCCAGACGGCCACCAGGGTGCAGGCGAGCACGGGCACGTCGAGCAGCAGGGTGGTGCCGAGCACCACGAAGGCCGGCGTCGTGACGAGCAGCGCCGCGGGCGCCCAGGCCGGTGCGGCCGGACACAGCCGGCGGGCGATCCCCCACATCGCCAGCGCGGCGGCCAGCGGAAACACCAGCGCCGCAGCGTGCAGCACCCACTCGCGCTCGCCGAAGAGCCCGAGCCACGGTGCCAGCCAGTAGGAGAGCAGCGGCGGATTGCGGTTGAACACGGCCGTGTCCAGGGAGGTCTCGTCCCAGAACATCTCGAAGCCGAAGGGATCGAGGGGCGCGGCGACGATGCGTCGCGCGACCGCGACGAAGACCGGCGCGTCGACGGAGAAGGCCTTGCCGAGGAAGGGCAGCAGGGGCGCCAGCGCGAGTCCGGCGATCCACCCGGCCTCACGGCGCGAGGCTGCGGCGCGCGGGCTCATCGCGGCGACGGTAGCGAAGCCGCCTCGACTCGCCCCGGAGCGTGCGCGATCCTGAAACGCATGCCCCCTGCCCGCTCGCATCGTGCACGGCGTGTCGCACGTGTCGCGAGCACGCTGCTCCTGCTCGCCGCGTGCGGCGAGCCCGCGCCCGAGGCGCCCCCCGAAGCCGGGCCCGTCGCCGCCGCCGCGCCCTCCGCGGAGGTCGACGCGCTGCGCACGCAGCTCGAGCGCGAGCGCGCGCGCGTGGCCGAGCTCGAGGCCCAGCTGGCCTTCACCCAGGAGCAGCTCTCGCGGCTCGCCGAGGCCGCGCGCAGCGACGCGCCCGCCGGCCCCGCCGCCCCGCGCCGGGAGGTTCCGGGCGTGGTGGAGGAGGACGCCTTCGACGCGGGGCGGCTCGCGGCCCTCGACGTGGCCCCGCACCGGATCGAGCGGCTGCAACGCGCAGTCGAGACCGCCGAGCTCCAGCAGCTCGAGCTCAGTCACGAGGCGCGGCGCGACGGCTGGCTCGGATCGAAGCGCTACCGCACCGAGCGTGGACGGCTCGATGCCGCGGTGCGGCGCGAGCTCGGCGACGACGACTACGACCTCCTGCTCTGCGCGACCGGACGCAACAATCGCGTGGTGGTCTCGAGCGTGATGGCCGGCTCCGCGGCGGAGGCGGCGGGGCTGCGGCCGGGCGACCAGATCGTCGGCTACGACGATCGCCGCATCTTCTTCGGCTCGGAGCTGCAGCGCCGGGTCGCGCGCTCCGAGGACGGGCGGAACATCCCGCTCGACCTGCAGCGCGGTGACGATGCGGTGCGCGTCGGCCTGCCGGGCGGACCGCTGGGCGTGCGCATGACGGCGCGGCGCGAGTGCCGGAAGCAGGTACGCTAGGCCCCCGTGAACCGCACCCGCCATCTGCTCCAGCGCGCCCTGCCCGCGCTCGTCACCGCGGCCAGCCTCGGCTGGGTGTTCACGAGCTTCGACATGGCGGCCGTGGCCGCGACGCTCACGCCGCGCGTGCTCTGGGTCCTGCTGCCGTCGCTGATCGTCTACGGCGCCATCACGCTCGTGATCGAGGCCCATTCCATCCTGGGCCTGCTCGAGGAGCCGCCGTCCGGGTTCCGGGCGATGACCGCCGCCCGCATCAAGTCGGCCAGCTACCTGATCCAGATCGTGAACTACGCCCTGGGCGGCGCGGCCCTCACCCTGCTGCTCTCGCGGCGCGCGGAGATCTCGCTGGCGCGCGCCGCAGGAACCGTGCTGGTGATCGCGGTGACCGACCTCTCCGTGGTGCTCACGCTCGGGGCGCTGGGGCTCCTGGGGCAGTCGTCGAGCCTGGCGCTCCACGGCGGGCTGGCCGCCGGCGCCGGCGTCGTCGGCGTGATCGGCTTCGGCCTGCTGCGCACGCCGCGCTCGCTCGGGCCGCTGGACCACCTGCGCGACCTCCCGGTCTTCGACGCGATCCGGCGTACGCCGCTCGGCCGCCTGGGCCGACTGCTCGGGCTGCGCATCCTCTTCAGCACCACCTTCATCGGCGTGGCCGCGTCGGCCTTCGTCGCCTTCGACGTGCAGGTCCCGCTGCCGATGCTGGTGGGCGGCGTGATGACGCTCGCGCTGATCGGCGCGCTCCCGATCGCCGTCTCCGGCCTGGGCCCCGGTCAGGTCGCCGCGGTGGCGATCTTCCGCGGCACCGCGCCGCCCGAGACCCTGATCGCCGTCTCGCTCGTGCTCTCCGCCGGGCTGATCGCCCTGCGCGCCGCGATGGGCCTGCTCTTCGCGCGGGAGTTCACCCGCGAGGCGCTGGAAGAGGCCCGGGCGGAGCCGGCGTGAGGGGACCCGGGAGCACGCGATGAGCGACGACGTCACCTTCACCGGCGAGCGGCTGCACGCCGGCGACGAGCTCTTCTCCGTCGACCTCGCGCGACACGAAGCCGCGTACGAGTTCGCCCGGGAGCGCCTTCCCGACGGGCGCGTCCTCGACCTGGGCTGCGGCACCGGCTACGGGACGGCCTTCCTGGCCGGCCACCACCCGCGGGTCTTCGGCCTGGACCGCATCTTCCCGGAGCGGAAGAACCGGGGCGCCGCCCGCTTCCTGCGCGCGGACCTGCGCGGCATCCCGCTGGCGCCCGGCAGCTTCGACCTGGTGGCGAGCTTCCAGGTGATCGAGCACCTCGAGGACCCGACGCCCTACCTCGAGGCGATCGCCGGCCTGGTGAGCGAAGCGGGCCGCGCCGTCATCACGACGCCGAACATCCTGATGTCGGACGGCGTCAACCCCTACCACGTGCACGAGTACCGGGCCGAGGAGCTCGAGGCGCTGCTGCGGCGCTACTTCGCGAACGTCGAGATGCTCGGCGTCGGCGCCAGCGATCCGGTCCACGCCTACCTCGCCGCGCGCTCGCGACGCATCCGCAACATCATGCGCATCGACCCCCTCGGCCTCCGCAACCTCCTCCCCGCGTCCTGGATCGAGTGGCTCTTCGCCCGCTTCGCCGTGCTGGTGCGCAGCCGGACCGGCGCCTCCGAGGGGACGCCGGACGCCACGGTCGCCGACTTCCCGGTCGGGGCGCCGGACGAGCGCTGCCTCGATCTGCTCGCCGTCTGCGACTCGCCGCTCGGCCGCTAGCTCCCCGCCCCGCACGCCCGCTCGCCTCCTAGGCCGCGGACTGGACCAGCACGCGGAGGTCCTCGTCGGTGACGACCGCCTTGTGGTTGGCCAGCTCCTGGAAGCGGTCGAAGGCCGCGTCCAGCCCGTCGACGGGCAGCTCGATGCCGAGATCGCGGATGCGCGCGACGAAGCCGGCCCGGCCGGAGAGCTTGCCCA
>JAAUYD010083555.1_pt1 | contig 10289 bp, 10 predicted proteins | sample 7278101 | NCBI WGS metagenome assembly JAAUYD01 (sample SAMN14350128, study PRJNA611818) | marine sediment metagenome | isolation source: surface marine sediment (0.6m) | place: French Polynesia: Moorea | collected 2018-08
TAGGCGGGCCGACCTGCCGCAGCTTCATTGGTGCGCACGCCGTAAAGGTATTCGGTCAGTTCATCACTCTGCCAGGCGGCACCAGCGTATAGCGAGACGGGAAGGCCATTGAGCTGATGGCTGAAGCGCAAATCGATCTCCTGGCCCTGCTGGTCATCAGTCAGGCCCTGCAGCGCGGTGATCGAAATTCCGAAGCCCGGGCTGGGCTCAATTTCGTAGCTTGCGCCGAGTTCGAGGCTGAAATCGCGCGACATGCCGGCAAACTCAGGCTCATCATCGTCGATCAGAGAAAACCGCGGCCGGAGCACCAGCTCCAGCGCCTGGCCGTTCTGGTCGAACACTGTGTAGCTTGCGCCATCGAAGCCGAGCGAGAAATCCTCGGTCCGGTAGGCGACATAAGGAAAGCCGCGCACAGTGGTATCATCGCCGATCAGAGGCGAGCTATCGACGATGCCCACAACACCCACAAACCACCCTTCGGGCGCGGGCTGGGCGAGCGCGCCGCCTGTGCTGAGCGCAAGAGCGCCAATTGAGAGTGACAGACGAGACATGTGCGTGTGCTTTGAAACCTAAATCAATTCTGAAAATTGGGCCTGTGCGGTCGCAGGTCAAGCGTTGATGCGCCTTAGTCGCGCAAGAGCTCGTTGATCGACGTTTTCGAACGGGTTTGCGCATCGACGCGTTTGACGATTACCGCACAATAGAGATTGACCCCGTTCTTCGATGGCATCGATCCCGCGACCACGACGGAGCCTGCTGGCACCTCTCCGTACATCACGTCACCGGTTTCGCGGTCGACGATTTTCGTCGACTGACCGATGAAGACGCCCATACCGAGGACAGAGCCTTCGCGCACGATGCAGCCCTCGACAACCTCGGACCGCGCACCGATGAAGCAGTCGTCTTCGATGATCGTGGGTCCCGCCTGCATGGGTTCCAGCACGCCTCCGATCCCGACACCGCCTGACAGGTGCACATTCTTGCCGATCTGCGCGCAGGACCCGACGGTCGCCCAGGTGTCGACCATCGTGTCTGAGTCAACATAGGCGCCGAGGTTGACGAAAGACGGCATCAGAACGACGCCCGGAGCGATATAGGCCGATTTGCGAACGACGCAGTTCGGGACCGCGCGAAAGCCTGCGGCGCGCCACTGGTTATCGCCCCAGTCCTTCCACTTGCTGTCGACCTTGTCCCACCACGATCCGCCCTGCGCCGAACCGCCCTGCATTTCCATATCCTTCAGGCGAAACCCCAGAAGGACCGCCTTCTTGGCCCATTGGTTCACATGCCATGCGCCATCCGCCTGCCGTTCCGCCACGCGTAAACCGCCGCCATCCAGGGCATTCAACGTCTCTTCGATCGCTTCGCGCGTCTCGCCCTGTGTGGCTGGCGTGATCTCGTCGCGCGCGTCCCAGGCGGCTTCAATGGCGTTTTCTAGTGCGGCGTTGGACATGGGTCCCCCTGACGTCAAGGTTTGGCGCAGGCTTATCGCCGAAGCCGGGGAGCCACAAGTTCAGGGTTCGATTTCGGTCACGATCATGCGCCGGCCTGGTTCTACAAGCGCCGCGTATCCGGCGAAGTCGAGATCGATAAGGGCTTTCGCGAGTCCATGTCATACGTGCGGGCCGATCGCCTGAGGCGAGGGAGTTTGAGGTTTCGGCGAAGCTGCGGAGCGAAGTAGTCAGGCGCCAGTTTGCCAAGGACCTTCATGCCGATCATTGGCCGCGACAAGAACGAAGAAGAGGCCCCGGATATCAATCGCTCGAGTCGCGTTGTGGCCAATAGGGTAGGTCGTTCAACCGGTCCTCCAGATCGGCGTTGAAAGCCTCAAGGTTCTGGTCAATATCAAGCCCATCACCGAGAAGCTCGATCGTCATTTCCACATGGCGCCGTCCGCGCAAGCCAAAAAGGAACGACCAGAACAGGTCGTGTTTCGGTGTGTCGAAGGCGCCGATCCCTTGCAATCTCACAATAACGACGGGGCAGTTCGGCAGGCCTTTCAACGTGTCGTATGCACCGGAAAAATGCGGCTGGATGATCTCGCGCCGTTGGCGCTTGGCCATGCCGCCGGGAAAGAGCAGGGCGAAGCCGCCCCTGTCGATGATCCCCTGAAGGATATCAAGCGCCCAATCCTTGCGCGCCGCCCGTCGCTCAGCCGGCCATGTCCGGGGTGACCTGAGCGGCACCGCGCCGGCCCGGAACAAGGGAAGCCATTGAAAGACGTTGAAATACTCATTGTAATGCACCGCCGGCCGGACACGGCGTGTCGAATAGAGCATCGCGGCGATCAGTGGACCGTCAAGTCGGCTGATATGCGTGGCCAGGATCAAACCACCGGGCAGGTCCTGCAACAGATGCTTCCCTGAAACGCTGACATTGTAGAAAAGACTGAAATAGGGACGGACGATCACAAAGGTCAGATGGCGAAGCCATTTGCCCACGTGGGCATCAAGCGCTTGGCGAAGCTTCATCTGCGGTCCCTTTTCCTCTTGGGCGCCAGCCTATATGCAAAGCTCTGGTCAGAAAAACTACGGGAATCCTTATGAAAGATGATCGCCGACCGCTTCGCGATGCCCATGAGGATATCGAAAGCGCCCGCCATGTTGCGGACAGTCCGCAGGCGCAATCACCAGCCTACCGGCTGGCCTTTGCGGATCCAGATTTTCTGTGTCGGGATGAACTTCGGCCCGTCCGCCTGCAGCTTGAGCTGCTGAAGCCGCAGCTTGAGATGGACGAGCGCGGGATCGAGAGCACCGTGGTTCTCTTCGGCGGCGCCCGCATCCGCGAGCCCGGGGCGGCAGCTAAGACCGAAGCGCTCGGCCGGATGAGCCGCTACTACGCCGAGGCGCGGGAGTTTGCGCGGCTCGTCACGGAACGATCAGTTGAGAAGGGGTGCCGCGAGCATGTGATCGTGACCGGCGGTGGCCCCGGTGTCATGGAGGCTGGCAATCGAGGCGCCGGAGACGCTGGCGGATGCTCCATCGGATTGAACATCGTCTTGCCGCACGAGCAGGTGCCGAACGGCTACATCACGCCAGAGCTTTGCTTCAATTTTCATTATTTTGGCATCCGGAAGATGCATTTTCTGATCCGCGCCGAAGCCGTTGCAGTGTTCCCGGGCGGCTTCGGAACTATGGATGAGCTCTTCGAGACGCTCACCCTGATCCAGACCGGCCGCATGGATCAAGTGCCGGTGATCCTGTTCGGGGAGACCTTTTGGCGACAGCTCGTCAATTTCGACATGCTTGTGGAGTCGGGCACCATCTCGCCCGAGGATCTCGACCTTTTCCGTTTTGTCGAAACAGCGGCAGAGGCGCTGGATGTCATCGATGGCTGGGACAAGACCGGCCGCCGCGGAGATATTCCCGGTCGTTAGGATCGCTGATCCGCATTGGCTGACAGCATAGCGGCGTTCGGCCGGGACCGCGCGGAGCTGGCGGTGGTCCCCGCCGGAACCAGGTGGCCCTTTGACAGAAGCGCCCGTGCGCGCTGCACACGAATGGCCGGGCGCGCCAGCGGCCCATATCCCCGGCCGGGATCGAATTCGACAGAGGGAAAGATGCGTTTGAGATGCCTGCGAGTCGCGGGGCCAAGGTCGTTCAGAACAACAGGGCCCAGATAGCAGCTTTCGGTCTGTAGGCCATTGGCGAAGAGTACTTGATGCGCGTCGAGTGCAAGATGGATGTACTCGACGTGCTTCTTGCCCTTCATCAGCCGGACACCCGGAAGCACGGTGAGCGCCTTGGCCGCGACGAAGACAGGATTTCCGCTGATCTGATCGATGACGATGAAGCGGTGCTGGGGGGAGACAATCAAATCCACCGTAGGCCATTCGGTGCCAAACGCACTTTTTTTGATCTGGATGGGTTTTGCATCCTCCGGGCCGTTACTGAACTCAACCCGCCTACGAGAGATCCAGCGGATTGGCTGGGCGCCGTGGTCAGCCGTTTGAACGAGTTCACCGACCTCCAGGCTTTCGACCGGCCGGGGCCCGTCCGGCGTTTCGATCAACGCGCCGGGCGTGAAGCATTCTATGTTTTGGTAGGTTTCGGAAGACGCAACCCCGTCGCCACTGTCGAGCGGGTCGCCGTCACGGCCCACGACGCCTGTGAAGGTGTCTCCGGCGGTCGGCTCGCTGCCCGATGGATAGGCGAAGCCCACATTGACGCCGTCGATCCGCACCACCCAGACCTCGTTGCCTGATCCGTCGAGCATCGAAAACTCGTTTTCGACCACCGATCCGGCCAAATATGTCGTGCCGTTTATCGTGACATCCTGCGTCAGCGTCTGCGCGCCGCCCGTTTCGACGTAGACATCCTCGAAATTGGCATCGTCGTCGGTGACCAGAAGGGGGGTCGAAGTGCCACCGTTGAAGGTGAAGGTCTCTCCGATCCAGCTTGGCGCGCCCGGATCGTAATCCACGCTGGCCGGATCGTTGGCATGCGTGTCGCCTTCGATATCGGTGATCGGGATCGCCGCTGGCAGCGTGTAGAGGGACCAATCATAGATGACGATGGAATAGCTCACGGCTTCCGCCCTTCGATTGCGGAAGCCGGAGTAACCTGCGCGCCTTAAGCCAGCGTTTACAACGCCGGAATCAGCGCGGATTGGATGCGCGGCATTGCCGCGCGCCCCGCCGTGTCAGAAATCGACGCCCCAATTCACGCTGAGCGTGGTGAATTCAGTTTCGATGTCAGGGGCCAGGCTGAAGCCGCCATAGTCGTGGCTCAAAAGCTCGACACCGATGGTCACGCCCGGCCGGTAGCGATAGTCGAGACCAACGCCCGCGAAATAGCCGTCGGTGTCATTGGTGCCGGCCTCGGCATCGAGACTGAGATAGGTGAATCCTGCCGTCGCATAGGGCAGCAGGACGTCCGAGGCCGCGTAGCCGAATTCCGCCGCAAGGCGGTGGATCGTCGGTTGCGCCGTCACATCCACGGTTGCGCCGCCGCCGCTGATGGTGCCTTCGGGCGATCCGAATACGAGATCATATTCGCCACCGATCACGAAGCTGCTGAACTGATAGCGGTAGCCGGCGAAAAAACCGAAGACCACACCCTCCCAATCGCCGGTCACCGCCGGATCGATGGGCGAATTGTAGTCGCCATCGGCGAAGACATCGAGCTGCACACCACCATGCCAGCCATGCCAGGCCGGTTCAGACGTCTGTGCGGATACGGGTGCGGAGAGCGCCATTGCAACCAACGGCAGAACGATACGTTTCATTTTGAAATCCATTTTTTTGACTGCTGGACCTTTTGGCCTCAGTCATTCGGGTAACGTCAGTGCGCGGTCCATGGGACTCAAATTTCGGCAGATGTGTCATGGCGTTGCAGGATCGCCATAGTCCCGGGCGTGGAATTGTAGCAGGCGCACATCCGATGCCCAATATGCATGCAGATTATTCGGATTGTTTGTCCAAGGCCGGAAGCCTAACCCTGATCCGACAGAATTGCCGCGCATTGTCGGGGCAGATCGGCGAGCGTCAGCTCCCGCCGTGGCTGGGGCGGCGGAGCATCCGGATCGGGCGGAGCGGGCGGTGGTGGGTTGAGGATCCGCGCCTGCCATTCCAGCGCTTCATCGCAACCATCTCCCGGCGGTACGGGCGCCTGGTCCGCGCAATTGCGCGCACCCTCTGGACAGTGCAGCCGGACGTGGAAATGGTAGTGATGGCCCCACCATGGTCGGATCTGGCGCAAATAATCGCGGTCTCCGGTTTCGTTCTCGCACATCCAGACCTTGGCGCCCGGAAAAACAAATATCCGCGCCACCCGCGGGTCGGAGGCGGCAATGCGCAGGATCTGCCAGTGCTCCTCCGTCCAGTTTTCGCCGACATAGGCGCCGTCGGCGCGACGGGTGGAGATCGAGCTCAAGGACTCGCGATCCGCGACACTCAGGCTCAGGTCATGGGCCGGCAGCATCCAGATATCCGCGTCGAGCCCGGATTGATGGCTGCGATGGCCGGTCAGCATCGGGCCACCGCGCGGTTGCGACAGATCGCCGATATAGAGCCCGCTCCACGAGGTTTCCGCGGCGACTTCGGCGCTCAGGTCCCGAAGGTATTCGACAAGCGCCGGGTGGCCCCAGTTGCGGTTCCGGCTGAGACGCATGGCCTGCCAGGTCGGTCCGGTCTCTGCCAGTTGTTCCGCACCGGCCACGCAGCCGCCGGCATAGCCGCCCAGTGGCTGGGCGTCCCCGCCGCTTGCGTTTGTTTCAGCACCGAACAAAACACGCGCCTCTTGCCCGGACATCGTCGGCGACAGCGGCGGCAGCTGCTCTGGCACGCAGCCCGCGATCAGGATCGAGGCGATCAGTCCAAGACGTTTCATACCGGGTGCGGCTCCCCATCGGCTCGGACCCATACTAGCAGAATGAGCCCCAAAACGAAGAGCCCGATCAGCGGTATCACTCCAAGCCGGGCATCGCCGAGGGCGTAAGTGGTGACGCCGATGAGCATTGGACCCAGAAAGGCCGTGGCCTTGCCGGAAAGCGCGTAGAGCCCAAAGGCCTCGGCCGCGCGTTCCGGATGGGCGTGCCGCACCATGAGCGTTCGCGATGCTGATTGCAGAACGCCTCCGGCACCGCCGATGATGGCACCACAGACCATGAAGATCGGGGTTACGAGACCCGTCTCCACGCCCCAAACCGCGTCCGGCGATAGACCGGGAATAAAGGCGCACAGAGCAATCAGCATTGCAATCATGGCTATGATCAGAGGCCGCGGCCCAATCGCACTGTCGATCTTGCCACCAATCCAGCAGGAGACGGCAGATGTCACGGCGCCGATGATCCCGAAAATCCCGACCAGTGTGACCTCCCAGTTCAGCACGAGAACCGCATAAGTGCCGCCAAAGCTGTAAAGCGCGTTCAGGCCGTCGCGATACAGCATCGAAGAGCCGAGATAGGCAAAGAGAGAGGTGCGACCGGGCAGGCTACGGATCGTTGCCACAAGCGATGCCAGCGCTTCGCGTGCGCCGCCAGGGACGGCTTGGCCGGGTTTGTCCCGGACCCACAGAAAAAAGGGCACCATGAAGAGAGTGAACCAAAGGGCCGCAAATGGTCCGACCGACCGTGTGCCTTCCCGCAGCTCCGGGTCGAGGCCGAAAGCGGGTTGAAGCCCGATGAAGGTGGTGCCGTCCGCGCCCTCGGCAAAGAACAGAAGCATGACAAAAAGCGCGAGCACACCGCCAACGTACCCAAGGGCAAATCCAGTACCCGAAATGCGCCCGATCTCATGCCTCGGGCCGAGTTCGGGCAAGTAGGAGTTGGTGAAGATCGTCGTGAACTCGGCCCCGATCAATCCGATGCCGAAGGCGATCAGCATCAGTATGAGGGTCGAGCCGTCGGGCAGGGCCCACCAAAGCGCGACGGACCCTGCAACGTAGAACAGTGCAAAGAGGAAAATCCAGGGACGCCGTCGGCCGGTATTGTCGGCAAATGCACCAAGGATGGGCGCGGACGCGGCGATCAGAAGACCCGTGATCGTCTGGCCCAGTGACCAAAGGCTCTGAGCTTGGGCATCGGCCGCCTGTTGATCAAGCCCGCCGGCCATGAAGCTATCGGTGGCGATCTGCGCGAAATACGGCCCGAAGATGAAGGTCAGGAGAAGCGTATAATAGGGCTGGCTGGCGATGTCGAAACTCCACCACCCCCAAATACGCTTGCGATCCATAATGCCCCTCCGGTTTGTGTCAGCTTTGGCCGAGGGGGGCAGATTTGGCAACTAGAAGTCGGGAGGCCACGGACGATCGCCCTCGGCCGTCGTCATCGCGATGGCCCAATTCGGGACCTGCGGCATGTAATCCCTCGGATGGCCAAGCGCTTCCAGAACTTCGGCAGGATCGACAACCCCGTCCTTTGAGGTCACGACAGTCCGGATGAGCATATGCGAGGTGCAGGTTTCACCACACCACATCGCCTGCTCCATCAGGAAGAACCGCCCGTCGCGGCCCACCGCCCGGGTCCGTATCTCAACCCTTTGAAACAGTGTCACGCGGCGGCGGTAGCGCACGAAGGATCCCGCGACGGCAAAGGCCCAGCCCTTCTTGCCGAGCAACTGCAACAGGCCGACCCGCGTGGCCAAGGTAAAGCGCCCGATGTCGAAAAGGGTAAGGATGCGGCCGTTGTTGAGTTCCATGAACCCGTCAAGGTCGATCGGCCAGATCCACATGCTAAAACTGTCGGTTTCGGTCAGATCAAGCGGTTCCGCCCGCCGTGCCGCCAGGACTTTCGAAATCGTGCGAATAAATGGATACATGCGTTTTGGCTGACGGCAATTGACGTCCACGTCAAGCTGGCCGTGGCGTCAACCGAGTTGCAAGGAAAACCGCAGCATCCTACCTACTGGCGCAACCTAGCCCCGGGAGACGACACGATGAACGCCCTCTTTCAGACCTTGATGCTGCTGCTCAACGTGGCGCAGTTTTTCGTGATCGCGCATGTCATCATGTCATGGCTGCTGAATTTCGGGGTTCTGAACGGCCGACAGCCTTTCGTTGCCCAGGTCTGGAACGGATTGAATGCGCTGCTTGAACCGGTCTATTCGCGTGTGCGCCGCGTGATGCCGCAGACGGGTGCCCTCGATCTGGCCCCGCTTGTAGTCCTACTGGCAATCATCATCGCGAAATATATCCTGGTGGATGTGTTCTTCTGATCAATAGCTGAGAAACGGCGCATCCGTGCCCCAAAGCTCGGCGATGCGCGCATCGCGGCCGCAGCTCTCGCGATAGAATGAGTAGGCGTTGGCGCGCGTCATCGGTCCGCGCCGGGTCACCACGATAGCGGTCGAGCGATAGAAATCCTGGTGGTATTCGTCAGCGGCAAAAAACGGCGCGGCATCCCGTATGGGCGTGACAATGGACTGGCCGAGTTCGGCCTCTGCCTCCATCAGCGCCGCTTCGGCTATGGACCGTTCGTCCTCGTTCGCCACGAAGATAGCGGTCGTGTAGCTCTCGCCACGGTCGCAGAACTGTCCGCCCGCATCGGTTGGGTCGATAGAGCGCAGGAAGAGATGCAGGAGCTGGTCATAGGCCAAGACACTGGAATCATATGTGATTTCCACGACCTCTAAATGTCCGGTTCCGCCCCGTGTGACCTGCCGGTAGGTAGGGTTTTCGACCGTTCCGCCAGCGAAGCCGGACACCACTTCGACCACCCCCTCGACCCGTTCGAAATCGCTTTCCACGCACCAGAAACAGCCGCCTGCAACCACTGCAGTGGCGAGGGTCTGGGCGTGCGACGTGCGGTGCTGAATCAGCATGGCCGCGGCAATCGCAACCGTCAGAGTGAGCGGTTTCAGCAGGCTTCGAGACATGCGAAATCTCCGTGACAGATGACGGGAGTATCGCGCAAAGAACGCCTTACGGGAAGCTTCGAACCCGCGACCTCACGCCGGTTTGGGCGGGATAGAAACGGTATATCTTCAGGATATCTCCGGTATATCCTCGGACGCGTTACAGAATTGCCGCTTGAACCTTCGGAATGGCTGAGGGAGAACCGATCATGGTGCATTTCAAGACCTGGGCCGAATGCGCCCCAGACCTCATTGCCACGGCTGCCGGTCGCCGGCCCGCAGACCTCGTGATGCGCGGGGCGACGCTGGTGAATGTCCAGACCCGCGAGGTGCTGGAATGGCAAGTCGCCGTCACGCATGGTCGCTTTGCATATGTTGGCCCCGATGCCAGCCACTGCATCGGCGAGGGGACGGAGGTGATCGAGGCCAAGGGATACCTCATTCCCGGTCTTTGTGACGGGCATATGCACATCGAAAGCGGGATGCTCACCCCGGCCGAGTTCGCCCGTGCCGTGATCCCGCATGGCACGACGACTATGTTTACCGACCCTCATGAGATCGCCAATGTGCTGGGGTTGGAAGGCGTGCAGCTGATGCATGACGAGGCGATGCTGCAGCCCGTGAACATTTTCACACAGATGCCATCCTGTGCGCCGTCCGCACCCGGACTTGAGACCACGGGCTTTGAAATCACGCCGTCGGATGTGGCTCAGGCCATGGCCTGGCCCGGGATCATCGGATTGGGCGAGATGATGAATTTTCCCGGCGTGATCGGCGGTGATCCCAAGATGCTGGCCGAAATGGCCGTGACGGCGGAGGCGGGCAAGACGATCGGTGGGCATTACGCGTCGCCCGATCTGGGGCCCGCGTTCCATGCTTATGCTGCTGGTGGACCAGCCGATGACCACGAAGGAACGGAAGAAGCGGATGCGGTCGCACGCATGCGGCAAGGTATGCGGTCGATGCTGCGCCTGGGGTCGGCATGGTACGATGTCGA
>JAAUYD010042731.1_pt1 | contig 10288 bp, 6 predicted proteins | sample 7278101 | NCBI WGS metagenome assembly JAAUYD01 (sample SAMN14350128, study PRJNA611818) | marine sediment metagenome | isolation source: surface marine sediment (0.6m) | place: French Polynesia: Moorea | collected 2018-08
CTGCTGCGGTCCCGCCACCAGGCGCACGGCGATCCCCGGGAACGCCGCCTCCACGCTGGGCAGCATCATCTCGTAGGGACGCTGCATGACCACCTGCAGGCCCGCTACCTCGTCCACGGCGCCGACGAAGGGGGCCGAAGGTCCCACGGCGGCGACGAAGGGGGCGTCGACCACGGCATCGGTGAAGGCGTAGTCCCCATCCTCCAGGTCGCGGGTGGACACCACGTAGCCGAGACCATCGAGCAGGCCCTCGTCGGCCATGGCGCGCACGGAGGCCCAGTCGCCCACCTCGAACACCGGTGTCACGCCAAGGCGCACCAGGTGGTAGCGCACGCTGTCGATCACCAGTCCCGTGACCTTCTCGTCCTCCACCACGGTCAGCGGTTCCCACACGGCCGCCCCCAGGCGGACCGCCGGGTGGCGGTCGACGAAGAGCTTCTCGGCGTAGCTGAGCTGCGGCACATCCAGCGGCAAGGCGAGCGCCTCGACGCCACCGAAGGCATCGGTGAAGGCGTCGATCGCACTGAGGTCAGCCGGCGAGATAGCCAGCAGCGCATCGCGCACATCGCGCAGGCGTGAGTCCTCGCCGCGGCGCGCCGCGAGGTAGAGCCAGCGACGCCACAGATCGACGATCTCCACGTGAGTGGTGTCGCCTAGGGCGGCCGTGAGGTTCGCCTTCGGCCCCACCAACACATCGATCGCCGTGCCCAGGGTCTCACCCAGCGTGTCGTCGGCCGGCACCACGCTCACGCGCGTGGGTGACCACCGATCCAGCGGGGCGCACTCCCCGAGGCGATTGCACGGCTTGGCGCCGCCCGCCACGGGACTCAGGGCGCCGTGCTCCTCGCCCTGCAACAATCCCACGCGGGCCCGCTGCAGCACGCGCGCATCCCGGTCGCGCACGGAACGCGTGGCCGCCGCGATCGGCAGGCTCAACACGGGATCGGAAAAGGCCACCGCCTTCGAATCCCCAAGGATCGTCATGGGACCTGCCAGGTCGAGCACGCCCGCCTCGAGATCAGCAAGACAGTCGGCGGGAGCTGAACACAGGGAGACGCGCACGGCGCCGAACTCACGCTGCACCATGCGCCAGTAGTCGATCAGCAGTCCGGCCGCCTCGCCGGTGTCCGTGCGGTAGGCCAGCGGCGCACCCAGCGCGGGCACGCCAACGTGTAGCACTGCCGCCGACGTGCGTTGTGGATCGGCCTGGGCAACGGCGTGGCCCGCCCAGGCCAAAGCAACCAAGAGCAGCGGCAGTGCGCGCCAACAGTCCGGGCGGCAGAAGCGGGGAATCGACATGCGCGAGACGTTGACCGCTGGAGGTGACAAGTCATCGAGCATGCCAAGGCGATCCGTAGGAGCGCAACCGCGGCATCCGGCGTCAGGAGCCTCCTGCCTCCTGCGCCGATGCGCTCACGATGCACTGGAGTACATCCATCTGTCGCTCCATCGATTCAAGCAGCGCGAACTGGCGCTCGGCCCGCCGCAGATTGTCGCCGGGGGCCGCGACCCGAAAGTAGCGATCGCCCGTCAGGTGATCGGTGAGAAAGCGCAATCCGAGCTCATAGGTGATCGACTGGCCGGCCATGGGCAGGTGTTCCACTTCGAAGGCCGTGAGCAGGTCACCGGTGCCGGCCAGGTAGCCGCGCACGACGGCCTCGAAGCGATTCCGGTCCAGCACCAGCCCCTCCTGATCTTCGCCCCCGGACGCCGCTGCCGAACGGATCAGATCACCCACGTCATGCCAGGCGAGTCCCGCCATCACCGTATCCAGATCGACCACGCACAAGGCCTCGCCCGTGGCCTCGTCGAACAACACGTTGTCCAGCTTGCAGTCGTTGTGCACCACACGTTCCGGCACCTCGCCCTGCCGGCGCAGGCGCTCCAGCAGATCGGCCAGGGGCGCACGCTGCTCGGCAAAAGCGATGGTAGGTGCACAGGCCTGCGCACGCCCGCAGGGATCGGCCCGGAGCGCCTCGCCCAGGGCGCGATAGCGTCGTGCCGTGTCGTGGAAGTGGGGGATGGTCTCGACCAGGCTGCCCGGTGACAGGGACGCCAGGGCGCGCAGAAACTCGCCGTAGCGTTCCGCAGCATCACGCACTTGGGCAAGGTCCGTCGGCGCCCCGGGCACGGTGCCCCCGATGAAGCGGTAGACGCGCCACCAGCGACCATCCGCGCTCTGGTGCAGGGGCTGGCCGCCGACCGTTGGCCGAAGGGTCAGGACCGGTCGCGGACGACCATCAGCCCGGTAGCCGGTCGGCAGCTTCGCCAGATGCGCCGCCACCAGGCGCAGGTTGTGGGCCAGAGCCAGCGGATCGGTGAACACCTGCGTATTCAGTTGCTGCAGCAGCCAGAGCTCGCCCGCGGCATCGAGGTGATAGGTGTGGTGGATGCGCCCGCTACCGAAGGGCGTGAGCGCGACCGGCGTGTCGAAGGCGTAGGCCCGGGTCAGCTCCTCCAGGGTGCTCGCATCGGGCAGGTGCTCGTCGTCGGTGGGCACTGGCATGGCGCCAGTGTACCCACCTTCCTGATCTGACTAGCGAGAGCCGTGCCGGTCCTGGCCGTGCACCTGGACCACGCCGGCCACGTTGTGGTGGCGCACACCGCCGCTGGTGTCGCGGCCGACGGTGAAGTTGCCGCCCACATCGGAGACGTCGATGCTGCCGGAGGAGTCGCTGCCGATGTACACATCGCCCAGCACGTCGCTGGCCGAGATGGACCCGGAGCTGTCGTACTCGATGTGCAGCGAGGCGGCCCGGGTCACGTCTATGCTGCCGCTGGAGTCACGATCGATGCGCACGTCACCGGTATCCGAGAGATCGATGCTGCCGCTCGAATCGGCCACGATGTAGACCTCGCCCGGTACCCGCGAGACCGTGATGGATCCGGAGCTGTCGGTCAGCTCGAGGCTGGCCACATCGTTGACCTCGAGACTTCCGGAGGAGTCGCGGATACGCAGGGCCAGATACTTCGGCAGCTCCACCTCCAGATCCAGCCGTGACTGGCTATCGCGCGACTTCGGCAATACGGTCTCGATCACCAGCGTATCGCCGCGGCGCGATACGCGCAGGCGCACCTCATCGACCAGCTCGGCCGTGCGCGCGCAGGCAAACCCGACCAGCCGCGCTTCGCCCAGGCCTGCCCGGCCACTGACTTCCAGGCTCCCGGCGCCGGCCTCGATGGCCACGGTCTGGATACCGCCCAGGTCGACCTCCCGCGAGAGACGACGTTCCTCGCGACAATCGTCGCCCCACCAGTCGGCGTGGGCGCTGGTGCTGAAAAGGCCGAGGGCCGCGAGCGACAGGAACGCCGCGGCGAGCGGACGAGGCGCGACCAGAGTGCGAGCGAAATTCATGGTGTTCAGTCCCCCTCTTACGCAGAACGCAATGACGAAGGGGCTTGGATGGCAGGGCGCGGGGGAAGGTTTAAGCGCCGCTGCGCGGTCGGCCTCGACGCCGGCCACCGGCGAACAGGCCCAGCGCCAACAGGGCCAGGGGGCTGAAGGCACCGCCGCCCCCGGCGCCGGGTGCTGCTGCTGCTGCTGCGGGCGGCCCCGCCGCCACCGATTCGTCATTCACGGGGGCCAGCTTGCCGCTCACGGTCAGGTCGCTGGTGGACTGATCGTTGCCGCCCGAGGGATCGTACTCGGCCCCGGACACGGATGTGCGCAGGCGCAGTCGCTCACCCGCCAGGGCCTGCAACACCAGGCGCACGGTGCTCACCTCGCCCACCTCCAGGGCCTCCAACTGGCAGCTGACCGCGGTGCCGTCGATGGCGCAGGCCACCGCGTCCTCGCCCACGGTCGCCTCCACCACGTTCACGCTGGCCAGGGAGAGCGCGACCTCCAGGAGCACGCTGCTGGCGCGGTCCGGACCGTTGTTGAGGATCTCCAGTTCGAACAGCTGACTCTCGCCGATCTCGATCTCCGAGGCCGCGGCGAGGACCCGCGTGGCCAGGTCGGCGACCACCTGCGCCACCACCAGATCGCTCACGTCCTCATTGTTCTCGAGCACGGGGTCTGCGTAGGCGGAACGGATACTCGCCCGCAGGGCCTCGCGACGGGCGGCAGTACGCAACGGCTCAGCACTCGCCTGTGCCACGAGTTCCCCGGACAGGCGAGCGCCCACCTCCAGCTGACCAAGCTGACAGCGCCATCCGCCGCCGCCCTGAGCCGTGCATCCGTCAAGGGACTCCACCGTGAGCAGGGAAGCCTCCTCGGCGGTGAACTCGAGGACCACGCCTGGCGCCACCAGGGGGCCGTCATTGGCCACGGAAAAGGGAACTCGCCGCGCCGCGCCCGGTGCGCTGAGCAGCTCCCCCTGATCGAAGCGCACGCTGAGGTCAGCGGCCGGCCGTACGGTGATCAGCGATTCCACCGCGTTGTTGCTCAGATCGCTGTCGCCCGGTGCGCTCACCGCCACGTCCAGCGGCCAGCTGCCGATCGCCGCGCCGGCAACGGTCAGCCGCAGCACGGCGGAGTCCCCGGCCGCGAGTTGCCCGAGCGTGCAATCCACACGCTGCTCGCTCGTGGTGCAGGTGCCCCCGTCGAGCGTGGCGCGGCGCAGGCTGAGCCCGTCCCGGTCGAAGGTGATGGCGAGGGTCAGGTCGAGCACGTCGCGGTCACTGGGTGAGTCGATCAGGTACTCCAGCGTCGTGCTTGCTCCGATCAGCACATCGGCGGGCGCATCGGCTCGAATAGCAACATCGCTGGGTAGCAGGTCGAGCACGCAGAAGGCACGCTGCAGGTAGTCGACCATGACATCGATACTGCAGGAGGAGAACTCGTCGTTCTGACTGAGCTTGGGCGCCATCAGGAAACCTGCGGGCACGCTCGTGCACACGCCATCGCCGTCGTGGGGAGCGTTGAGGTTGTGGCCGATTTCGTGGGCGGCGATCAGCGCGTCGACGGCGGCGGGCCGCCGTGCTTCCGTCAGGGACACGCCGAAGCGCGCACTGCAGGCTGAGCCCACGGTGGCGATTCCTACCGTGCTGCCCTCCAGGGCTCGCCCCGTGAGCAGGTGGAGAATGGCCGCCTCACGGCGGCTGCTGGTCGATAGCTTCTCCTGCTCCACCTCATCCAGCAGGCGTGAGGCGTCGCTGGTGCTGAACGGGTCATCGCCGTCCGCCAGGGCCGTCAGTTCCACCAGTTCCAGCTGCAGGCCCAGCTGTTCGGCGAAGATGCCGCTTACCACGTTGATGCGCGCCAGCATCTCCGCTTCCGTGCTGGTGCCGAAACGGTCGCTGAAGACCGAGTCGGCCACCCAAGCCACCTGCAGGCGAGCGTTCACGTTCGCCTTACCGAAGGCATAGCGCTGGTTTTTGGCGACCGGTATCGCGGGTGAGAATCCGCTTGCGGGCTCATCCGCCGGGACCCGCGTATCGCCGATAAACGAGGGTCTTTCATAGGCGAGCGGCCGGTAGGCCTGATGGCGTGTCCCGGCGGTGCCTTTGCCCGGCGCAGCTGAGCCGTGCGTTTCCTGCTGCGGTTCCACGGCGATGAAGTCCCGACCGTCCCACAGCAACACGTACAGTTCATCACCGGCGACGGTGACGCGCGCCCAGGCGCCCGGCATGGCGCTCAGGGTGCCCCGATAGAGCTGCGTGGTCGCATTGGCGCGGCGCTGTGCGACGGGCAAGCCGGCCAGCACGCTCTGAGCTGGACGCAGATCAATATCGTACCGCCGACCCTCGATGGACAGCTCCAACCGCCGATCAGGGTCGTTGGCCGAACCCTTGGCCCTGGCGTCAAGGTCGGCATCGCCGCTGAGTGACCAGCTGTCGAGTTGCAGGCGCGCCCGCGCGGGCACCTGCCCGTGGGCGACGCAGAGGACGAGCAGGGTCGCCAGGCCGACGATGGTGGAGAGTACGCGTGACATGAATCGGTCCGCTGCGGATGGTTGTCGCGGGCTGGACAAACATCCGTGCGCACAAGCCCATGCGCTTCGATCCTAGGGCGAGCCCAGGTCACGGGACTGCGACATGGCACGCGATCAACGGGGCGGTTGCCGAAACCGAGGCTCAGGTCCCGGCTTGCTCGCCGCAAAACCCGTTCAGGCACGCTACATCAGTGGGTTACGTAGAATGACCAGTTCACGGAATCGCTCCCGTGCGCAGCAACGAACACTTGTGAGCACGTAACCTCCGCCGACGTGAGCGCCACGTGATAAGCGTGTGCTAGCGTGCCCCGTCCCATTTCTCAGGGAGTCGACCCGCAGATGAAGAGAGTAGACAGCGACATCAAGCCTTCGCAGATCACCGACGAGGCGCTCTATCGTGATCGGCGGCGCTTCCTCGCGGCTGCCGGTGTGATCGGCGCTGGCACCGTGGTGGGCGGCGCTACGCTCGCGGGCCTGACCATGAGCGAGCGCTCCGTGGCACGGGAACTGAGCGGCGACGTCGCCCAGAGCCCCTTCAGCACCGACGAGCCGCCGAACAGCTTCGAGGACATCACCACCTACAACAACTTCTACGAGTTCGGCACGGCGAAGCACCAGCCAGCGGTGATGGCCAAGGATTTCGAACCGCTGCCGTGGACCGTGGAGGTGAGTGGCGAGGCCGAGGTCACCGGCACCTTCGACTACGAAGACCTCGTGCGCGAGCAGCAGTTGGAAGAGCGCATCTACCGCCTGCGCTGCGTGGAGGCCTGGTCCATGGTGGTGCCCTGGGTGGGCATTCCGATGGCAACGCTCCTGTCCCGCTTCAAGCCCCTGTCCAGCGCCAAGTACGTCGAGTTCCAGACCTTGTTCGACCCCAAGCGCATGCCCGGGCAACGTCGGCCGGTGCTGCGCTGGCCCTACCGCGAGGGCTTGCGCATGGACGAGGCGATGAACCCCCTGACGCTGATGGCCGTGGGCGTGTACGGCAAGCCCCTGCCCAACCAGAACGGCGCGCCGATGCGCCTGGTGGTGCCCTGGAAGTACGGCTTCAAGAGCATCAAATCGATCAATCGCATCGTGTTCCGCGAGAGCCAGCCCGTGTCCAGCTGGGAGCAGTCGGCACCGCACGAGTACGGCTTCTACGCCAACGTGAACCCCGAGGTTGCGCACCCGCGCTGGAGCCAGGCCCGAGAGCGGCGCATCGGCCAGAGCCTGTTCGGCTCACGCCAGCCCACGATCAAGTTCAACGGCTACGGCGAACACGTCGCACAGCTTTACGACGGCATGGACCTGCGCCGTAACTACTAATCACCCGCGATCACCAAGAGAACCTCATGGCCAGCGCTGCCGTAACCGTCAATCGCCTCATGGGACCGGTGATCAAGCCGATCCTGTTCCTGTTGGCGGCCACCCCCTTGCTCAAGGCCCTGGCGGAGATCGCCATGGAGCTGTTCGGCCTGGGGCGCACGTCCCTGGGGGCGAACCCGGTGGAAGAACTGCTCAATCGCGGCGGCATCTGGGGCCTCAACCTGCTGGTGCTGACGCTATGCGTGACCCCGCTGCGGCAGCTGACCGGGTGGCACGCAATCGGCCGCCTGCGACGGATGCTCGGCCTGTTCGCCTTCTTCTATCTGTCGCTGCACCTGACCGTGTACCTGACGCTGGACCGGGCACTGGAATTCAACACGATCGTCGAAGACGTGCTCAAGCGCCCCTACATCACCATCGGCTTCACGGGACTGGTGCTGCTCGTCCCCCTCGCGGTCACGTCCTTCGACGGTCTGAGGCGACGCATGGGACGCCATTGGCAGCAGCTCCACTCACTCGTGTACGTGGTGGTGCTGCTCGGCCTGTGGCACTACTTCTGGCAGGTGAAGAAAGACATTGGCAACCCGCTGATCTACGCCGCGGTGGTGGCCCTGCTGCTCGGATGGCGGGTCTACCACCGATGGCAGCAGGGTCAACGCCTGCGGCAGGCGCAGGTGGCGGCGGCGCCGTCCGTCAGCTTCGATGAGGCGGGCGCCGAACGGGCGAGCTGAACTCGCCCGCAGGGGAGGTCAGCAGGCGCCTCAGGCGAGGGCGACCTGCTCGGACAAATCCGTATGCGTGGCGCTGCCCTCGGCCTCGGAGATGAGATCCTCGAGGGAGCGGTGTTCCGGATCGCGGAACTCTGCAAAACCCAGGCGATAGCTGATCCGGTGCCGCGCACCGGCTACGGCATTGCGCCCGCGCAGTTCCGTGCGCAGGCGTTCCAGGCACAGCTCGGCCTGGCTCACCCCCGCGCCGGTCAGCAGGATGCAGAACTTGCCGTTGCCCAGATGGGCGATGACATCCGATTGGCGGAAGGCAAAGCCGAGCAGTTCGCCGGTCTCCGCCAGCAGCTCGTCCGCCTCTTCCAAACCGCGCTGTTGGGCGAAGTCGGACAGGTTTTCCATGTCCAGCAGCAGCAGCGACGCTGCATGATCGTGGCGACGGCTGATCGCCAGCACCTGCTGCGCGACGGATTCGAAGCCGCGCCGCGTGGGCAGACCCGTGATGCGATCGAGGGCCGTAGCGCCGAGGCTGAACACCTCACGGGAGACCAGGTCGGCCAGGTCTTCCAGCATCACGCGATCGGCCTGGGAGAACTGGCGCGGTTGCGTGTCCATGATGGCCAGGGTGCCCACATGGCTGCCATCCTCAGCCTCGATGGCGCAGCCGGCGTAGAAGCGAATGCCCAGGGGGCCCGTGACGGACGGGTTGTTGGCGAATTCCGTGTGTTCGGCCGTGTTCTCGATCACATGGGCGCCGTCCTGCATGATCGTGTACGCACACAGGGAGACACCGCGCGGAAACTGGCGCGCGTCCAGGCCCGCAGCCGCCTTGAACCACTGGCGCTCGCCATCGATGAAGCTGACCACCGCGATGGGCGCGTTGAACAGGCGGGTGGCGATGGCGACGAAACGGTCGTAGCGCCGTTCGCGCGGCGTATCGAGAATATTCAGTGCACGCAGCGTGCGAAGGCGACTGGCTTCATCGATGGGAGTGGGTGACGCCATGGGCTTGAGACCTTCTGATCCGGGTGATGAGCGGATGGTAGCCGCGAAATAGATCAATACTATCCGCGGTCAACGACGTTGACATTCTGCAGTGTGCCAAAGCCATTTCTGCAGGCCGTGTCACGGATCACAGCCCGGGCTTCCGGGGACCGGATTGGAGAGGATCGGAGGTTGAAAAGGCGGCATCGCGACACATAATTCGCGTGCCCGTCGACTGACAAGGGCCTGCGCGAGGCTCAGCGTGAGGCGCGCTTGCGCTCGTGCTCCTTCAGCAGGCGCTTGCGCACACGCAGGCTCTGCGGGGTGATCTCGACCAGCTCGTCTTCGGCAATGAATTCCATCGCCTGCTCCAGGGTCATGCGCAGGGGCGGCGTGAGCAGGATGTTCTCGTCCTTGCCGGCCGCCCGCACGTTGGTCAGCTGCTTGGCTTTCATCGGATTCACCACCAGGTCGTTGTCGCGGCTGTGGATGCCCACCACCTGACCCTCGTAGATTTCATCACCGGGACCGATGAACAGGCGCCCTCGCTCCTGCAGGTTGGCAAGGGCGTAAGCCAGTGCCTTGCCACTGGAGTTGGCGATCAGCACGCCGTTGGCACGTCGCGCGATCTCCCGTTCGCGCACGGGACCGTAGTGGTCGAACACGTGGTAGAGCAGACCGGTACCGGAGGTGAGCGTGCGGAACTCGGTCTGGAAGCCGATCAGGCCGCGGGCCGGAATCATGTAGTCAAGGCGCACACGCCCCTTGCCGTCGGGCATCATGTTGGCGAGTTCTCCGCCACGCTCGCCGAGCGCCTCCATCACCGCCCCCTGGTGGGTTTCTTCGATGTCCACCGTGAGCTGCTCGAAGGGCTCCTGGCGCTCCCCGTCCACCTCCTTCACCACCACCTGCGGCGGCGACACGGCGATCTCGTAGCCCTCGCGGCGCATGGTTTCCAGCAGCACGGCCAGGTGCAGCTCGCCGCGGCCGGACACCTGGAGCTTCTCCGGGTCCTCCGTATCCTCGACCCGCAGGGCCACGTTGTAGGAGGCCTCGCGAATGAGCCGGTCGCGCACCTGGCGCGAGGTCACGTATTTCCCCTCGCGGGCGGCGAAGGGGGAGGTATTGGCCTCGAAGGTCATGCGGATGGTCGGCTCGTCGACCGTGAGCGGCGGCAGCGCTTCCACCGCCTCGGGGCTGCACAGGGTCTCGGACACCTGCGGCGCCTCGATCCCGGCCACGGCCACGATGTCGCCCGCGCCGGCGCTCTGCACCTCGTGGCGCTCCAGGCCAATGAAGCCCAGGATCTGGCCGACCCGCTCGTTGCGCCGCTTGCCGTGGTCGTCGATCACGGTCACCGGATCATTGCGCTTCAAGGTGCCGCGAGCGATGCGC
>JAAUYD010019438.1_pt1 | contig 10287 bp, 7 predicted proteins | sample 7278101 | NCBI WGS metagenome assembly JAAUYD01 (sample SAMN14350128, study PRJNA611818) | marine sediment metagenome | isolation source: surface marine sediment (0.6m) | place: French Polynesia: Moorea | collected 2018-08
AGGTCATTGATCTGAACTTTTTCCACTTGAGGCAGACAACCAAGCCATTGCTGAGATAATTCAGCAAATTGATGGGGCAGTCCACTTACACAAAAGCGAGTGGGTGATGGTTGTCTGTTACTTTTTAGTCCCATTAATTCTAGTTCCTGTTCTCCTGCGATCGCAATATATTCTGCTGGATCGACAATTTTGACAGAGCTAGGCAGAATTGAGCGAAACACACTTTCTAAATGGCGATAGTGGGTACAACCATATACCAAGGTGTCTATTTTCTGATCTAATAGGGGCTGAAGATAACTCTGAGCAACTTGCCTAGTATATTTACTATGTATTTGATTAGTTTCAATCAGCATTACAAATTCAGGACATCCCATTTCCCAGACTTGAGCGGTAGAGTCAATTTCTTGAATTGCTTTACGATAAGCATGACTTGAGGCAGTAGCAGGAGTGGCAATTACCCCGATCCTATTACCCTGTTGTATGGCTGCCCTTGCCCCTGGCAGAATTAAACCTAATATAGGGATATCATATTCTGCTCGTACCGTTTCTAAAGCCAAAGCGGAACTGGTGTTACAAGCCATAATCACCATTTTCACGCCTTCTCCACACATCCAATCGAGAATCTCTCTAACAAACCGTAAAATTTCTTGGGGAGACTTGTTGCCGTAAGGCAATCTCGCAGTATCGCCAAAATAAAGCACTGATTCGGTGGGCATTCGGTGATATATCTGTCTAAGAACAGTCAATCCCCCTACACCACTATCAAATAAACCAATCCGTAAATCAGGGTTTCCTGCCATTGATGATAAATTAAGATATGAGATAAAAATTTTGCTAATCGTTAAGACATAGATTAACTTAAAAATTCTATTTTAGGAAAATATACTCAAATTTTATTTTCTTTAATGTACTGTATGATTCCTCTGGCAATTGCTTTAGCTATCTGACGACGATGATTGGGGTTTTTAAGTCGAGCAGAATCTTGAGCACCAGTAAGAAATCCCACCTCTACTAAAACTGCGGGCATTTCTGAGTGCCTGAGGACATAAAACCTAGCACGACGTACATTTCTATTACCAATCTGGACACTATTGAGAATATTCCAGTGAATCACTTCTGCTAAACGACGACCATTTTTGTAATAGTAAGTTTCTAAACCATTAACATCGGGGCGGGAAAGATTAATCGCATTAGCATGAATACTAACGAATAAATCCCCATCAATTTTGTTTGCCATATCAGTTCTGCCTTGAAGGCTCACAAAATAGTCCCTGTCCCTAGTCATTCGGACTTCTACCCCTTGTTTGCGTAATTCTTGAGCTACATCCAAAGAAATAGGCAAAACAATATCTTTCTCTCTCACTCCCCCAATACCAATAGTTCCAGGATCTTGTCCTCCATGTCCAGGATCGATGATGATTAGGGGTTTAGTTTTACTACGAGTAGCAGAAGGAACATTGATCGGAGATAAGACATTGGCTCGACGGAGTTGTCGAATTGGCACAGTAATCTGATTATTAGCTTGTTGATCAATACTACCCAAGCTCACGCCCAAGCGAGTGGTCACTACAATAACTACAGAAGAGCCTTCTTGACGAATTTTAAGTTGGGAAATGGGACTTCCTGCTTTTAATCGAGGTCCCTTAAAAGGGTCAGCTAATTGGGCATTATGAATCCGAATCTCATAGACTCCATTGCCCTTGGGTGTGGTACGAGCAATTAGACTACCATTGCTGCTAATTGAGATTTGAGTATCATTGTTTAATAATGCTAGACCCTGGACAATAGTTTTCTCATTACGGGGATTTCGATTTGAGGATCTTCTGCTGGCAGTAGAATTAGAATTGGCACGCTGAGAAATATTACTTCTATTTCTTTTGGGTACTAAAATTAAACCGCGGATCCGACTAAAAGTAGCCAACCACTCCGAAGAATCATCCAGAACTTTAAGAGTAATACGAGCTTGAGAACTACCAGTTTGAGCAAACTGAATCTCTTGTACTCCATATTGATTGACAGCGATAGATTTAGCAGCTAAGTCCCTAGGAAGAGTAGTATCTTCCAAATCAAAGTTGATAGTTGAACCCCTGCGACTAGAACGAATGGTTTTATTGCGATCGCCTTTTATATCAATAAAGAAGCCGTGGCTAGTGGGTTTGATGTAAGGAGAACTAGTGAGGACAGGATTGCTACTAGTGTTTCTGGGAGGAGGGGTGACGGTTCTGGGAGGAAGTCTTCTGGGGGGAAGGGGTGGTAGATCTCTCCGAGGAACAGGACGAGTATTAGTACTACTATTGCCAGAATTAGAAATTTGGGTCATGACTTGGGGAGATTTGGCAATTTTGGGAGTAGGAATAGAGATTGTCCACTGAGTAGGAGAAATCCCCCGAAATTTGACCTGTTGAGGATCGAGAGTATAACCAGGGGCGAGTTCTATCACCAAACTTACGGAATTGGCTGTGGATTGACCAATCCGAAAACCCCTAATTGAACCACGGTAACTCTCTTTGACTGTGGTTCTCCCCAATTTGGTTCCTGGCAGCTCGATTACTAAACGAGTAGGATTGGAGATTAATTTAGCTTTTGGTTGTACTCCTTGATCAGTTATGAACATTAGGCGATTATCTTGGGGGTTAAAATTCCAAGACAATAACTTTCCCGCATAAGCAGGAGAACAGTATAGAAAAACACCTATAATACTCGATAATAGCCAGTGCAATCTCACAGTTAGTTTCCCCTCACATTACAGTACAGTTTTGCCAACGACCCCTAAGTTATCTTGGTATCTAACTTTGATCGAATTCTATGATATACGTTTGACACTTTAATCGACAGGGACGACAAGAATGCTATTTAGGTTTCTGCTAAATTCTAATATTTGTACCATTAAATTTTGAATATTTTGCTACTTAATATCAAATCCTGTTCAATCACCTGTATGTTCTTGATATCTAATTAAGAATCAAGTTACAAATCTTAAAACGGCTTGAGCAAAAAAAAATAGATTTTTTGCATAATTCAGCTTCAAAAGTAGCATTATGATATATAAGTGACAAGACACAATCTAGTACGGAGTTTTATGGACATTAAATTATTAATGGTAATTTTGACAGGCTTATTTACAGTGTCCTGTCTGTTTTTTGGCACTCGAAATGGTTTTTATGACTCTGATAATTATGACGGTAATGGTAGTGCTCACTAGATAGTGCGAAGTGCCTCGCCTTCTGCAAGAGAAGTTCACTGGTTCCTCGTAGTCAGCTAGTATTCGACGCTCTAGACTTCGTCCCACTTTGCGTCTGAGTACGCTGGCTTGGAACAAGATCCCAGTAATAGAAAATCAAGTCGGTCTTGATTAACTAGAGATTAAGGGATAGATGTACAAGAATCATATTATAATAGTTTTCACTTTCAATTCCTTGGAATTTAATTTTAACTATCTAATCAGACTTCATCTTAGACTCCCAGATATTTTCTCCAGGATGAAGTCGATTTTATCATTTGATCATGTCATCAAAGAATTCTTTTCCCCTATCCTGTTTGCCTTATAGTGTTGGTCATAATGGTGAAGGGGTCTCTTTGTTGCTTAACATGGGAGAAAATCGGATACTTTTAGACTGCGGAGTCAGTGAACTAGATTTTCTGGAATTAGCTCCAGTTGATTTAGCATTCTGTTCTCATGCTCATCGAGATCATTGTGGTGGTTTATTAGCTTTTCATCAAGCATTTCCTCAAACACCAATCTATACTAGCGAAGTTACAGCCAAATTAATCGATCTCAATTGGTCTTCTGAAGAAAAAACTCAAGCCTCTCTATGTTATGAGATTGTTGATTGGCGATCGCCAATAACTGTAGGCAAAAATCTCCAATTACAATTATTTCCTGCGGGACATTTGCCAGGAGCAGCAGCGATTCTCTTGACCTATCACACTGCCAAACGAGACTACAAGGTGATGTACACAGGAGATTTTTCAGTCTCCAATTTCCAGCTAGTAGAAGGGTTATCTATTGAAAATCTCAGAGGTATTGCGCCCGATGTTCTGATTGTTGAGGGGAGCTATGGAACGGTACGTCATCCCCATCGCCGTCAACAAGAAAAGCAACTGATGGAGCGCATTGAAAAGGCTCTAATTGCTGGAGAAAATGTCCTGTTGCCAGTGCCACCAGTGGGGCTGGGACAAGAAATTCTCAAACTGCTCCGTTCTCATCACCAGTTTACTGGTAGAGATTTAGATATTTGGGTGGATGGGAAAGTATCTCTTGCTTGTGATATCTATTTAGAATTATTGTCTCAGTTTCCCCTTTCGGTACAAAACTTTGCCAAACATCAATCCCTATTTTGGGATGATCGTGTTTGCCCTCGTATGAGTAAGTTCAAATCCCTTGAAGATTTACCCCAAGGGAAATTACCTTGTATTCTTTTGATTGACTATGATTCAGAAATCTTATCTTACTTATCTCCTGAATTAGGAGACTGGTTAATCTTACTCCCTGAAGCTCCTCAAGAATACCATCCCTCCACTACAGCCTGGGATTCTCTCAAAAATTTAGCATCTGTAACCATTGAAACTTATCTGTTAGCAGAACATAGTGATGGTCGTAATACAACTCAATTAATTCATAATTTGCGACCTCAGCATATTATATTTGTTCATGGCTCTGCCAATTATTTGGTGGAGTTGGCGACTTTAGCTGAGTTGTGTAACCGCTATCAAGTTCATTCTCCTAGCAATGGCAGTTTAGTAGAATTGCCTATTGGCGATCGCTTTATTCAACCTAAAACTCCTACCCCAACTCACTACGAAGGAGAATTAAGTGAAACTGGTTCTTATATAACTATTATTCTTCCCGACAGTATTAATAACGATCCTCGTTGGAATAAGTTTGCTGATACGGGAATTATAGAAGCAAAATGGCAAGGGCAAGAATTAATCCTGAGAGGTATTCCCCAGCGAGAATTATTAAATTCTCAGAGTGAATCGAAAGTAGCTCTTGATTTAGATTGTTGTCGTAGTTGTCGCTATTATCATCATCAACGTTGTTGGAACCAAGCCTCTCCCCTATGCGGATTTAAAGTTATTCCCGAAGGTTATTGTCCAGTATTTGAACCTTTGACCAAAGATGGCTAGAATTGTCTAGTGTTTAACTATGATTGAATTGATGGGACAATTTTAATCTTTATTGAGATTGTTATTATTCAATGAAATCATATTAATTAGTTATTCAAAAACTAATTACGACTTATTGTAAAACTTAGTTTTTAATAGTTAATTAATTGGTATAGATGGTAACAGTTTAAGTGCCTGAAACTGATTCTAGTATATCTGTTTGATCAGCAAAGATCTCAATTAAATAAGTTAAATCTAAAATTAAAATTACTATTAAAATTTTATGTATCAAGCTGTATATCGCATATTAGACGCTAACTTAGACCGAGCCAGGGAAGGACTGCGAATTATTGAAGAATGGTGTCGTTTTGGATTAAATAATGCTACTCTAGCAGAGGAATGTAAAAATATCAGACAAGAATTAGCCAAATTACATCATTGGGAAATACGTCAAGCGAGAAATACAGCTAACGATGTGGGTACGGAATTATCTCACCCCCAGGAAGAAGTTAGAGACAGCATCGATTCAATTTTACAGGCAAATCTGTGTCGTACCCAGGAAGCTTTGAGAGTATTAGAAGAATACGGCAAACTCTATAATCCTCAGATGGGCGGGATTTGTAAAAAAATGCGCTATCGAGTTTATACTTTAGAAACTAGTCTGTTAGATAACCGTCGCTATCAACAACTTAATAGATCTAGTCTTTACCTAGTAACTTCTCCTGAAGAAAATTTATTTCAGGTTGTAGAATCAGCTTTACAAGCAGGTTTAACTCTAGTCCAGTATCGAGACAAGGAGAGCCACGATAGTTTACGCCTCGGTATTGCTCAACAATTGTGTCAACTGTGCCATGAATATAATGCTTTATTTATTGTCAACGATCGCGTAGATCTTGCCTTAGCTGTAAATGCTGATGGGGTACACTTAGGACAGCAGGATATTCCAGTGTCTCTGGCGAGAGAGGTCTTAGGCTTTGGCAAGATTGTGGGTCGTTCCACAACTAATAAAGAAGAACTGAGTAGAGCGATCGCAGAATCGGTGGACTATGTAGGGGTGGGTCCTATATATCAAACTCCCACTAAACCAGGCAAACCCGCAGCTAACGTTGACTATATCAAGTATGTGATCGAAAATTGTCCTATTCCCTGGTTTGCGATCGGAGGCATCAATTTATCTAATATTGGGGAAGTTTTAAGCGCGGGAATACGCAGAGTAGCTGTAGTGCGGGCTATTATGCAAGCAGAACAACCAGATATGATTACTCGTCAATTTATCAATCTCTTGTATTCTCAATTCCATTGATTTGGGAAAAAGTTAAGATACTGGGGAAATAGGAACGGGGCGAATCAATAAATATAGTAGTATGTTGCAGGAGAGTTTATTTTATGTGGGAAACAAATACCACAATTACAGTACAAGTTAACGGAGAAGAACATTCTTTGACTAATTCGGTAACACTACCAGAATTTTTGTCTCAAATCGATTTCAATCCCCGTCTTATTGCCATAGAGTATAATGGGGAAATTTTGCATCGCCAATACTGGAATGAAACTAGGTTACAGAATGGCGATCGCTTGGAAATAGTTACTATTGTCGGTGGTGGTTAGATAGTTTTTAACGAACATTAACAGTTTGCTGTAATCGATAAAGAGTAGCGTAATGTTTGCCCTGTTTGATTAATTCTTGGTGGGTTCCTTGTTCTAAGATATTTCCCCCTTCGAGATAGAGTATTTGATCGGCATTTTGGGCATTTCTCAGATCGTGGGTAATTAGAAAGGTAGTGGATGTTTGGGTTAGACGATCTAACGCCTCAGTAACAATTTGCTCGCTTTGGTTATCTAGTCCTACGGTAGGCTCATCTAAGATTACTATCGGGGCATTTCTGATGGCAGCACGAGCGATCGCAATCCGTTGTCTTTGTCCACCAGATAAAGTCGCGCCTCTTTCTCCTACTACTGTATCGTAGCCATCTGGCAAGTTCATAATAAATTCGTGAGCATTAGCTAAACGGGCAGCAATCATGATTTCTCGATCTGTGGCATGATTACAACCATAAGCAATGTTGTCCCGAATACTGGCAGCAAAAAGAATACTATCTTGTAGCACGATACTTATTTGGCTGCGGAGAGAATCTAGAGTATATTCGCAAATGTCTGCTCCGTCGAGGAAAACCTGACCTTCATTGGGGTCATAAAGACGCAAAAGAAGGCTAACTAAAGTTGATTTTCCGCCACCAGAAGCACCGACAAGGGCTATTTTTTGACCTGGTTCAGCTCTTAAGGAAATATTATTAATAATATTTTGTTGATCTGGCTCGTAGGAAAAGCTAACATTCTTAAACTCTACTAGACCCCTAAAAAATGGTGCAGGATAGGAATCTTTCGTATCTTTAACTTCTGGCACAATTTCTAGGAGATCGATAATTCTTTCCCCAGATGCGATAGCTTTAGCAATTTGTCCTGTATATTTCGCCAGTTGTCGCATGGGTTTAAAAGCAACTTTGAGATAAGTAATAAACACCAATAAATCGCCAGGAGTTACAGCACCTTCCCTGACCAACTGTACTCCCCGCCAGAGAACACAAGCAGTTGCCACAGCGACTAATATTTCTACTAATCGTTCTTGTCCTGCTTTTAGCTTCTGGGTTTTGGCACTTTCTTTCAAGCTTTTTTGATTTTGTTGGGCAAAAGTTTTTTCTAACCGAGACTGAAGAGATAAGGCTTGTACTACTTTAATTGCACCAAGGGTTTCAGCTGCGTTAGCTGCCATTGCGCCTTCCCTTTTCCGTTGTTTTCTGGCAACTTTATGAATGCGTTTACTCATAGTTGTGGTAGTAATCAGAAACAGAGGAAAAATAATTACAGCAATTAAAGCTAGTTGAATGTTGAGCCAGATCATCACTGCCAACATTCCGATCATGGTTAGAATATTAGTTAGCAATGGTAAAGCAGAAATTACAATTACTTCCCTAAGTCTTTCGATATCATAGGTAACGCGAGTGATTAAATCTCCTGTCTTAGCTTTGTTATGAAAAGAAAGAGATAAGCTTTGAATATGAGAATATAAATTACCCCGTATTTCGCTCATTACCCTAGTAGCAGCTACAGCCATTCCCGTAGCACTTACATAAGCTGTTGTGGCTCGTACAAAAGCAATAATTACTATAGCCACTACTGAAAGCACTAATAGAGTAACAACGTTTAAGTCGTCTAAAAGAGGAACCTTTAAGTTGTCTAAAAAAGAAAGTTGTGAATTTTCAACCTGAAATTCTTTAACAATAATCTCATCAAAAATAAATTTAAGGGGCCAAGGTTCAAGAAGGCGTACTGCTGTTTCTACTAATAGTGCCAAGAAGCAAACAGTAATTAATCCTCCTTGTTGGCGAATTTGGGGGAAAAAATGCCTTATTATCCGTTGAATTCCTGATATTCCTTGTTTTAAGTTTTTGGGAGGTTGCTTTTTTTTGATCATTGCTAGTTATTGATTATTGCTTTTTCAGGAGAATAGCGATCGCTGATATATTGGTTTAATTTTCTTTCCCCTGAAATTAAAATTTTTTCCAGCCAGGTATAGTAGCCACCAAAGGAGACTTGTTTAACCAAAGGACGTAAGAAAACTAAATGACGACGATATCCTAAACGTTTGTAACGTTTCTTGAAATACTTATCTTGTTTATTTAAATTCCATTTCTGCATAAAGTGTTTTAAACTGGCTAGTTCCCAAGCATCACTCCAGCGCAACATAAAGTAGGTTAAATCTGACCATTCAAACCCAGAATCAGGAACATAGGTAGTTACGGATGTAGGCTCGCAATAGATTTTTTCTCCTGCATTGATCACATTCATGGAAAAATCAGTCTGTTCTCTAGTACTCAGTAATTTTTGATCTAACAAACCGATGCGATCAAAGATATTCTTGCGGACTAACAAACAATGAAATTCAGCAAATTCACATTCTCGCCTGTGGAGTTGGTCTTTTACTTCCGCAACAGGACGATTCACAAAATAATGTTTTTCATGAACTTTACGTCGCATTTGGTGTTTTTTGACCTCTAAAATAATTCGTGCTTCTCCCCCTGCTAAATGTATTTTAGAGTGTAAATCTTTACCGATACAAACTAGAGGACAAACTACTGCTGCTGCTGTTTCTTCTGCACATTGAACTAATTTTTCTAGCCAACCTGGGGCGACGTGAATATCGTTATCGACAAAGACGACATATTTGGTGTTGACATACTTTAAACCGATGTTTCGTGCCTGATTGGGAGCGAGATATTTTTCAGTTCTAACTAACTTAAATTGTTTTTCCTCTGCTTGTTGTGCCAAATATTTTTGAGTTTTTTCTGGAGAATTACCATCAACATAAACTAGAGAAAAGGGATAGCTTGTATATTGGTAAATACTTTCTAAAGATTCACGAGTGTAGCTAAAACGTTCTCTGGGAACTACTACTAAAGTCACTTCTGGCTTGTTCATTGCTAATTGTTAATTGCTAATTGGTAATTGTCAATTGATAATTGGGACTCGTTACTAATAGACAAAACATATTCATAAATTCTGCCCCAGTTAGCCTGTTCCACAGCAGGATTTAAATCTTGCAACACTTTTTTCTGAGCTAGTTTACCGAAAGCTTGTCTTAATAGTGGACGAGCAATTAGCTTAGAAATTGCCATCCTTAATTCTTCACTAGAATAGGGATTAACTAAGAAGCCATTAATGCCATCTTCAATAATTTCACCAATAGCATCAACATTAGTTCCCACTACTGCTTTTTCTGCTAACATTGCTTCTAGTAAAGCATTGGGACATCCATCATTCAGGGAAGGAATGGCAAAAATATCCATATGAGGTAAATAAGCTAAAGCTTCTTCTCGGCTAATTTTTCCTGTAATGACAATTTTGTCTTCTAAGCCACTTTTTGCCAGTTCTTGTACCCAATATTCTGCTTCTTTCGCCACAAAACTTCCGACAAACAAAAGAGTAAATTCAGCTTCTATCTTTTGACAAGCATCTAATAAGTATTCAATCCCTTTTTTGTCACGAAAATTACCTACTGAACCAATTACTGTTCCTTTTAATTTACTGACTAAAGGTGGAGTTGGTAAGCTAGAAAAGTCTACAGGTGCAATGGAGTTTAAAAATGCTGAAGACTTGGAAACAATACTGGGAGTAAATAATCTA
>JAAUYD010262121.1_pt1 | contig 10287 bp, 6 predicted proteins | sample 7278101 | NCBI WGS metagenome assembly JAAUYD01 (sample SAMN14350128, study PRJNA611818) | marine sediment metagenome | isolation source: surface marine sediment (0.6m) | place: French Polynesia: Moorea | collected 2018-08
AAATCATATAAATTTATCCCCACACAACCTTTATCAAAAAAACCGAACACACACTTTCACTACAGGACGCTCTTCCGATCTCACACCTGCGGCCTGAGCCGCATGTGTGGGACGTGCTCGAGGACGTCATCAAGGAGCACCCGGTGCTCCTCAACCGTGCTCCGACGCTCCACCGCCTCGGCATCCAGGCCTTCGAGCCGGTGCTGGTCGAGGGCAAGGCGATCCAGATCCACCCGCTGGTCTGCACCGCGTTCAACGCCGACTTCGACGGCGACCAGATGGCCGTGCACCTGCCCCTGTCCGCCGAGGCCCAGGCCGAGGCCCGGGTGCTGATGCTGTCGGCCAACAACATCTTGTCGCCGGCCGACGGCCGCCCGATGACCGTGCCCTCCCAGGACATGATCATCGGCGCCTTCTACCTCACCTTCAGCGACGACGAGCCTGGGGAGCCCCAGCGCACGTTCAAGCACGAGTGGGATGCCATCCGCGCCTACGACGACGGACAGACCGACCTGCACGCGCCGGTCATCCTCCGCGACGAGCGGCTCCGCACCGAGGACGGCAGCTACGCGCCGACCACCATCGGGCGGATCATGTTCAACCAGACCCTCCCCCCTTCGCACTCGTTCGTGAACGAGGTCGTCAAGAAGCGGGGCATGGGGTCCCTGGTGCGCGACATGTCCGAGAACTACCCCCTCCACGAGGTCTCGGAGTCGCTCGACCTGCTCAAGAACCTCTGCTACCGGTTCGCCTCGCAGTCGGGTCTGACGATCTCGATCGACGACATCGCGACGCCGGAGGAGAAGGCGGCGATCCTCGACCACCACGAGGAATCGGCCCAGAAGGTCGAGCAGCAGTTCCGTCGGGGCATCATCACCGACGGCGAGCGGCGCCAGAAGGAGGTGGAGATCTGGACCACCGCCACCGACGAGGTGCGCGAGGCCATGGAGACCTCCCTCAAGGCGAAGCGGTTCAACCCGATCGACATGATGGTCGGCTCGGGTGCCCGCGGGAACATGATGCAGGTCCGCCAGATCGCCGGCATGCGCGGCCTCGTGGCCAACCCCCGAGGCGACATGATCCCCCGGCCCATCAAGAGCAACTTCCGCGAGGGGCTCTCGATGCTGGAGTACTTCATCGCGACGCCGGGTGCCCGCAAGGGCCTCGTCGACACCGCGCTGCGCACCGCCGACTCGGGCTACCTGACCCGGCGCCTCGTCGACGTCGCCCAGGAGCTGATCGTCCGCGAGGAGGACTGTGGCACCACCCTCGGCATCTGGATCAACAACGTCCATGCCGACACCGCCAACCAGCGCACGTACCTCGAGACCAAGCTGTTCGGCCGGGCGCTGCTCAACGACGTCACGATGTCCGACGGCACGATCCTGTCGCGCAACACGATCGTCGGCGACGACGAGCTCGAGGCGCTGCGCGACGATGACGCGATCGACCGCATCCGCGTGCGCTCGGTGCTCACGTGCGATGCCGAGCTCGGCGTGTGCGCGATGTGCTACGGGCGCTCGCTGGCCACCGGCAAGCCGATCGAGCTCGGCGAGGCCGTCGGCGTCATCGCCGCCCAGTCGATCGGCGAGCCCGGCACCCAGCTGACGATGCGGACCTTCCACACCGGCGGCGTCGCCGGCAAGGACATCGCCGGCGGTCTGCCCCGCGTCGTCGAGCTGTTCGAGGCCCGCACGCCGAAGGGCTCGGCCCGCCTGGCCAAGGCCACCGGCGTGCTCCGCCTCGGCGAGGACGAGGGCAAGGGCATCCCGGTGATGGTCGTCGACGATCAGGGCGACGAGCACGAGATCGTCCTGCCGCTCGGCGCCCGCCCGATCGTCGAGGACGGTCAGGACGTCAAGGCCGGCGACCCGATCACCGACGGCCCCTTCGACCCGAAGGAGCTGATGGAGATCAAGGGCATCCGCGAGACCCAGGTCTACCTCGTCGAGGAGGTGCAGCGCGTGTACCGCGACCAGGGTGTGTCGATCCACGACAAGCACATCGAGCTGATCGTGCGCCAGATGACCCGGCGGGTCGGCGTGCAGGAGCCCGGCGACTCCGGCTTCCTGCCCGGCGAGCGCGTCGACGCCAAGACCTTCCGCGACACGAACCGTCGCATGGTCGAGGAGAGCAACCGCCCGGCGGAGGGCCGTCCGGAGCTCATGGGCATCACCAAGGCGTCGCTCGCCACCGAGTCGTGGCTGTCGGCGGCCTCGTTCCAGGAGACCACCCGTGTCCTGACCGAGGCGGCGATCGATGGTCGCGCCGACGACCTGATCGGCCTGAAGGAGAACATCATCCTCGGCAAGCTCATCCCGGCCGGCACCGGCATGAACCGCTACCGCGAGTTCGGCATCGACGCCCCCGAGTACGAGCCGATGACGTTCTACTCGTCGGAGGGTGAGGAGGATCCGGCCGCGTTCCTGGCGGGCATCTCCGGCACCTACACCGGCGACGCCACCGAACCGATCGGCTGACCTCACGTTCTGGGTCAGACCCAGAACGTGATGTCGGAGGCGGAGCCCGGGTCGTCAGGCCCGGGCTCCTTCGCGTCCGGGCGGAGGATCCCTCGACTCGGGGATACTCTGCCGCCATGGCCGAGGCGGGGACACGTGAGGGTGCGCGACCGTCGGTCGGCATCCTCGTCGTCGCCTACAACGCGGCCACCACGCTGACCGACACACTCGACCGGATTCCGGCCGACCTGCACGATCGCATCGCGCACGTGCTCGTCAGCGACGACGAGTCGACCGACGACACCGAGGCGGTCGCGAGCGAGTACGCGCGCTCCACCGACCTGCCCGTCACCGTCGTCGGTCAGCCGGTCAACCTCGGCTACGGCGGCAACCAGCAGTTCGGGTACCGCTGGATGATCGACAAGGGCGTCGACGTCGTCGTCCTGCTCCACGGCGACGGGCAGTACGCGCCGGAGCGGATGGGCGAGATGATCGCCCCGTTCGACGACGCCGACACCGACGTCGTCCTCGGCTCGCGCATGCTCGATCCCGGAGGCGCCCGCGGCGGAGGGATGCCCACGTACAAGTACGTCGGCAATCGGATCCTGACCACGGCACAGAACGCGATCACCGGGCTGGACCTGTCCGAGTGGCACAGCGGCTACCGAGCCTTCCGCACCGCTGCGCTCGAGCGCATCCCCTTCGATCGCAACAGCACCGGGTTCGATTTCGACACCGAGGTGCTCCTCCAGTTCCTGGCCGTCGGGGCGACGATCCGCGAGATCCCGATCCCGACCTACTACGGCGACGAGATCTGCCACGTCGACGGCGTTCGCTACGCACGCGACGTGATGGCCGACGTCGTTCGCTACCGCCTCGGCCGGATGGGGTTCGGTAGCCCGGCGCCCGGCACCGGTCCTGACGAGTACGAGTGGAAGGACGATCCCGGCTCGTCACACCGTCGCCTGACCGAGCACCTGCTCGCACGGCCGCCGGGTCGCGTGCTCGACCTCGGTTGTGGGACCGGTGAGCTCGGCCGCCGGCTGCTCGACGCCGGATGGACCGTCGTCGGCGTCGACCTCCACCCGGGCGCCGCCACCGAGGCGTTCGACGCGGTCGTCCGCGCCGATCTCGAGGCCGGTCTGCCGGACGAGGTCGTCGAGCACGGCCCCTACGACGTCGTCGTCGCCGCCGACGTCCTCGAACACGTGCGCCGACCCGAGGCGATCCTCGACGCCTGCGCGCCGCTGCTCACACCAGGCGGCGTGATGGTCGCGAGCATCCCCAACTTCTCCCACTGGTATCCACGCCTGCGCGTCGGGCTCGGACGCTTCGACTACGACGCCCGCGGCATCCTCGACCGGGATCACGTGCGCTTCTTCACGCGTCGATCGCTGCGTCGGCTCGCGCAGGACCACCGCTGGACGGTCCGCCGGCTCGAGCCGATCGGCCTGCCGTTCGACGTCGCCGATCGGGGGAGTGCGGTGGCCGGCACGGCGAACGCCCTCCGACGCGGGCTCGGATGGATCGACGCGACCACCGTTCGCGTGTGGCCCTCGATGTTCGCCTACCAGTACCTGGCGGTGCTCGAGCCGCGCTGAGCGTCTCGTCAGTCGTCGAGGCGCTCGGCGAGCGGACGGCACACCGGTGCGTCACCGCGGAGCGACGTCCAGCCGGGGGCTGGGCGGAGCGGGCCGCCGGCGGGCAGGAGGAACGCGGACAGCGTCGGCTCCTCGGCTCCGTCGAGCCGCACCTCGACGCCGAGCGTGTTGACGTCGGTGAGCACCGCGACCGTCGTCTCCTCGCCCTCGACCAGCTCCAACGGCCCGCTGCGGACGACCTCGGCGCCGGCGGTGTACACCAGCGTGAGCCCGTCGCCGGTCCGCACGAAGCCCACGTCCCAGCCGTCGCCGGCGATGACCAGCCCGCGCTCGGCGGGGCCGGTCAGCTCGGCGGCGAACGCCCCGCCCACGCGGACCTCGGCGCGCTGCCACCCGTCGCCCGTTCCGACGTAGAGGCCGTCGCAGTCGCCGACGACGACGGTCAGGCCCTCCGGTCCGGCGCCGTCGAGGCTCGAGCGACGCTCGACGTCGGGAGGTGGGTCGCCGCCGTACCAGTCGTGGATCGCGTACCGCCGCTCGACGAACGAGGCGGTGGTCCCCTCCTCCGGGAGCAGGTACACGTTCCGGGCCAGGATTCCCAGTCCGATCGACGCGAGCAGCCCGAGTGTCGCACCGACGGCGAGCAGCGGCCGGCCGACGCGCCAGGAGAGGACGCGCGGCACGCCGAGGGCCCCGAGGACGACGAGGAGCGGGACGAAGTCGACGAGGTAGCGGTGGGCGATGAACCCGATGGCGATCGTCGGCAGCGCCGCGACCGCGCAGGCTCCGACGACGATCCACCAGGTGGCGTCGAGCCGCCGCGGCCGGATCCCGGCGGCGGCGATGAGCAGGAGCGGCATCGTCGTGGTGACGGAGCCGGCGCGATCGACCGTGTCGAAGGGGGCATCACCGACGATCGTGGCCCGAGGCCCCCAGGTCGTGAACGGGAACAGCGAATCAGGGCGTACCGCGTCGGGTCGGAGGTACTGGAGCAGCGTCGTGGGCGGGAACCGGACGGAGAAGAACGATCCGCCGGTCGCCTCGAGCATCGCCTGACGATCGGCGGACCCCGCGGTGAAGACCTGCTGGTCGAACGGGATCGAGAAGGGTGATCCGAACCGAGCGGCGTTGATCGCGGCGTAGGTCGCCACCGCGCCGACGGCGATGGCGATCGGTGCGGCCGCCGGTCGCCACGATCGTTCGCGCCAGAGCAGCAGGGCGCCGAACCCGAGGATCACGAGCATCGGGGCGAGGCCGGACGACGCGCGCGTGTGCACGGCGAGGACGGCGATCGTCCCGGCCACGGCCAGCGATCGAGGTGTGCGCGACTCCCACCAGGCCAGCGCACGTTCACAGCCGGCGAGGGCGAGTGCCGCGCCCCAGAGCTCCGCTTCGTGGTAGACGATCGAACGCGAGCCGAGCCAGAGGATCGGCGTCGCCAGCCCGAACGCGGCCGCTGCCGCGTCGGGCAGCCACGCCGGCGCCTCCCAGCCGGCGTCGGCGGTGGCGTCGACCGCACGCATGGCGAGCCGGGCGGTCGCGACGGCACCGACGGCGACGGCGATCGGCATGCTGAGCAGCCCGAGTCGGCCGTCCAGCCAATCGCTCCACACGACGACGGGGAGCCGAGCGAGCGCCGGAGCGATGCCGAAGTAGAGGTGGGTCTCGTCGCCGATCCGGAATCCCTCGATCCCGGCCACCTCGGCGGGCACGCTCAATCCACCGCGACCGATCGCACGTCCCTGCACGTCGTAGAAGTCGGCGGTGTACGGGCCACGATCGAAGAGGTCCCACACCCGTCCCGAGGTCGCGAACAGCGCGAAGACCGCCGCAGCGATGGCGGCCCCGACCGCACCGATCGCCCTGGACATGCCGGCGAGAGTATCGATCGCCGCGCAGGCGCCGTGTGTTCCGCGCCGCCGCTGCCGTGCGCGCCGACCGTGGTCGAGAATCGCTCAAGGTCGTCGTGGCACCGCCGATGCAGGAACATGCGGCCGGCCACGTTCGCGCAGCGGGGACCTCGGCTCAGCGACGCGTTCGCACCGATGGAGGCGAACATGCTGGCGCCGCTGATCACCCGCATGATGCACGACGGGATCGCCGTCCAGGACGACACCGGCGCCATCGTCTATTCGAACGACAAGGCGGCGACGCTGCTCGGGATGCACCCTCAGGACCTGCTTCGCAGGTCGTCGCTCGACGACCGGTGGGGCTCGATGACCCTGGATGGTCAGCCCCTCCCGGGGGAGTGCCATCCGGCGATGCAGGCGGTGATCACGGGGAGTGAGGTCCGCAGCGAGACGATGGGCGTCCGGGGCGGCGACGGGCGGATGCGGTGGCTGTCCATCGACTCGTCGCCGATCGATCTGCCGTCGGGTCGCTACGCCGTGACGGTCTTCACCGACATCACCGACGCACTGGAGTGCCATCGCCAACTCCATCGAACGCGGGCGGAGATCCAACAGCAACTGGTCCATCGCGACCTGCCGTCGAACGATCGTGTCCGGTTCGTCTCCGGCTCCCGGTCGAGCGGGCCCTCGACCTCGATCGGGGGCGACTTCCTGGGCGCTCACGAACTCTGCGGCGAGCGGTCGGACGAGGTCGCGTTCTTCATCGGGGACGTCTGCGGTCACGGCATCCTCTCCGCCGGGTTGAGCGGGACGGCGCGGAGCACGGTCCGAGCGCTGTCGCTGGTGCTCGACGATCCGAGCGATGTCGTGGCGCGACTCCACGACATCGTGCAGGAGGAACGACCCGACTCGTTCCTGACCACCGTGTACGGACGCCTGGCGATCGACGCATCGGGCGCGGCGCTGCTCCGCCTGTGCTGTGCCGGTCACCCCCACCCGCTGCTCGTCCGCGACGGTGCGGTGCAGCCGCTCGGCGTGACCGCACCCCTGGTCGGGATGGTGCCGAACGGCCACCGGCCGGTGTCGGCCACGGCGCTCCGACGCGGCGATCGGGTCGTGATGTTCACCGACGGGGTCCTCGACGACGCTCGGCCCCGCCGATCGCACGCCGAACTCGCGGCCGAGCTGCCGGCCGACGGCTCTCTCGACGAGATCGTCGACTGGATGATGGCGCTGGCGTCGTCTCGGCCGACGGACACCGTCGACCGGACGGACGACGCCGCGGTCCTCGCGTTCGAGCTGCGCTGACGCGTCTCAGGACGCGGTCAGGTTGTCGTCAAGAATCCTGAGCAACCGCAGCGCGCACCACCGTCCGTGAGGACGGTTCCGTGCATGTGGTCGGCCACGGCACTGCTCTCGGGCGTCGCGGTGACCCTGGCCGGCGTCACGGTCGGCGCAGCGGCGATGCTGCCCGACGACGAGCCCTCGCCGGCAGCGTTGCATCTGGAACGAGCGACCCCGTTGCGCGAACTGGCCGCGCCGCACGACCTGCGCATCGGTGCCTCCGTCCAACACACCGCCCTGGCCGTCGACGAGGACTATCGCCGCGTCCTTCTGCACGACTTCGACACGATCACGCTCGAGAACGAACTGAAGTGGGCGGAGGTCCACCCCCGTCCGGGGGTGTTCGCGCTCGATCGGGCCGAGGAGGTCGTCGACTTCGCGACCGCGAACGGCCTCCGAGTGCGCGGCCACACGCTGGTGTGGCATCAGCAGAATCCGCCATGGCTCGAACGGGCTCGGTTGGGCCGCGACCAGGCGATCGAGCTGCTGCGAGCGCACATCGAGACCGTCGTCGGGTCCTTCCGCGGCCGAGTCGCCGAGTGGGACGTGGTCAACGAACCGATCGATCCGTCGGGTCGCGGGCTGCGTGACACCCTCTGGCGCCAGATGATCGGCGACGACTACCTCTCGATCGCCTTCGGCCTCGCACACGAGGCCGATCCGGAGGCGCGGCTCTTCCTCAACGACTACGACGCCACCTCCGACGGCGCCGTCTTCGACGCCCTGATCGATCTTGCCGACGAACTCCGTCGCGGTGGTGTGCCGGTGCACGGTGTCGGGTTCCAGCTCCACCTCGACGGTCCCGTCGACGTCGATCGCCTGGCCCGGCAGGTGGCACGGGCCGGCCGATCGGGGCTGACGGTCGCGTTCACCGAGGTGGACGATCGGCTGGCGGACGGCGCCGGCGCGGCGGCAGCCCTCCGACAGGCGCGCCGGATCGCCGGCGTCGCCGGGGTGTGCGTCGCCGAGCCGGCGTGTCGGGCCTTCGTGCTCTGGGGTCTGGGTGACGCCTACTCCTGGGTGCCGAACGCATTCCCTGGGTACGGCGCAGCCACCCTGTTCGACCACCAACTGGAACCCAAGCCCGCGTACCACTTCCTCGCCGAGGTCCTCCGGACCGGCGACGGCGCGGCGAGCCCGGTTCGATCGGGAGGTGGCCGATGATGGCGACCCTGAAGCGGGCCGGCGCGCACCCACCGTCGATCGCCCCGACCGAGGTGTCTCCACGAATGCTCAAGAACGTCCAGGTGGTGACCGATACATGCGACATGCGCCCAGAGGGGAATGCCGTCGCGGTCGACGCCGAGTTGATGGACTTGGTGGCTCGCCTCGACGATGACGACGCGGTCGAGCCGCTGCCGACCCCCATCGCCGCGCTCCAGCCGATCGTGCACCTCGAAGCCGAGGTCCCCATCGGATACGAGGCGCTCGCCCGATTCGAGGGGGAGGCATCGACCGAGGAGCAGTTCGCTCGCGCCGCCGCCGAGGGGCGGTCCGTGGAACTGGAACTCGCGTGCTGCGCCGCTGCGCTGGCTCGCGTGGATGAACTGCCGGCGGGTTCCTTCGTGTCGACCAACGTGTCCGCACTGTGCCTCGCGCGCCCCGAACTCTTCCAGCAGTTCCGTCGCGTCGACACGTCGCGCGTGTCCATCGAGTTGACGCAGCAGTCGCCGGTCGACGACGTGGCGATCCTGGACCACCACCTGGCCGCACTGCGTTCGATCGGTGTCCGCATCGCCATCGACGACGTGGGCATCGGCGATTACCGCGTCGAGCGGATCGCCAAGACCACGCCGGCGATGCTCAAGGCATCCCCCCGTCTCGTCTCCGGCTGCGACGAGCATCCCGACGGCGCGGTTCGACTGGCCAGCGTGGTCGAGCTCGGTCGCCGCGTCGGTGCGATCACGGTGGGCGTCGGCGTGGAGCGCCCGGAGGAAGCCGCGGTCCTGCGCCGGCTGGGCTTCGACGCCGCGCAGGGGTACCTGTTCGGCAAGCCGGAGTTGCCGGCCGCTCGCTCGCACCGGGCCTTCTGTGCGTCCTCGCTCGGGCCCGACGAGGCCGACGGGTCGACCGTCAGCCGAAGCAGAGGAACGAATCCACCGCCGCCCGGGTCGCCGGGTCGGCGTCGGACAACGCGATGCGTGCGTCGAGGAGGGCGGTGGCGGGACTCGCCCCGGTACCGAGCGACTCGTGCACCGGTGCCATGACAGCGGCCGTCGATCGGTCGTTCACCAACCCGATCGGGGCGATGACGTCACCCACCCCGAGCGCCAGCAGCGCCGCGGACGCGCCGAGCAGTTCATCGGCGCTCGACGATGCGGTGGCGCCGGCGTCGCACACGGGGAGCACGACGACGTCCGGGGCCTGCTCCAGGGCCTCGAGGTCGAAGACGTTCATCGGACCATCGGCGAGGGTGAGCGACGAGAACATCGGGCTGTCCGCTCGGAACCGGCCGTGGCATGCGAGGTGTGCGATCGACGCGGTCTCGAGCGCGCGCAGTGTGTTCTCGACGGTCGCGCGTTCACCTCGGAGCACCGTGGCCCCGGGGTGCTGCCCGACGATCGCGGCGACCTCGGACGTCTCGGCGGACAGGCCGGGGCCGACGATGACGTGCACCGATCGCGCACCACCGACCGGCGCCCGTCGCAGTCGGCGATCGGGCGACGACGGGGTGATCGTGGTGGCGCGCGGCCGGAGCGACGGGAGCGCCGACCACGGGATCCCGTTCAGCGAACGCGTCGGGACGATCGCACACTCGACGGCGCCGAGCATCAGCGGTGCGATGAGGAGTGCGTCGAGTTGCTCGCACGCGTCGTGGAGTGTCGCGGACGCCACCTCGGTCGACGAGGCGGAGGCCCCGGTTCGGGCGAGTCGTTGCAGCGAGAAGCGCGCGCTCTCGACGAGGGCCTGGAGGTCCTCGCGCCGGGCGAGCGACCGGTGCTGACAGCGTCCCCGGCCCGCGGTGACGGCACCGATCGAGTCCCCGACCTCGACGAAGACCACCGTGTCGTGGTCGGCGGCCGTCACCTCGCG
>JAAUYD010052114.1_pt1 | contig 10286 bp, 5 predicted proteins | sample 7278101 | NCBI WGS metagenome assembly JAAUYD01 (sample SAMN14350128, study PRJNA611818) | marine sediment metagenome | isolation source: surface marine sediment (0.6m) | place: French Polynesia: Moorea | collected 2018-08
ATCTCGCCGCCGATCACCGACGACGAGCTGATCGGTTGGCTCGAGCGGTCGCTCGGGGCGTCCGAGCCGTCGCTGACGTGGATGGGCCCACTCAGCTGACCTGAGCGGCGCTGCGCGCTGCCGTCACGGCGCCGCTACTCGACGATGTTGACGAGCGCTTCGCCGGCGGTGTAGTGACGGAGGTTGTCGAGGAACAGGTCGATCGCGCGCCGGTGCGAACGGTCGGTCGTGCCCGACGAGTGCGGCGTGACGATCACGTTGGGCAACCGCCACAACGGGCTCTCGGCCAGCAGCGGCTCGGTCGCGAACACGTCGAGCCCGGCGCCGCCGAGGTGCCCGTTCCGCAGAACGTCGACGAGGGCCGACTCGTCGACGATCTCGCCGCGACCGACGTTGACGAACCAGCTGCCCGGCCGCATCGTCGCGAACGCGACTCGGTCGAACATGCCGCGGGTGTCGTCGGTGAGCGGAGCGGTCACCGCGATGGCATCGGCCCAGGCGAGCAACTCGTGCAGTCGATCGTGGGTCCACGTCTCGCAGATCTCGTCGCCGCGGATCGTGCGGCGGAGACCGACGACCTCGGTGCCGAACGCCGCAGCGAGGCGGGCCACCTCGGTGCCGATCGCGCCGAGACCGACGATGCCGAGCCGCACGTCGTGGAGGTCGCGCGAGGGCTCGGGTTCCCATCGACGTTCGGCTTGGGCGCGGGCGAGCCTCGGCAGCTCGCGTCCGAGAGCGAGGAGGTAGAGGATGACCGTCTGGGCGATCGACGGTGCCGACGCCCCCGACGAGTTCGTCACGGTGGCGCCCTGGTCGCGGAGCATCGAGAACACCGGATGATCGGTGCCGGCCGACATCGACTGCATCCAGTCGAGGTTCGGGGCCCGCGTGCACACACCCATGAAGGCGGCGGCGCGATCCGGCCAGGCATCGGGCGAGAAGAAGGCGATCGTGATCCGGTCGATGTCGCGCTGCATCACCTGCTCGGTGCCGACCAGGCGCACCACCTCGATCGTCGGGTCGATGGCCTCGATCTCGTCACCGCGGGCGTCCCAGAACGTGTCGGTGCAGAAGAGCACGGTCATCGCCAGAACCTATCCACGAGTCTCGTCGGGGATCGGAGCGGGCAGGGCGACGGCCGGTCGCCGCGGTCGTCCCGCTACGGTGGCGGTCGGAGGTGTCTGGGTACCTGGTGGGCTCCGCCGCCTTCAAAGCGGTTGGGACGGGCGATCCCCGTCCGGCGGGTTCGATTCCCGTCCACCTCCGATTGAAATCGAACCCTGGGCCGCACGCACCGCCATCTGGGGTGATGTGGTCCAGGGTTCGATGCTCAGCGGTTCAGAGTCGTGACTCGGACGAACGATCGAGCCGCGAAGTTCCTGCTCAGAGGACGTCTGCGGGGCGGACGTCTCGGTGCGATTCTCGTACCGCAATTCCCACGTAACTCTCAGGGGACTGCTCGGCGCAGGGTGGGGAGAACCAGCTGCTGGCGTGTGTGAGCGCCCGCCCGACCGCCGGCATCGTGACACTTCGCGCCGCGGAGGGTGCTCAGAGGATCGTCGATCATCGTGAGACCGGTGTCAGATTCACGCAGAACGAACAGATGGGGCCCACCCGAAACCCGCACCGGCGTGTGAGATCAGCCGACCCGTATCGGCGCTGAGCTCAGCACAGCACGCGTCTGCGCTCGTCGGCCCGATCGACGCGCAGCGGTTCCGCGCAGGCGTGGGCCGCATGCGAGGAGGAATGCGGGTCAGCTCGACGGTCGTTCGAGAGCCGTACGCTCGCCAGATGAGCGACGACACCCTGACCGACGTCGACGACGTCGAGATCTCACCGGCGGCACGCACTTTCGTCGTCACCGCCACTGGCGCCTCGCTGGCGGCGTTCAACCTGGGCTTCGACCTGGGCGCGTTCGAGAACATCGACCACCGCAAGATCTGGGCGATGTGGGTGTTGTGCACCGTTGCGTTGGTGTCGAGCTACCTCGTCCGCGACCGGGACTATCGGCTCGGCGGTCGCTGGCGCCTCGCGCTCGCCGTCCCGAGCCTGTGGCTCGTGGCCGACCTCTTCTTCGTCACCTCGTCGAACGTCGCAGTGGTCGTGCTGTTGATCCTCTCGCTCGGCGCGCTGCCGTTCGCGATGTACATCATCATCCGACTGGTCGCCGGCGACTTCGTGTCACTGACCGCTCGCCTCCGTGTGGCGCTGGTCGTGACCGCGCTCGTCGTGTTCGCGGTCGGCTGGTACGTCGGCGATGGACACCCTCGCTTCCTGTCGTGCCGTGACTTCGCCCGCGCCGGCGAGTTCGTCCCCGCGAATTGCGAGCCCTGATCAGGCGGTCTCCTGACGTATCGGTGCGGCGCGATGCGGGATGGGCGTTGCTGGACGATGTAGATGGACGCTGGACCGACGAGATCACCCGACAGTACGTCCGAGGTGTTGGTGCTGCGGAGCGACGTGAGTCGCGTCGTCAGCAGCGCCGGATCCTGCTCGAGCTACGTCCGAGCAAGATCGTTGGGATCGCCTCGACCCCTTCCAGTCTGAGCGATACGGCGCAGACGCGGGACGCTTGACGTGCCTAGGCGGATCGCGGGTGATGGATCCCGTTGGAGAGCAGGTTCTTGAGCTGCTCGGCAAGAGCCTGAGCGTCGTCGCGTAGTCGCGTTGAGTCCGGCCGGGAGAGGAGAGAGCGCGACGCGCTCGGGAACACGCGATCGGGACGGTCGGAGAAGACCTCTGCGACATCGTGCGGCGTGGCGCCTTGGTGCCCGACGCCGGGCGCGAGATACAGCGCGTTCGGCGCTGTGAGATCGAGGCACGGGTCGATGCACCGCTCCAGCCCGGCCGGACCATCGCCCAGGCCCCACTCCTCGAGGAGTTCCCCGGACGGATCCGGACCCACGCCAACGGCCCACGACTCTGCCGCACTTGCTCGAACCGGGCGGAGAACTCGATCACCACACCAACAGTTCTCCCAGGCCGAGCGCACCTTGCCCGAACAAGCACAGCGCTCAGGGCTCATGCGCCACGGGCGTCGGTGCGGCGACTGCGGGCGTTCCGTCCGGATCGACGAGCGCATCGGTGTCGCTTTGGGTGTTTCGTCATGCAATGTGGTCGACGAAGCCAAGTTCGTTCGCGTCGGGATCAGCGATCGTGAACTTTCGAGTTCCGTACGCAGTGTCGAACAGCGGCTCGACGATCTCGACCCAATGCTTCAGCCGTTCCCACATCACGTCCGGGTCGTCGACGGTGAAGTTGAATCGTGCGCCCCACCCCTCGGCCTCTTGAATGGCGAACGCGGCGCCGGAAGCGGCTCGGAAGTGCGCGTAGTTCGGCTCGCCCGGAGGCCAAGTCGAGTCGACGACGAACCCAAGCACGTCCGTGTACCACTCAATGGCACGCCCGAGATCGCTCACGTTGGCGCGGGCGTGTTCGAGTCGGGTTTCCACGCCTCAAGCCTGGCACGCACAGGGCGGTGACACGACCCCGCCCTGTGGCCGGCCCGGCCGATCGGGGCCCGCCGAGCGGTATCGCCCGCAGTCGGCTCGTCGCGTAGCCCGCTACGGATCGCCGAGCGGAATGCCATGATGACCCTTGCGTCGAGGTGGGCCGAGTCGTCGCCCGCCGCAGCGGTACGTGGCGTCACCGACGGTGACAAGCCGGTCGTCGGGTTCGATCACCGGTGCATCTTCGGGAGGTTCGCCACTGCTCTCGGCGAGGTGACGCATCTCCAACGGGATCGCCCCCGGATCTCCAGCTGGTGTCGGGCAGCGAGTCGTCCTCCCGTCGTTGAGCCGGCGACGACTGCGCTGTCGGCACCGTTGGCCGGCGACGACGCGCCAACCGATGGCCCGTGCCGGTGCAGATCCCGGTCCAGTTGACGGGCGATCCGAGGGTGACACCGCGAAATCGGAAGATTTTCGAAGGGTTCGTCGTCGACGATCCCCCCATGGCCGCGATCAACGCTTCCGTTCGCCGGGCGAGCCCCGTGCGCCGGCTCGTTCACCTGCTCCTCTCGATGCTCAGCTTGGTGTTGCTCGACGCCGTCGTCGTGCCGACTGCGGTCCTGGCCGACGACGATCCGGCGAGCCCGACGACGACCACGACGACGACCACCCCGGTCCCGACGACCACCCCGGTCCCGACGACCACCCCGGTCCCGACGACCACCCCGGTCCCGACGACCACCCCGGTCCCGACGACCACGACGACCGAGCCACCGCCGGACAACCCCGACGGTGCGACCACCGCAACGACGATGGCCAGGGTTCCGACGTCGTCATCCACGACTACGACGACGACATCTCCCGACACGACATCTCCACCGAGCACCACATCTCCCGCGACGACGGTCACGACGACGACATCCACCACGACTCGTGCGACGACCTCCACGACGACATCGACGACTCGCACGACGACGGGACCGCCGGTGGAGCCCGGCGGGTTCGGACCGAGGCTGCTCGAACTCGACGCTGGCAGTGCCGTCGACGACACGGTTGACACCGACGGAGACCAGATCCCCGACGTCTGGGAGGCGTCGCTCGGGACCGATCCCGCCGATCCCGACACCGACGGTGACGGTCTCGCCGACGGTGAGGAGGTGTGCTGGTCGATCACCGGTGAGGGTGTGTGGCAGACGGTTCCGTGCGCGTTGGCGACCGCTGGGTCCGGCACCGACCCGCTCGATCCCGACACCGACGGCGGCGGCGTCGACGACTTCACCGAGGTGCAGGGCGGGTCCGACCCCCTCGCCGCTGCCGACGACGGCGCCGGCGACTTCGACAGCGACGGGCTGAGCGACGACGACGAGCGCTTCGTCCACGGCACGGACCCCGAGCTCGGCGACACCGACGGCGACGGGCTGATCGACGGGTTCGAGATCGCGCAAACCGCGACCGACCCGCTCGACGCCGACACCGACGACGACGGCCTCCTCGACGGCGCCGAGTACTTCGCCGTCGGCACCGACCCGCTCGACGCCGACACCGACGGCGGCGGCGTGAGTGACGGCGACGAGATCGCGCGCGGCAGCGACCCCCTCGTGCTCGCCGACGACGACGTCACCGACAGCGACGGCGACGGCCTCAACGACACGCTCGAAGTCCTCCGCGGCACCGACCCGAACGACGCCGACACCGACGACGACGGCCTCGGCGACGGCGACGAGCTCCTCGTCCTCGGGGATCCGCTCGATCCCGACAGCGACGACGACGGCCTGGGCGACGGCGACGAGATCGCCGCCGGCACCGAGGTCCGCAACCGGGACACCGACGGCGGTGGTGTGTCCGACGGGGTCGAGGTCGACCGCGGCACCGATCCGACCGACGCCGACGACGACGACTTCGTCGACTCCGACGGCGACGGGCTCTCCGACGACGACGAAGCGCGCGAGGGCACCGATCCCGAGGACCCCGACTCCGACGGCGACGGCCTCGACGACGAGCGCGAGGTGACCGGCACCACTGACCCGCTCGACCCCGACATGGACGGCGACGGTCTCCTCGACGGCGTCGAGCTGTGCGTCGCGTTCTACTTCGGTCTGCAGCCGCTCACCTGTGCGAGCGGGATCGGCACCGACCCGCTGGTCGCCGACACCGACGGCGGCGGCGTGAACGACTTCGTCGAGGTCGTCGGCGAGTCCGACCCCCGCGACCCGTCCGACGACGGCACCGGCGACATGGACGGCGACGGACTCTCCGACATCGACGAGGCGGTGGTCGGCACCGACCAGACGCTGTGGGACACCGACGGCGACGGACACGCCGACGGGTGGGAGGTCGGTGTGCTCGGCACCGATCCCCTCGATCCGGACACCGACGGCGACGGGATCAGCGACTGGTCGGAGGACTTCGAGACCGACACCGACCCACTGCTCGCCGACACCGACGGCGGCGGGGTGGACGACGGTGCCGAAGTCGATCGAGGTACCGACCCGGCCGACCGGTTCGACGACGACGACACCGACACCGACGGCGACGGGTTGACCGACGTGCGCGAGGAGGCGTTCGGTACCGATCCGCTCGATCCGGACACCGACGGCGACGGGCTGAGCGACGCCGACGAGTTGCAGGTCCATGTCTCCGATCCCCTCGTCGTCGACACCGATGGTGACGGCCTCGACGACCCGGCCGAGGTCGCTACCGGCACCGACCCTCGCCAACCCGACTCCGACGACGGCGGCGTCACCGACGCTGTCGAGGTCGTCCGGGGGACCGACCCCACCGACGGCTCCGACGACGAGTTCGCCGACGCCGACGGTGACGACCTGTCGGACCTCGACGAAGTCGAGTTCGGCACCGACCCGAACTCGCCCGACACCGATGGCGACGCGGTCAGCGACGGCGAGGAGGTGCTGCGCTCCGGGGGCCTCGATCCGTTGGATCCGGACACCGACGGCGACGGCTTGACCGACGGCACCGAGTTGAATCGGCCGAGCGCAGCCCGGTCGTGTGCGCCGTCGAACCCGCTCGTGGTCGACACCGACGGCGGCGGCGCCACCGACCTCGCCGAGTGCGACTTCGGGTTCAACCCGAACGACCCGATTGACGACCCGCCGGTCGACGCCGACGCTGATCTCCTCCCCGACGCCGACGAAGCCGAGCTCGGCACCGACCCCGACGACCCCGACACCGACGGTGACGGCTTGATCGACGGTCTCGAGGTCGCACCAGCAGGGTGCCCGACCCCGACCGACCCGACGCTCGCCGACAGCGACGGCGGAGGTGCCGACGACGGCCAGGAGTGCCTCGACGACACCGACCCGGACGACCCGAACGACGACACGACAGCGCTCGACACCGACGGCGACGGGCTCGGAGATGCCCGCGAGGTCGAGCTCGGCACCGACCCGCTCGACGCCGACTCCGACCGGGGCGGCATCGGCGACGGCGACGAGGTGATCAGCGGTACCGACCCGCTCGACGCCACCGACGACGTGGCCCCGGGCCCCGACAGCGACGGCGACGGTCTGCCCGACACCGACGAGCTCGAGCGGGGCACCAACCCGTTCGTCGCCGACACCGACGGCGATCTGCTCGAGGACGGCCAGGAGGTCGTCGAACTCGGCACCGACCCGCTGTGGAACAACAGCGACAACGACGGCCTCGACGACGGGACCGAGGTCCTCGTCACGGGTACCGACCCGTTGTTCCCCGATTTCGACACCTGTCTCGGCGCCGACACCGACGACGACGGTCTCGCCGACACCTGCGAGCTGGCGATCGGTACCGACCCGTTGCTGCGCGACACCGACGGGGGAGGGCTGCCCGACGACGAGATCCGCTTCGGCCTCGACCCGCTCGACCCCTCGGACGACGCCTTCGACCTCTCCGCCGACACCGACGGCGACGGCCTCGGCTTCGAGTACGAACTCAACCTCGGCACCGACCCCGACGTCGCCGACACCGATGGCGACGGGCTGCTCGACGGCGAGGAGCATCACCCGACCGACCCCGACACCGGCACCGACCCGCTGCGGCCCGACACGGACTTCGACGACCTCACCGACGGCGAGGAGATCGGTCTCGGGACGTCGCCGACGGTCTGGGACACCGATGCGGGCGGCGTCAACGACGGCGACGAGGTGCTGCTCGACGGCACCGACCCGCTCGACCCGGTCGACGACGGGTTCAGCGCCGAGGGCGACAACGACAGCGACGGCGTCACCAACGGCGACGAGATCGCCCGGGGGACGAACCCCGACGACCCCGACACCGACGGCGACGGCCTGTTCGACGGCGATGAAGCAGAGGAGGGCACCGACCCGCTGGTGCGCGACACCGACGGCGGTGGGGCCGCCGACGGCGACGAGGTCTTCGCTGCGAGCACCGACCCGCTCGACCCGGCCGACGACATCGGCCAGAGCTTCATCGACTCCGACAACGACTTCCTCACCGACGACGACGAGGAGGCTGCCGGCACCGACCCCGACGACCGCGACACCGACAACGATGGCCTCACCGACGGCTTCGAGGTCCACGAATCGGGCACCGACCCACTTGCTCGGGACACCGACGGCGACGGGCTCGACGACGGAGCGGAGGTCTACTCGACCGGCTCCGACCCACTGCTGGAGGACACCGACGGGGACGGCACGAACGATCGACGCGACGACGATCCGCTCGCGCCGCCGAGCGACGACCGCGACGGCGATGGACTCAGTGACGACGAGGAGCGCGATCTCGGTACCGACACCTCGAGCCCTGACACCGACGGCGACGGGGTGAACGACGGCGACGAGGTGGCGGCCGGGACCGACCCGACGGTCACCGACTACGACGACCCGCTCTTCGGGGTCTGCGAGGACGACGCCGATCCGAGCCAGCCCGACAGCGATGGTGACGGCCTCGGCGACGGCTGCGACCCGGATCCCAGCTCGGTCGACGCCGACGGCGACTTCCTGCACGATCGCGACGAGGTCCGCTTCTTCGGCACCGACCCGCTCGTCGGCGACACCGACGGCGACGACATCTGCGACGGCTGCGAGATCCTGGGTTTCCGCGGAGCGTTCCCGACCGATCCGCTGCTCGCCGACACCGACGGCGACGGTCGCGATGACCGCACCGAGATCACTCATTTTCGCGATCGGAGCGATCCGCTGAATCCGGACTCCGACGGTGACGGCCTCGGCGACGGCGACGAGGTCGACCTGTACGGCACCGACCCGCTGCTCGTCGACTCCGACGGGGACGGGCTCTCCGACGGTGACGAGCTGAACGTGTACGGCACCGACCCTGCCGATCCGGACACCGACGGCGACGGCTTCTCCGACTTCGAGGAGATCCTGCGACTCATCGGATACGACGCCGCCGTCTTCGACAGCCCCGCTGACCCGCTCGATCCGGCCTCGACTCCGGGGTGGAGCATCGACTGCTCCGACAGCGAGAACGGGCCTTGGGGCTTCGACATCGGCGAGACCAACTTCGTCGACAACCCGTATTGCGATGGCGACGACACTGAACCGCCGTGTGACCCGTCGATCGATCTTGACTGCGACGAGGAGCCACCCTGCAACCCGGCGACCGACCCGGACTGTGACGAGGAGCCGCCGTGTGATCCGGCGACCGACCCGGATTGTGGCGAGGAGCCGCCCGCCGACTCCGACGGCGACGGTCTCACCGACATCGACGAGTTCGAGATCCACGGCACCAACCCCCGCGACGCCGACTCCGACGGCGACGGGCTGAGCGACGGCGACGAGGTGCTCGTGCACGAGACCGACCCGCTCGACGCCGACTCCGACGGCGACGGGCTGAGAGACGGGCGAGAGCTGACGATCGAGGGCACCAGCCCGAGCGACGCCGACACCGACGGCGGCGGGGTGAACGACGGCGCCGAGGTCCGCACCGGCACCAATCCGCTGAACGCGAACGACGACCGGTCGCTGTCCGGCGCCTGCGCCGACCCGTATCCGCCCAAGACGGTCGACGATCTGATCGAGAACGCCGGGATCGACCGCGACACGATCGTCGTCCCCGACGGCGACTGCGACGGCTGGCCGAGAGACATCGAGAACGGGGAGGCGGGCCTCTTGTCGTTCACGCCGGCATCCGACCTGTGCAGACAGCCCGACCCCTCGGAGAGCCCCGACAACGACTGCGACCGGATCACCGACGGCTGGGAGGTCAACGTCCTCGGCACGAATCCACTCGACGCCGACACCGACGGCGGCGGCATCGACGACGGGATCGAGCTGCTGCTGACGTTCACCGATCCGCTCGATCCGTCCGACGACCCCGAGGACACCGATGGCGACGGCCTACCCGACGACTACGAGCACTCGATCGGCTCCGACCCGGAGAGGGTCGACACCGATGGCGACGGCCTCGACGACTTCGACGAGGTGATCGTCCGTTCCACCGATCCCCTCCAGCGCGACACCGACGACGACCTGCTCACCGACTTCCAGGAGACTCTGGTCGGCACCGACCCCAACGTCGCGGACACCGACGGTGGTGGCACCGACGACGGCCCCGAGGTGTTCAGCCGCACCGATCCCTTCGATCCCGACGACGACGGGTCGAGCGACAACGACCTCGACGGGCTGACCAACGACGAGGAGTCGGACCTCGGCACGAACCCCGACGACCCCGACACCGACGGCGGTGGCATCGACGACGGCATCGAGGTGCTCGCGCTCGCCACCGACCCGCTCGACCCCGACGACGACGCGACCGATTCCGACGGTGACGGCCTTCCCGACGACTACGAGGACTCGATCGGCTCCGACCCGGACGTCGTCGATACCGATGGTGGCGGCGTCGGTGACGGCGCCGAGGTCC
>JAAUYD010295728.1_pt1 | contig 10285 bp, 10 predicted proteins | sample 7278101 | NCBI WGS metagenome assembly JAAUYD01 (sample SAMN14350128, study PRJNA611818) | marine sediment metagenome | isolation source: surface marine sediment (0.6m) | place: French Polynesia: Moorea | collected 2018-08
AGCAGGAAAAAAAGCTGAAAGATATACCCCAGGTGGGAGACAAGGTTATATGGACAAATTGCCATGCTCATTTGAGCAGTTGGCAACCATTTGTGGTGAGTGCAATTGAGGGAGACTATGCAAGATTAGATTTTTACGCTCATCCCGTTTCATTAAATGAGTTGGAGATTTATATCCATTAATCTTGTGTCAAATATGGGGACTGACTTATGAGAAGGCTTCCGAATATCTGAAAGTTACAGCCATTACAATGGCTACTTACGCATGTCAAGGTAAATCAACCAAACAACCCTTCTTCTAGAGTCAAAGCTTTAGTAGCAATGCAACATAATGATTGGATTAAAGGAGGGAAACAACCGATAGATACCGCGTATTGCAGGTTGATGAGGTACAAAAGATCCAATCATGGTTTTAATCTAAAGGTTGTCTATCCTGCCGGTGTACCTCATTTTCTTGAAAAGTGCTGTATGCGTTTGTTACAAGCGATTGTTTGATTAATCAACACAGTTGTCGGCTATGTTTATCTGATAGGACGATCTCTTTTTTGTCTTTGGGGTAAGTTGTAATTATTTTGCCTTATGCCGAGCTGCAATGCGTCTGCGTGCCCCAGTAACATTGATACGCATTTTGATAACTTCCTTGGTAGCCTGGTAACATTGCATAGCTTCTTCTATTGTCATTTCAGTTTCGACAATGTGAAGTGCAGCTTCTTCTGAAATTAAAAGTGCCGGACCTAACCAGTTCGCTTCTTCTTCGTATTCTTGATTGAAGTTACGGAATCCATATTCATTGAATGGTGCTGTTGGTGGATGCATAAGAATAGCATGACTCAACTCATGTGAAAGATTTGAAGCCTGACGTAAAAAGTTGTGAGAATCATTGTGAACAATCATTCTTCGTGTATTATCAAACACCGTTACTGCAGAAAAACTTTTTGTATCCTGTGTAGTGAAATAGTTAACTGCCCCAGGAATTTCATTTTGAAATTTAGAAAGTGGAACAACGGGAATTTCTAAATGTTCAGCAAGCCGCCAAGGGCATAAAGGTGCGTGTGGTTTTACACCAAGCTCTGCTCGAAATTCTCTGGCATAATCATTTGCCTCTGTCTTAAATCCATATCGCAATTTCATCTCATTTGTCCTTGCGAAGTTTCTCATAAGCAGCTTTGATTACGGCTTCCATGGCAGATGCAGCTTCCGGTGTTAAATGGGGATCTGCACGCAAATACGCCGTAATTTGAGCAAGTGGTTCGGATTCAGTTAAAGTATCCTGCTCACCCTTGATAAAGGAATCTGCCTTCAGCCCTGACCATGCTAATAAAGCTGCCATGCTATCTACATCCGGTCTTCTCCCTTGAGCAATACGAGTCAAAGTTGAGGCACTAACACCAGATTCTTTTGCCACTTGCTTCCATGTCATGCGCTTGGACAGCCGTTGGCTATCCAATGCAGCATAAAAGGCTTCAACATCAAACTGTCCTTTTGCCATTTAACCTCCGATTGCACTCTTGCAATTTTAAATCAGATGTGCAATATAATGTATTGAATTGCACAAGTGAAATTGAAAATCATATTCGCAATAAAAATTATGATGAACAATATTATGGTTGAGGAAATTGAATTGGAAACTTGGGTTAAGCAGCATGGGGCTTCGCAACCACCCCTAGCACAACGCTATGTAGTGCGAATTGATGACCGACGTTACAAATTACACGATCCAGTAATTACAGGAAGACAATTGCTGGATGAAGCAGACAAGAAACCTGTAGATGAATACCTCATTTTTCAGTTCATCCATGGCGGACAATTGGAGGAGATTCGGTTGGATGAGACCGTTGATCTGAGAAAGCCGGGTATTGAAAGATTTATTACTTGGCACAGCGATCGCTCATTCCGTTTTGTAATTGATGGTCGGCGATTTGAGTGGGGAGCACCAATTATTACAGGACTGAAGTTGAAGAAACTTGCAGGTGTCGATCCTATTTCTTATGGAGTGTGGCTGGAAGTGCGGGGTGCAGAAGATCGTCCGATTGCCGATGACGAATCTATAGATTTGCAATCACCAGGGGTTGAAAGATTCTTCACTGGTAAGAAAACTACAACGGAGGGTTAAATAATGAGTTTTTTACCCTCAAATGACCGTCAATACCTAGATAATAAATGCTTACACTTTGAAGAGGCAGAAGACGGAAGGCAAAAAGGTGTTATCTTACGGGGATTTCACTTACCACCTGAACGTTTTGATACTAAACAGGCGGACATTTTAATTTTGTTGCCGAGTGGATACCCAGATGTACCACCTGATATGTTTTACCTTTTACCATGGATAAAACTAGTACAAGGTGCAAAATATCCCAAAGCAGCTAATCAACCATTTCTATTTAAGGGTCAGAAATGGCAGCGATGGTCGAGACATAACAGGGAGTGGCGACCTGGCACAGATGGTATATGGACAATGATCAAAAGGATTGAAAATGCCCTGGAGGTAGCTGCTTGACCACTGCAAGTTTAACATTACAAGAGCAACACTGGAAATACCTACAGGAAATACTGGTTCGCACCGATGGTGCAGAACGGGCAGCATATGTATTGTGTGGATTAGCGACAATTGATGCCGACCCTTGGGATGGACAACCACACCATAAATTCATCTCGTACGAAGCAATACCAGTGCCAGAGGAGGAAATCGTCTCTTCCTCTGCCGAACATATAACCTGGAAAACAGATTCTCTAGTCCACGCCTTGAAAACAGCGCAAGCCAAAGACTTAACGGTAGCCATTTTTCATAGTCATCCAGGAGGTCTGGAAAAATTTTCTGCCCAAGATGATGCCAACGAGCCAGACCTCATCGAATTGGCACAAAATCGTAATGGTTCAGACACAAAGCTTTTGAGCGTTATTCTAACACCATTAAGAAAACTTGTTGGTCGCCTGTGGATTAATCAACAAGAATTTATTTCCTTGCAGATGATTCGGGTTGTTGGTGAGTCAATCCGTTTGCATTATCCAAACCGGGGACAGGGTGTGTCTTCTCCAGCATTCCAGCGGCAAGCTTTGGCTTTTGGGGAAGCCCTCAATCAAGACTTATCAATGCTGCGTGTTGGGGTTATTGGTTGTGGTGGTACAGGAAGCGCGATCGCTATGTTGCTGCCTAAAATGGCAATTCGACAGATAGCCTTGTTTGATAAGGATATTGTTGAAGAAAGCAATCTGAATCGATTACATGGTGCAACCTTGGATGATGCTCGGGCACAACGCCCAAAAGTGGAAGTTATCAAGCGGGTTTTGACTGAGTTGGGATTAGGTATTGAAGTTAGAACCTATCAATCTTGGGTTGGGGAAACTGAATGCCGCCAAGCCTTAAAAGCGTGCGATATACTTTTTTGCTGCACTGACGATCACACAGGTCGTTTAATGCTAAATCGGTTTGCCTATTACTATGCAACACCTATCTTCGATATGGGGTTGGCAGTCGAAATTTCTCATAAGGAAACCGCAGAAATCAAAGCTCTGGATGGTCGCATTACTGTTCTGGTCCCTGCACCTGGACACGCCTGCTTATTGTGTCGGGAGGTAATTAACCCTGTCATTGCGCGGGATGAGACCTTGAAAAGGAGTAACCCAACGGAATATGAACGTCAAAAGGCAGAAGCCTATGTCATAGGAGAAGGAAATCCAAGTCCCGCCGTTGTTTTATTCACCACAGAGGTAGCCATCATGGCAATGGAAGAACTTGTACATCGTCTTCAGGGGTTCCGTGGTGAGGATGGTATGGCTGCACACAGAGTCCGCAAATTCCATCTGACAACGGATCGTAAACCAGCAGCAATCTATAATCTAAACTGTCCAGTTTGTGGAAATACTGGTGCTGAATGGTGGGGTAGAGGAGACGTTATACCTTTTCTCAATGTGGTGGGGTAAATGATGTTAATTCGCAATCTGATTAGGCGGTTAATGGTCTGGCTACGCTTTATTCGCCAGCCAGACTTTTCTGCTCGTATAGTATCTACACATCCTGACCCTGAAGATATAATACCAGGGCAGATTTCAGTAGTTGGCAACTCCAAATATCACAAATGGGCGTGCTTCCGTTGTCCAGGAGGGTGTGGTGAAAGAATCTTGTTGTCATTGAATCAGAAACGTCATCCCTATTGGAGAATGACCATAGATTGGTTGAAGCGACCAACACTCCATCCCTCTGTTAGGCAACTGAACGAATGTCAGTGCCACTTTTGGGTGCGTCAGGGAATTGTTGAATGGTGTCCTGACTCTGGAACCAGATGATATTTTATCTGCGATCGCCGTTTGGGCGGATAAAAGCGGAGCATCAGCTACCGCCCAACTCCTAAATCAGGATAAATGACAATCTCCACACTCAAGAGTATCAAAAGAACAAAAGAACAAGCTTTACAAAGCACAAAATATTAACTTCTATCTCCCAAATTAGCAGAATTAGCTACTATGAGGAAGAAAGAGGTTGTAATTTTAAATGACCAGCAGTCCAAATTCTTTTGAGACCCAAAAATTATCAACTAATTTACAGCAGGGTACTGAGTCTACTGCTCAGTCAGTGTTAGCATATTTAAAGATTGATTCGGCGACACATAAGTTTATACAGCCATCCTGGAAACGTTCTCATTACAGAGCAGCAATTAACTGGCTGTCTCGCTATAAAGCTCAGTCCAATGATAGTCAACTCAAGCAACTACGGGGATGTCTGGAAGCATTCCACCATCTTTGCGAAGTTGAAGCTTGGGATAAAGCTGCTGCTTTAGCTTCGGGTGGAGCGATGCTCAAAGTTTCTCTACAAACATTAGATAACTTAGAAAACACCTCGACACTTGAGCCATTTCACGTCCAATTAGGAATTTTGGGTTACTATAACGAACAAATTCAGTTATACCAGCGACTTTTAAGCAAGCTTGATTCCCAATGGGATGCTAGTTGTTTAAATGGTTTGGGTCTTGCTTATCGTGCTCTTGGAAAGTATTACCAATCAATTGAATTTCATAAACAACAGTTAACCCTGACTCAAAAGATTGGCGATCGCCAGAGTGAGGAGAACGCACTTTGTAATCTTGGTAATGTTTATGGTTCTCTGGAAGACTATCAAGAAGCGATTAATTACTATCAGCAAGGTTTGAAAATTGCTCATCAGATATTAAACCCCAAAGGTAAAAGCCAAATCCTTGGTAACCTAGGTGTTATCTATCGACTTTTAGGAGATTATCAACAAGCAATTAAATACCATATACAACAGCTTAAAATTGCCCAAAAAACAGAGGATAGAGGATGTTTTGGCAATGCACTAGGGAATTTAGGTATTCTTTATTACTTTTCAGGAGATTATCAACTTTCTATTCAGCATCTTCAGGAAAGTTTATTAATTGCTGCCCAAAGGGGTAATAAAATCGAAGAAGCCATGGCTTTAGGTAGCTTAGGAAATGTCTACTATGCGTTACAAAATTATTCGGTAGCATTAGATTATCTTCATCGGCAATTGGCACTATCTATAGAAATAGGTTTTTTAGAAGGAAAAGAAAAGGCATTAGGCAACTTGGCGGTAATCTACCATTCTCAAGGAAAATTTGAGTCAGCGTTAAATTATCATCATCAAAAATTGGTTTTGGCTAAACAACTTAGTGACAGACAAGGTGAAGCAAATACTTTAACTAATTTGGGTAATACCTACACTTATTTGGGACAATATGAGCAAGCCATTGAATGTCATAAAAAAAGTTTAGCAATTTCTGCTGGGTTAAAAGATAATTTCGCGGCTTCTGCTGCAATACATAACTTGGGCGATGCTTACCGCTTACAAAAAGATTTTGCTAGTGCTATTTCAATGGGAATGCGGAGTTTACATATTTTCGATTGTATTAATTCGCCTCAAGTCGAAATGGCGATGATGACCCTTGGTAAAATAGCATTAGAGATTGGTTTAGAAGAATATGCCACCGTCGTAGAAGAACAGTTACAAATAATTGAACAACAAGAAGGTGGTGAAGAAGCAGTAGAAAGATTAAGAGAATTACTTTTTGAGAGTTAGCTGCATCTGAGCAGAAACTTTGCGCTACATTTGTTATAGGTATTTTTCTTGCTTTAAACTGCTCATGGTGAATGCTTTCCCTACTCCTCCCAAAGTTTTTATCAGCTATAGCCACGATTCCCAGGAGCATAAAGATCGAGTTTTAAACTTGGCTGACCGTCTACGGAGTGATGGTATTGATTGTAAGATCGATCAATATGAGGAATCACCTGCTCAAGGATGGCCCCGTTGGATGTTAAATCAATTGGAATGGGCTGACTTTGTTTTAGTTGTGGGTACACAATTATACAATCGTAGATTCCGAGGTGAGGAGGAACCTGGTAGAGGTAAAGGAGTCACCTGGGAAGGAGCAGTAATTTCACAGGAACTATATGATGCCCAGGTAAATAGTACCAAATTTATCCCCGTTATCTTTGCTGACGAAGATGGGGAATATATTCCGATTGTAATTCGCGGATTTAGTCGCTACACATTAGATTCCGAAGCGGGTTATGAAAACTTATATCGTCGTCTGACTAATCAACATGACACTCCTCAACCAGAACTGGGTGAATTAAGGACGTTACCATTGCGCGATCGCCAACAAAGTTTTTTTGAGGAGCAAAAATCTCAACCTGTAGATAATCAACACAAAACAAAATCCATGTCTGCTAACTTTTTCGTTTATGATGATCGTACTTGGGTCGGTCGCAATAGCCTAATTAACGACTTAAATAGTCGAGTTCGCGACTCATGTCGCTTGCTGATACTTGTTGGTATTACAGGTATTGGGAAAACTGCTTTAGGAGAAAGATTAACAATTGAGTTAGAAGATTGGTTTAATAGTAATTGGGATAGTTATCTTCCAGAAAATTTTGATAAGGAAGAACAATCTTCTGATTTTGCCAGTGTCGCAGCAAGATTACTAGAAAAAGCTGGTGAAGTAGTTACACCTGATGACCGCAAGGATACTCAAAGATTACTTAATCGCTTAGTTAAACATCTACAAGAAAATCGTTATTTAATACAAATTGATTCTTTAGAAAAAATATTGCAAGGCAGTGAAGAGGATGGTTGGAGCGATTTTAAAGATGATTGGTGGATCAAGTTTTTTGATCGCTGGCTCAATACTAATTCTTGCAAAAGTTGTATTATTTTAACTTCACAGGACTTTCCTGCACAAATCGATCCAGAAAAACGATTTGAAAATTTTTGGCATTATCAACTTCTAAGTGGATTGGAAAAACCAGAACAATTAGCTTTATTTGGTAAAACTGGATTAGATGTTAGTTCGGAAGCAGAAGGTAAACCCTATTTAGAAAGAATTGGAACTGCTTATGAAGGTCATCCTTTAGCCTTGAAGGTGATTGCTGGGGAAATTATCAATCGCCCATTTAATGGTAATGTTCTGGCTTATTGGAATAAATATGGAAATGAAGTAGAAGAAGTTGAAAAAGCAATTGAGTCAGCGAAATCTGAAGGAGCAACTGTAGGGGCTGATGACCAGTATAATTTACATCAATACACCCGTAGTTTACGTCGAAATGTCAAATCTAGGCTAGAAAATACATATAAACGTTTACGCACAGATGTCCGTAATGCTTATTTGCTCATCTGTGAGTCTTCGGTTTATCGTTGTGAAGTATCAGAAAATTTTTGGCTTTCTCATTTGGAAGATTGGGATATAGATGAAGAAGGACAAGAAAAAGCTTTGAATACTTTACGCGATCGCTATTTAGTTGAAGAACTAATTAATGAAAATAATCAAGTTATGCTGAGACAGCATAATTTAATTAGGGGTGTATCCCTAGAACATTTGAGAAAACTGGATCAACTGGATGAAGAAGAAGGCAATATAAATAATTCATCTAGCCTGGAAACATCTAATCCTCAACAAAAAAATCTTGGTAATCAGGAGATTAATTATCAGATATTTTCTGATTTATCATCCGATGATGTTATTAAACTGGAAACAGCTTTGCAAAATGTGTTTAGACAATTTGATTCTGTAGCTGGTAGAAAGAGTATTTTCACAAGTTCTGGAATTAATGATATTTTTATTGATAATTTAGATTTTAATTTGAAAAATAGCGAATTTATCGCTATTTTAACTTCCAATCTTTTAACTTATAAAGTTTCTAGTCAAGATAAACATTATCATCCAATGATGGTTCTTGTTGACTATATTATTAAGCAACATCAGAAATATAACTTGGATGATAGTGCAATGGAGATTTTCAATAGAATAGTTATAGTAGGTAAAGATAAAATTCAAGCTTTATTCCCTTAGATGATTTAAAATAATCACTAAAAAAGTTGAGTAAAAGAAAGTGAGTACAGAAAAAGAGAGTATTATTCCTCCTAGTGATTTAATCCTAACTGAACTTGATATTGATCCATCAATCATAAAATCGATAAAACCTCGTTGGAAACGTACTCAATATAGAGCAGTAGTTAACTGGATTACAAAGTATAAAACTCAGCCAAGCGCCGTTAACTTAGAGAAGGTTAAAGGTATTCTAGAGTCATTTCATCATGTTTGTGAATTAGAAGACTGGGAGAAAGCACAAATTTTACTGTTTATTCACTTATATACTCCTACTAAAGAACAACTCCACAATCAACTTTTTACTTGGGGATACTACCAAGTATTAACTAAACTCTATAATAACTTGTTAGAAAAAACTGTCCCTTGACTCGATGGGATTATTCTTAACAATTTTGGTAATTTATATCTTTCTCTTGGTGATTCCGATAAAGCTATTAATTCATATCAACATGGTTTAGATATTGCGAAAAAGATTGGTGATTTACCACTAGAAAGTAAATGTTTAGGTAATTTAGGTTCAGCATATAGTAGTATAGGAGATTCAAGAAAGGGTCTTAAGTTTCAATATCAAAGTTTAGCTATTGCCCAAAAAATCAATAATAGATTACTAGAAGCAGGTTGCCTCATACATTTAGGAGAAACTTACCTGAGTTTGGTAAATTATAACCAAGCTATTGAGTTTTTACAGCAAGGATTAGAGATTGCTCGACAAGAAGGAGATTACGAAGAACAAGTTCAAGGTAATAGTGGTTTAGGTCGAGTTTACACAGTACGTGGTGATGTCGAAACAGGGATAAAGCATCATGAGGAAAGTTTAGTTATTGCTAGAAAAATAGGAAACCGTCAAAAAGAAGCAATTGCACTAGGAAGCTTGGGTAGTGCCTATTTGATTTTAGGTCAATTTAACAAAGCAATTTCCTATTGTGAGCAAGAATTAACTATTGCTAAAGAAATAGGATATCGTCGAGGGGAAGAAAATAGTCTGAATAACTTAGGAACTGTCTATCATCGTTTGGGTAACTATGATGAAGCCATTTTTTACTATCAGAAAAGTTTAAAATTAGCACAAAATATTCAAGACCAATATTGGGAAAGTAGTGCTTTAAGGAGTTTGGGAAATATTCATTCAATTTCAGAAAACTTTGATAGTGCAATTGACTTTTATCGGAAAAGTATAGATATCAGCCACAAGCTTTTGGATCTGACTGGAGAAGAAGCTGCTTTAGCACATCTAGGAACTTTATATAACGAAATAGGTGATTTTGTTGAAGCGATAGAGTGCTTTGAACGAAGTTTGAAAATTTCTACAGAACTCAAAGACATTGAAGCTGAGGGAGAGTATTTAGAAGATTTAGGTGAAGCTTACTATTCCTTGGAAGAATATGACAGAGCAATTGATTATTTTGAGCGAAGTTTAGCCAAAAGAAAAGAAATTGATGATCAACAAGGACAAGGAGAAGTTCTGGTTAATTTAGGATTGGTAAAAGAAGCATTTGAAGAATATAACCAAGCCATTGAATTTTATGAACAGAGTTTAGTTATTGCTAATCAAATAGATTATCCTTTGATTAAAATTAATGCATTCGCTAATTTAGGTGATGTTTATTATACTTTGAATAATTTTCAAAAAGCTGTGGAATGTTATCAGCAGAGTTTATCCTTGTTCGGGGACATAGAAGACAGTCATAATGAGTTAATTGTTCGAGAAAAATTAGAGTTAGCTCAAATTTTATTAAATAAGGCGAGAAAATCTAGGTAAATTTGAAGAACTAGTCTCGGAGATTTAAATGGCGAAGGTAGTCCATTAACTTTATCACATATCTTGCACTTATAGTCTATAAGAATAAAATTATACAATAAAAAGCTGGAACTGTAGGCTTTAAGTCCATATTTTTCGATTTATTGCTAAAAATATATGTTTATTGCAAG
>JAAUYD010306010.1_pt1 | contig 10285 bp, 7 predicted proteins | sample 7278101 | NCBI WGS metagenome assembly JAAUYD01 (sample SAMN14350128, study PRJNA611818) | marine sediment metagenome | isolation source: surface marine sediment (0.6m) | place: French Polynesia: Moorea | collected 2018-08
ACCCAACCGATTGCGGCACCGATATCAAAAAGTTCCCCGCAAAAAAAGCCCTTAGCGAAAGATACAGCGGTCCCAAAAAAAACAGTCACTGCCAAAAGCGTTCCTTCGGGCAAACCTGCAAAAAAAAATAAAAAAAATGTTAGAACGAGAACTTATGACCAAATTGACGATTCAAAACTCAAACTTCAAGCTCTTGCATGGTTCAATGATGCCACCAAACGCATGGCAGTCATTAACAGCCATATCGTTCGTGAGGGAGGAACGGTGGAGGGATATCAGGTGACCGAAATCCGCCGGCAGGATGTGATAATCAATGACGGAAATAAATCCTGGCGCCTCGAATTCGCATTGAAGCAAAGTCCGTTGAATTAGACCTGTTAAAAAGGGAGTGCATTCAATGAAAATGCATTTGATTGAGATTGATGAAAAAATATGGTCATACCTGCAACAAAGAGCCGAACCGTTTGTAGACACTCCCAATTCAGTTCTAAACAGGCTCCTGTTTGGCGAAGAAGAAAAAAAAGAGGAAGAAACTGCCTCATTTTTAATCCCAAACGTCAGCATTCAGGGCCTGCCCAAATCACTTGCTCAAGTTTTAGAAGTCGTTTACGAGATAGAGGTCAACGGCTACAGCCGAACTCAGGCTACCCATCGGGTAGCAAAAAAAAGAGGGACGGCACCCCAAACAATTACCAACAAATATTGCCGCCAGCTGGGTAAGAAGGCTCATGAAATTGATGAGTTGATGGCAGAACCCGATTATGCCGGATTTAAAGATCTCCTGAAAGGCAAATATTCCATCCACAGTGATATTATCGACATGTATTTTGACAGTATGATGTCGGATGCGGATGATGCAAACTTACTAGCACTTGAAAAATCCCCCAATTAATTACTATACAAACAGGCAGTCTAAGTCAGGGACTTTACCATTCTACTTAGTTTGCGCCTCGCTCTTTTTTATAAAGCGGTGAAATTTTGCGCAAGGTGGTGACAACATGTTTAAGCGAGGCTAAAAATAAGGCGATATCTTCATCGGTATTTTCAATGCCGAAAGATATCACCAGGGTTCCCTGGGCATCCGCATGGCTTAGTCCTAATGACAGCAACACATGCGATGCTCTCAGTGAACCGGTGGCACAGGCGGACCGGGTTGATGCTGAGATTCCGTCGTCATCCAACATTAAAACGACACTCTCACCTTCAATATATTTAATGGAAATTGAAACAAGATTCGGCAAACTATGCTGTTCATTGGTGTTAATTATGTATTCATCGATATAATCAGGTAATTCTTTGAGAAATTTTTCTTTGAGATTCTTGACGTACAGGAAATTTGCATCCATGTCCCGCCGAGCAAGATCAGCAGCTTTGCCCATACCGATGATACCGATCAAATTCTCGGTGCCCGCTCGTTTATTGTTTTCCTGAACGCCTCCATCTAATAGCGGGAAAATCCTAGTTCCGCGTCGAATATATAAACCCCCGACCCCGGCAGGGCCATAAAAGGTATTGGAGGCAAAACTGAGCAGATCAATACCCAGATTTTGGACATCAAAGGGCACTACTCCCACGGAATCGACGGCATCAGTATGAAATATCACCTTACGTTCCCGGCAAATTGGGGCAATTCTGTCAACCGGCTGCAGGGTGCCGGTCTCGTTGTTGCTGTGCATGATCGATACCAGAATAGTTTCATCAGTGATCGCATCAGCAATGTCCTGGGGATTCACCCGTCCGCTATCATCCACTGAAAGGGACGTCACATTAAAACCGGCGGACTTTAGCCGCCTCAAACTGCGGATGACTGAATTATGCTCAATGTTGGAAGTGATGATGTGTTTACCTTTTTCGATATTGGCCATTGCCACACCTTTTATGGCATGATTTATTGATTCGGTGCCTCCTGAGGTAAACACTATTTCCTTCGACATTGCTGCATTGATGAGCGTCGCCACAGATTCGCGCGCCTGCTTCAGGGCTTCTGCAGCTTTTTCCCCGGCACGATGCTGACTTGATGGGTTATGATAATCTTCATGGATGGCATCGATCATGGCTTTTTTGACTTCAGGCAAGAGCGGATTGGCTGAAATATGATCGAAATTTATGGATTTCATCGTCATCACCTTAGTGTTCCTCTTCAATATCGGTCTGACACGCATCGCAAAATGTGGCTTCCATTTCCAGCTCGATATCGCAATAGGGGCAGTAACATTTATCCCCATGGGTATGTTCATGCTCGTCCTTGCGCTTGGGTTCAGCCCGGATTACCCCGGCTTTTCTGTCCTCGTAATCCTTCAGGGCCAACTGAAGAGCATCTGCCCCTAAATTCGAGCAATGCAGCTTGTTTTTCGGCAAGCCTTCCAGGGCGGCAGCCACATCTTTATTCGTAATGTTCTTAGCTTCGTCGATGGACTTTCCCAAAGCTATTTCTGTCAACATACTCGACACCGCAATGGCGGATCCGCAGCCAAACGTCTGAAATTTAATGTCTTCAATGCGATCGTCTAAAATTTTCAAATAAATCGTCATCATGTCGCCACAAAGGGGATTTCCAACCTCTCCGACGCCGTTTGCATCCTCGATCACTCCAACATTCCTTGGATTCCGGAAATGATCCATAACCGTTTTATTGTACATGCAATCCCCCTTTTCTTTTAACGATCTTTTTATATTTTACAGTTGTCTAATTTTAAACGTGAAAAAATTGGTCATGATACAGCATATCCAAGTTAGGGTCAATACCTTTGAACTTACAGAGCTTACAACTCTGTAGCATAACACCCTGTAATAACAATTAATTAAATTTCGGCTTGACCAACTGATCGGGCCTGGTTATTTTAGAAATTTATTCCTCATCTGGTTTGCACGATCCAGGCCTGTAATTTCCAATGACAAATTGTTATTATAGGGGATTCCGACTATGTTGTCCCCTTCTTTAATTCCGCTATGAGTAAACCTAGAAAAATCAGCCGCATGCTGGTTAAAAGTCTGCTGATCGTTGCTGCCCTCGTATTCAGCATGATAATCATCTCGCCGTTAATGATCAACTTGGAAAAGGTGAGACAAAATATCCAAAATGCTGTCTCCGAGCAGATCGGCGGTGAGATAAGATATCGTCGAATTGGCATTTCATATTTTCCTCGGCCCCACGTTGTCGTCCACAAAGTAGATATAACAATCCCAGAAAGCTTCACGATAAGTATGTACCGCATGAAGATTTATCCAAGGATTTTACCTCTATTTTGGGGGCGACTTCAAGCCGACGTTGTTATTCTTGAATACGCAGATTACTTTATGCAATTGCCCCAAATCACTCGCGGGGAACCGCTGCCTGGGCAACCTGCATCATTTGATGCTATCGTCAAGGCGATATACAAGGCGATTCAAGGTTTGCCGGAGTTTAAGTTACCGCAGCTAAAGCTGGTGGTCAAATATGGAAAAATTAACCTAGTAGACCCTTTTGGACGCAAATTCAAACTCAGCGAAGTGCAGGCTGCCTATCGACGCCAGCCGAAGAACCTTGATTTTTTCATCAAGTGCAAATCAAATCTTTGGGATCAAATTGATGTTAAGGGTTCCTTAAATCCATTGAGTTTAAAAGGGCAAGGGCATATTCGGCTGTCACAGTTTCGCCCTCAAGCCTTAATAGCCTATCTTCTGCATGACTCAACCCTGCAAGTGACGGATACTCGTGCAAATTTTTCTATCGATCTGACTTTAGACGGTGCTGGAAATTTAGAGGCCGCAATTGACGGCGCCATTCCGTTGTTGGCATTGCGTCGCGGCCCAGACGACTTGTTGATCAAGGGCGGTCGTATTCAAGGCACTGGCCATATTGGCAATGGGAAGGTCGAAATCTCCTTGAAAGAATTAGGTTTGGACTTTCCCAGACTGCAAGCAACCGGTGGGTTCACATTTGATGAAAGCCGCCAAGATATTCAATTGATTATAAACGGCTCCCGCATTGATGCGGCCTCGGTCAGGCAAGTAGCAATCGGACTTTTAGGTGAATCGGAAACGATTCAGAAAATATTTAATGTCATCAGAGGAGGTTTTGTTCCCTGGATGACGGTTCGCATTCAAGGCCGTGAAATATCTGATCTTGGCAGACTGGAAAATATTGTTATCAAAGGGCGCATGACCAAAGGTAAAATCTTTATCCCTGGGGCTGAGCTAGATCTAGTAGATGTGGTTGGCGATGCGTTGATCTCCAATGGAATTTTGAATGGCGAAAGCCTTGCAGCAAGGATGGGAAGCTCCATCGGCAGCAACGGCAATATGATGCTGGGGCTCAACAGGGATATAGCGCCCTTTCACCTCAAAATAGATATCATTGCCGACCTGGCCCAGTTGCCGCCGGTGTTAGATCGTGTAATCCGAGATAATGATTTTCTGGCTGAACTTGCGCTTATTCAAGATGTTGAAGGCACCGCACAGGGGACGTTGACACTGGGAGAGGATCTGGCGCGTCTGAAAGCGGAAGTGCAGGCCTCCAATGTTAATTTGACAGCCCGATATCACCGAATCCCCTACCCCGTTAAACTCAAAGGAGGAAAATTTCATTACGGCGGCAAACAACTCTCTTACGAGGACTTCCATGCGAACATCGGCAAATCATCAATCACAAACTGTTCTATTGCGGTTGACTGGACCGCTACGCCGAGCCTCAGCGCTGGGTCACAATCTGCAAAATTTGGACTGAGTGAACTTTACGCCTGGCTGGTATCCTTTGAGCGGTTCAAAAACAGTCTAAGTAATATAACCTTATTGAAAGGCGACATCGCCTTGAATAACCTTAATATCAATGGACCGTTCTTCAAACCAAGCAACTGGCGGTTCCAAACCAGCGGTGTGGTGAACAAGCTGATTTTAAACTCGAAAAAACTAGCCAAATCCGTGCAGGTCAATCGTGGGAAATTCACCTGGCAAGGGACCAAGATCAGCTTCAGCGGAGTGGACGCCACAATGGGAAAATCGACCATTGACGGGGTTTCCGGCGATGTTAACTGGACACAGGCGCCGGTATTCTCGACCCGCTCGGGCCGAGCAATCTTTTATTTTTCAGATATACGTCAATTTATATTTTCCTATAGATCTACTTCAAATGCACTCGGACAATTTAAGCCGATTAGCGGATTAATGTCCTTTAAAAGTATGGCCGTCAGCGGTCCGCTTTCGGAACTGCAATTTGGAAAGGTATCCTTTTCAGGAGACATCGAAAAAATCAAGGTCGATGCCAAGGGAATGCCAGGTCCGGTGCAAGTCAACAGGGGTAATATTTCCTGGCATAAAAATCGGATTGAGTTAAAAAAGTTCGATGCAGTAGCGGGAAAATCAGCTATTTCCCAATTTTCTGCCGTTTTTAACCTAAACAAGTCGAACACTTTTGAGGTTCAGGCCCAATCCTTGATGGTTGTCGCCAATGAAGTCTATCCATGGCTGGTGTCATTTGATAAAATTAAACCGTTTCTAAAAGATTTTGCTGCAACCAAAGGTCTTATTTCGCTGTCGGGTCTAAAAATTCGAGGGCCCCTGCATAATCCGTCCCAATGGCAGTCTGCGGTGACAGGTAACATACGAAATCTGGGTCTGACTTCAGATGCTTTCGGTGGATCGCTAACGGTCAACGACGGCTCATTTCACCTGACCAGTGAAACCGAAACGAAATCGGTCCGAAATAGAATCCAGGTGAATGAAATGGATTTAACCTGGGGTCAAAATCATTTAACTCTCATCGGAGGATGTTCGACAACGAGAGAGGATATTTTTTTGGATTTGGCTATTGCTGCTGACGCAGTTGACTGGAGCAGGGCAAATTCATTGGTTGAGTTTTTAGTGAAAAAGAGTAAGGATCCTGACTCCGGTCTCGGCAATAAAAACTTAATAGGGAACCTCCAAATTGGAGTGGACAACTTTAACTTTGAAACCTATGCTGCGAGCCCCCTGATAGCCGAAATTCGGTTTGAGCCCGAAGAAACAATCATATCGATTAATCGAGCAGTGGTTTGCAACATCACAATTCAGGGTCAGCTGAAATTAACTGCGCAAACACTGGACGTATCTTTGGTCCCTACTGCCGTCAATCAAATGCTGGCACCTACCCTCTCCTGCTTTACCGATCAATCGAATTTGGCCATGGGTACTTTCGATTTAAGCGGCCAGTTGCGGTCAAAGGGCCGGCCGGTGGAATTTCCGCGGTCTACTTCGGGAGAGATGGCTTTCACGGCGGCGAACGGCCGAATATATCGATTTGGCCTCCTGGCTAAGATTCTTTCGATTTTAAATGTAACCGAAATATACCGTGGAGAAATACCAGACCTGGTCGGAGAAGGATTTGCTTACCGCAGCATGACAATCGGTGCGGAGCTTGAAAAAGGTAAGCTGATACTATCTGAGTGCTCGATCGATGGTGTTTCCATGGGAATTGCCTGTGAAGGCGATATTGACCTCGCTGAAAAAAAAATGGATCTCATCATACTGGTGGCGCCGTTTAAAACCGTAGACCGCATCATAAAATTTCTGCCTTTGATAAAGCAGATATTAGGCGGCAAGCTGATTTCAATCCCCTTCAGAGCGAAAGGGCATTTAAAAGACCCTGCCGTCATCCCCCTTCATCCCACGGCCGTCGGCTCAGGTTTACTGGGTGTGCTGGAGCGAACAATAAAACTTCCCATCACTATTATACAGCCCGTATTTTCCAAAGGAAAGAATAAAAAATCCCCCCAACATCATGATAATAATAGAGATCCAACCGGTGCTCCTTGACTTTTTGAGAATTATGCTCATGTTCACTGCCAATGCTTATTAAAAAAAAATCAAGTTAAAAATAACCGCAGATATAAAGGAGATCCACCATGGCATACACTTGTAAAAATTGTGGTGCAGTGGCAAATGAGCCGGGCCATTTATGCGATCCTTGCGGAGATGCAAAAAAATGCAGCTTTTGCGGTGCCCCGGATGTTGACCACGCTCATATGTGCAAAGATAAATTGGCCTTGATGAAATTCGTGTGTGATGGTTGCGGCAGAGTGGCAATGGAAAATAGCCATTTATGCAAACCTTCACCCATTGGTTGACAACTACAAATTATTTGTTATAGACAGCGGCATCTACTTGCCGCTGTTTTTTTTTGCAAACTTAAATCAACAGGATTGTTCACAAAACCATTCGGGGGGGGTGCCAGTGATAGTGGGATCTGATCAATCTGATCCAGGCGGAGTTTAACGTCAACCTGTTTTTCAGGGTCGATTGGGTTGTGAGTACGGCCCTGGCAGTATAGTGGGGAATGATAAAAAATGGATTCTATCTGCTTATTAGGAACGGGTTCTTATTTGCCGTCAACGATTTTAACAAACTATGACCTCGAAGAAAGTGGTCTGGATACAACCCATGAATGGATCGTCAAACGCACGGGGGTCAGCCAAAGAAGAATTGCCAGGGCGGATGAAACGGTCTCGGATTTAGGTTACCAGGCATCTTTGAACGCCCTTGAAATGGCCGGTTTGGATGTTGAAGAGATAGATCTGATCATCGTGGCGACCATAACGCCGGACACCTGTTGTCCTTCTGCTGCAAACTGGCTGCAGGCCAAGCTCGAAGCCTCTCGGGCGGTGACGTTTGATGTGACCGCTGCCTGTTCCGGATTTATTTTCGGCTTAAATGTCGCCGAACAGTATTTAAGAAATAAAACCTGTAAAAACGTTTTGGTGGTGGCCTCCGAAGTCATGTCACGAACCCTCAACTGGAAAGATCGATCCACCTGCATCCTATGGGGGGACGGTGCCGGAGCTGCGGTCGTCACCCGGGAGGTCAACACCCATCAAATATTATCTACCCATATACATACTGACGGCGCCAACGGGCAGGACTTATTGCTTCCGGGTGGTGGTTCAAAAACCACCCCCATTAGCCATGACAGCGTCGACAAGGGTTTGCATTACTTGAATATGATCGAGGCCAATCTGAGTTTCCGGGTGGCGGTCCGGCGCTTTATTGAGTCCATCAAAGAGCCGGTTGAATTTAATCATCTCGATTTAGAGGACATCAATTGGATTATACCGCATCAGGCCAACGTTCGCATGTTTCAGAATATAGCAAAATCTTTAAAAATACCGTTTGAAAGGTTTTATTTAACCCTTCAAAAATATGGCAACATCTCTTCGGCGTCCTGTGCAATTTCATTGGATGAGGCCGTACGCGATGGCAGCATTCAACCCGGCGACTTGGTGTGTTTGCCGGTTTTCGGGGGTGGCTTGACCTGGGGCAGTGCGTTAATAAGGTGGTAGCGGTTTTGAGTTCACCTGGGCTTCAAACTCAGCTTAAATAGTTAACCTCATTCGGCAGAGTTCACCTAAAACATTAAAGAATTTTCTTCACCAGCCGGTTTGCCAATTCCGTGATCTCTCTTATTTTTAAACCATAGCCGACACCCAACAAAATTATTATAAAAATCGAGCTGATTAAGGCACTCATTATCAAGCTTCCCAATAATGTAGAGGAATCAATCCAGTTTAATACCACGGATCGAAACCAGGTCAACAAGATTCCTATTAATGAGGCAACCCCCATCATTTTAAAATAAAAAGAGTAAACACTTCGACTTCCTATGTTATTGCTTCGTTTATTCCAAAGTACATATAAAATGGTTACCTGAAGAATGCAGGACAGTGAAATAGCCAGAGCGACACCATTGGTGCCCATGATTTGTAACCCAATCAAATAAAACGGAAGACTCAGCAAAACCGCAATAGTTCCAAATATTGCCGGGAAAAATGTGTCTTGTGTGGCATAAAATGCCCGGGGTACAATCGTGTTTGCTGTTAAGGCAAAGGCGCCAACCAAAAGAAAAATCAAGACCACGGCGAGATGCTCAGTGGCGGTAGCATCAAACTTTCCTCGCTGGAAAAGGATCAGGACGATCTCATATCTGAGAACCATCAACAGTACCGAAAATGGAATAACCAATGACAGATACCTCAGCGTATTATTTAGCAGCTGATTCATTTCCTGTAATTTGTTTTCGGTGGCCAAGCGGGCCATGAATGGATAGGATGCCACGCCCACGGCTTGCCCGAAAAATGCCACCAGCAACATCACGGTCCTCAATCCATACTCCAGATCTGCAATACTCCCGGATGGCAGATAGGAACCAAAAAATAGCTTAAAAACCTCCATTGAAAAAAACATGGTGAGACCGAACATGAGGGGTAAGGTCAACCTTACGTATTTTTTCAGATCCGGATGCTTGAAATCAAAGGTGGGCGTAAATTTCATACCAACTCTGCGAGCGCCCCAATACTGGACCGCAAAATTACCGATTAAGGCCCCTACCAGAACCCCCCATGAAAACCCTTCCATCCCAAAGCGAGAGCTCAAAAAAATTCCTCCGACAATAATTCCCAGATTATACAATATCGGCGCCAGGGCCGGTATCAAGAATTTTTCCTTGGCAAACTGAACTGCCATGAAAAGCCCGCCGGTAAAAAAGAAAAATTGGGCCGGCATAATGATACGTGTCATCCGGATGACACTATCTCTGAAAACCGGATCCGTACGACCCTGCGCTAAGAGGCCCACAAGCTCAGGAGTAAATAGATAGGCGATGCCGATAAACAATAAAAGCAGACTGCCAAAACCGGTCAAAACTATAGAAAAGACCTGCCACCCTTGAGTTTCCTGGTTTTCCGCCAAATAACGGGAAAAAATCGGGATGAAGGTGATAGAAAGAAAACCACTGGCAACCATGTGATTTAAGATTTCAGGGATAAAAAAAGCCATTTGATATGCATCAACATCTCCGCTACGGCCTCCAATATAAGCAATGACCATCAATCGGAAAAACCCGGATAGCCGGCTTAAAAAAACCGAAGACATCATGATAATGGCAGCAATGCCAACTTTTCGATACAATGAAGAGGACATAAGCACGATGTTGGTTTTTGTAGCGCTATCCCAAAAGCGCAGTCATAGGCACTGATTAACGATTTTAATTCGATCTGCCTTATCAGAAAGTAATCTAGAAGGCAAAGATTTATGATTTCGAAATTGGTGCAATTCCATTAAAGAAAATCCCCCTGCCTTGACACGAATGAGGATTTTAATTATGATTGGTCAATCTAGAATTCAAGCTCCCCGATAAACCATGCCCGGAAAACAATACATCCCGCAAAAATTAACGACCCTTTTGGTATACGGACGGCCACCCCTTGTGTTTGCCGGAATGTTGTGTGCTATTGCGGTAATGTGGACACGCAGCCCAGTATGTATAAAACTGGGCTGCGTG
>JAAUYD010108170.1_pt1 | contig 10283 bp, 6 predicted proteins | sample 7278101 | NCBI WGS metagenome assembly JAAUYD01 (sample SAMN14350128, study PRJNA611818) | marine sediment metagenome | isolation source: surface marine sediment (0.6m) | place: French Polynesia: Moorea | collected 2018-08
CTGCTGCATTTGGACCGTGATACCCGCTCGCATGGCAGGCATCCAGGATGCGCTCGCGCAAGTCGCGCGACAACTGGTCCGGGCGGTTGAATGCATTAGAGACAGTAGCGGTCGAAACCCCAAGACGCCTGGCCATGTCTTTGAGTGTCAATTTGCGTGACGTTTGCTTCACCTTCTCGGCTACCAGATCGACGTCGTGAGGAGTCGTGAGCTAATTGGCCGTGAGCGTATTACCCTTCGCCGGCCAAGCTTGCAAATACTGCATCGTAGGGCTCGAGCACGATCCAGTCGTCGTCCAAACGCCCGGAGAATCCGTGCCCGTGCAGTGCCCGCGCATCAGGATAGCGTAATTTCTCGCGCAATGGTTCGCCGGTCATGTTGAGCGCAACCAGTATGGTCTGCTCGTCCGAACGCCTGAGCCAGCAGAGCATTGCGCTGTCGGACGGCAAAATTTCCAGGCTTCCGGAAACCAGCGCAGGCTGATTTTTTCTCCATTTTATCAACTGCTTAACTGCATTGAGGGTGCTATCTGGTGCGGCCGTTTGACACTCGACAGCGAGCGGCAGGTGCGCCGCGTCAACCGGCAACCAGGTTGCTCCGCTCGAAAAGCCACCGTTTTCCTTGTTGCTCCAGACCATCGGGGTGCGGCATCCGTCGCGCCCAGCAAACTCTGGCCAGAACTCGATACCGAACGGATCCTGCATGTCTTCTCGAGCGACGACACTCTCGGGCAAGCCGAGTTCTTCGCCCTGATATATGCTGACACTGCCGCGGAGCGACAACAGCATGGCAAGCGCAATGCGAGGAAACAGACGCGAGTCATGACCTTTGCCCCAGCGACTCGCCGCCCGCTCGACATCGTGATTCGACAACGCCCAGCATGGCCAGCCATCTGCGATCTGTGACTCCAGGTCCGATATTACCTGTCGGATATATGTTGGATCGCTTCGTTCATTCAGCAGGTCGAACGTATAGGCCATATGCAACTTGTCGCCACCACTCGTGTATTCCGCCATCCGATCGAGCGCACGATCCGAGCTGATTTCGCCGACGCTCGTCGTTGCCGGGTAGCGATCCAGCAACGTGCGCACATCGCGCAGAAATTCGAGGTTTTGTTGCTGGTCGATATCGTAGATATGCTGTTGCGCGAAGTATGGGTTCACTGCCGTTGCGCTGGGATTGTGCTGTTGATCCGCAACGACCGGCGGATTGCTGCGTAGCGACCTGTCGTGGTAGTAGAAATTGACGACGTCGAAACGAAACCCGTCGACGCCCAGCTCAAGCCAGAACTCCACGTTTTCGAGCTGCGCGCGTCGCACATCGGGGTTGTGAAAGTTCAGGTCTGGCTGAGTGGAAAGAAAGTTGTGCAAGTAATACTGTCCGCGGGTTTTATCCCAGGTCCACGCGCTGCCGCCGAATACCGATAGCCAGTTATTCGGCGGGCCGCCGTCTGCCGACGCGTCCGCCCAGACGTACCAGTCCGACTTTCCTCCGTCGCGGTCCTGGCGGCTTTCCATGAACCAGGGATGCTCGTCAGAGGAATGGCTCAGCACCTGGTCGATCAGTACCTTGAGGCCCAGTTGATGTGCGCGCTTCAGCAACTCACGGAAATCATCCAGCGAACCGAATATCGAGTCCACGTCACGATAATCGGAAACGTCGTAACCGAAATCCCGCATTGGCGACGTAAAGAACGGTGAAATCCAGATGGCGTCCGCACCGAGGTCCGCAACGTGATCCAGCTTGGATGTGATGCCCCGCAGATCGCCGATACCGTCGCCGTTTGCGTCCATAAAGCTGCGCGGGTAAATCTGGTAAATCACGGCTCCGCGCCACCATGTCGAATTGCTGGGCATCATTAAGCTGGGGTTCCCCAAGAGGTGCAAACGTGTGCGAAACAGCGCCAGGACATCGGTTTTAAGTTTGTATGAGACGTCCGGAAGCCGTATCTTAATCAATTAAGATCACTAATTGAAGGGGCCATGCCGGGACTGACCCGGGTTTTCGATTGCAGGGGCATACCGTTTTGACGCAAGCCAAGTTGGCATTTGAAGTGCCGGAAATTGCGCGCCTCGATGGAAAGTCATCGACGCTGGTGCTGCTATTGTCGCGGGACGTGCCGGAGATTGCATATTTTGGCGAGCGCATTCCGGCCGACGTTTCTGCCGACGATATCGTCAGTCTGGGTCAGCGCGACGCCGTCCCCGGCGCGCTCGACAGTAGTGAGGCCCTGACGCTACTGCCCGAAACCGGCACCGGGTTTTCGGCGCACTCCGGAGTCATCGCGCATCGCGACGGCAAGACGTTTATCAGCCAGCTGCGACTGCAGCGCGTTGAGGAGTCGCCGCATTGTCTGACGTTGCACTTGAGCGAGCAATTGTCCGAGTACGACGTCAGCATCGAAATATCCCTTCACGCCGACAGCGACGTCTTCGAATGGAACACGTCGATTCGCAATACCGGCACGTCGCGCCTGACGATTGACTGGCTCTGCAGCGTGTCGCTGGCACTGCCGTCATCATTCGAATACATCGGTATGTTCGACGGGCGGTGGGCAAACGAGTTCCAGTTTCGCGTCCAACAGCTGACAACGGGTAGCCTGCGCAAGGAGAACCGTCTCGGTCGTACAGCACACAACAGTTTTCCGGCGATCGTGGCCGGCAAGGACTGGCCCCGCTGGAGTCGCGGCACGGCTATCGCAGTGAAGCTGGGATGGAGCGGCAATCATCGCCTGTTGATCGATCGCTCCCGTGACGGCCGACCCTTCGTGCAAATGGGGGAGCTCCTGCATCCGAGAGAACTAGAGCTTGACCGCGGCGAGAGCTACACCGCCCCTGCGGCGTACGTCTGCCACTCGTCAGGTGGACTGAACGGACTGATGCAGCAGTTCCACCGATTCGTGAGGCAATCATTGCTGCGAAAGAATTGGCGCTCAGTGCAGAGGCCGGTGCATTTCAACACATGGGAAGCCTGCTACTTCGACCAGTCAGAAGAAAAAGTCCTCGACCTGGTCGCGCGTGCCGCAAAGCTGGGTGCGGAGAGATTCGTGCTCGATGACGGGTGGTTTCGCGGTCGCAATGACGCGCGTGCCGGCCTGGGCGACTGGCAACCTTGCCCGATCAAGTATCCGCGCGGGCTCGAGCCCGTCATCGACGCAGTCGAATCGGAGGGAATGCAGGTCGGTCTTTGGATCGAGCCGGAAATGGCCAACGCTGACAGCGACCTTGCTCGCGACCATCCGGAGTGGCTGCTCGGCGAGCCCGGTCGCTTGCAGCCTACCGGGCGAAATCAGTACGCGCTGAACCTCGCGGATCCGAGCGTGTTCGAATACCTGGTGTCCACCATTGGTCAACTGATCGAACGCTACCGGCTGCGCTACATCAAATGGGACATGAACCGGGATCTGACCCACGCGGCTATCGATTCACGGCCCGGCTATCACCAGACAACCTTTGCCGCCTACGAATTGTTGCGTACGATCGCGGACCGTTATCCGGAAACAGAAATTGAGATCTGTGCGTCGGGCGGGGCGCGCGCGGACTACGGCGCGCTGCGATTCGGCAGTCGTATCTGGCCGTCTGACGTTCAGGACCCGCACACACGACAGCTTCTGCAGCGGTCTTTCAGCCTGTTCTTCCCGCCGGAGGTCATGGGTGCGCATGTGGGCAGCAAGCGTGACGAGATCACCGGGCGTGAACAGACGATGGCGTTTCGGACCGCCAGCGCGCTGCTTGGTCACTTCGGAGTTGAAGCGCATCCCGCCGGTCTTTCGGACCCTGAGCAGGTCACCCTCCAGCGAGCGATTGCGTTCTATAAAGAGCATCGCGGCTGGATTCATGACGCTGAGACATATTTTCTCGATCACTCCGAGACCTGCATTGTCGCGCGGCTCGTTGTCATGGCGTCACAACAAAGAGCATTGCTCGTCGTTGCGCAGATCGATGATTGTTCGTTTGCCGTGCCGGCCCCATTGCGGCTGGCCGGCCTGAATCCGTCGTGGCGCTACCGATTGTCCCACGTGAGCGCCGAGGATTATGTGGTGATATCGAGCCACGACACCCACGGGGCAGTGTTGCAGACGCTCGGCATGCAGATACCGCTGATGCAGCCGGACTCGGCGTCGCTGTTTCTGTTGGACGCGATAGGAAAATGACGTGAGCTCGACCAAACTCGGCGTCTGTTACTACCCGGAGCACTGGTGCGAGAGCGATTGGCCCGCGCATGCGGCGTCTATGCACAGTCTCGGCATAGAGCTCGTTCGCATTGGCGAGTTCAGCTGGTCGCGCATCGAGCCAGAGTTCGAGCGATTCGAATGGGCCTGGCTTGACACGGCGCTGGACACCCTGGCTGCTGCCGGACTGAAGATCATCCTGTGCACGCCGACAGCGTGCCCGCCTTCCTGGCTCGTTGAACGCGCTCCCGAAATTTTGCCGCTGAGCAAAACCGAAACCGTGCGAGGCTTTGGCTCACGCCGCCACTACTCCGTTTCCAGTTCACACTACCTGGAGCAGTGTGAACGAATCGTCAACGCGATGGTGGAGCGTTACGGTCAATACCAGGCAATCGTTGGCTGGCAAATCGATAATGAGCTGGGCTGTCACGATACGACGCTCAGCTATAACCCGTTCGTGCTGAACCGGTTTCGCAATTGGCTACGGCGACGCTACGAGTCCATTGACGCGCTCAACGAGGCGTGGGGTACCGTGTTTTGGTCCCAGGAGTACCCCGCATTCGATGCAATCGGCTTTCCGGGCATCGCGGTAACCGAGTCCAATCCGGCGCTCGCACTTGCGTTTCGACGCTTTGCATCGGACGAGGTCAGAGAATTCGTCCGCCGCCAGGCCGACGAGGTCAGGCGACAGTCCCGCCACGGCACCTGGATCACACACAATTTCATGGGCAACTTCACCGACTTCGATCATTACGATGTTGCGGATGAGCTGGACGTGGCAAGCTGGGACAGCTACCCGTTGGGTTTTCTCGAACAAGGCGGGTTCGAAGACGATACAAAGCGACGTTACCGGCAGACCGGGCATCCGGACTGGGCGGCGTTCCACCATGACCTTTACCGCGGCGTGGGCGGAGGCCGGTTCGCCGTGATGGAACAACAGCCGGGCCCGGTCAACTGGGCGGAATGCAATGCGGCGCCTTTGCCTGGCATGTTACGCCTGTGGACCTGGGAAGCGATTGCGCATGGTGCCGAGTTCGTGAGCTACTTTCGCTGGCAGCAATACCCGAAGGCACAAGAGCAAATGCATGCGGCACTCAACTTGCCGAACGGCGAGCCTGCGGCTGCCCAGCGGGAGATACGCCAGCTGACAGGTGAGCTGCGGAATATCGAATTGGGAGCGACCGGGAAGGCGCAGGTTGCACTCGTGTTCGACTATCCGTCGTGCTGGGTTTCGGATATTCAGCCCCATGTGACCGGTTACTCGGTGCTGCGGCAGGCATTCGACTACTACAGCGCCGCACGTCATTGGGGACTGGATGTCGACATTGTTCCAGCGGCGGCGGACCTCAGTGGCTATCGACTCATTCTGGTTCCGGCCCTGCTCATGGTGGAGAACGCGCTCGTCGATGCGATACGCGGCAGCGACGCCCAGGTAGTGTTTGGCCCACGCTGCGGCAGCAAGACCGGCGAATATTCGATCCCCGCGAATCTACCGCCCGGACCGTTGCAGTCGCTAATTCCGCTGCGCGTCACGGCGGTCGATTCGATTCGAGCGGGAGCCAGCGTGGCGTTTTCCTATCGCGGCAAGCCGTTCGTCGCGACGAAATGGCTTGAGCACATCGACACGGACCTCACCGCATTGGCCACGACAGAGACCGGCCTTGGCATCGTCTACGCAAACGGCAATTGTCACTACATCGGTGCGAACACGTCACCGGACTTTCTCCGCGACCTCATACACGAGCTTTGCGAGCGGGCGGGTCTGGATACCGTTTCGCTGGCCGAAGGCCTGCGACTACGCCGCCGCGGCAATACCGTATTCGCGTTTAACTACGGGCCAGACGCCGCAGAGCTACCTTGCGGCGGCGCTGATTTGCTGATCGGCTCCGAAACGCTGCGGCGCACCGATATCGCAGTCTGGGAAGATCACCGTGCTTAGGCGACGGCAGCCGACTGCAGCGCTGGTCGACGAGGCCAGATCGGCGTTCGAGGCCGAATTTGGCAGTCCACCTCGGTGGTCTGTCGTCGCCCCGGGGCGCGTCAACCTGATCGGTGACCACACGGATTACAGCGGCGGACTGGCGATGCCATTCGCGATCGAGCTCGGCACGGTTATCTGCGCCGAGCCACGGGACGACAACCGACAGTGTATTGAAGCAATCAGCTCCGTGGCCGGCAAAGGCGCGCCGATCGAGATCAACGCAAGCGTCGTTGCGAACCACGATGACTGGACGTGCTATCTGCGCGGTGTCACACAGGGATTCCGCGAGGCCGGCGTCACTGTCGAACCGATGAACCTCTATTGCCACAGCAGCCTGCCAACGGGCACCGGTCTTTCGAGCAGCGCAGCGCTGGAAGTCGCGTGCGGCCGACTTCTCGAGGTCGCCGCCGATGTCGAACATGATCCGGATCGCTTGGTGCAGATGTGCGTGCGCGCTGAGCATGAGTACGCCGGCGTACCTTGCGGATCGCTGGACCAGTTCAGCGTGACGAATGCGCAAGCGGGTCACGTAATGCTGTTTGATTCGGGTGCGCTTTCGGCTCAGCAGATTCCGTTCGCGTCCGCCGACGCCGAATTCCTCATCGTTGACAGCAAAGTCAAGCATGCCCTTGGCGAATCGCAGTATCCGGAACGCCGCCGCGAATGCGCTGCGGCCATAGATGCGCTGGGCTGTGACCTTGCGATGACAACCATGGACGCCGTTGAGGAGAAACTCGAACAGGCCAGCCCGACATTGTTCCGGCGCGCAAAACACATCGTGTCGGAGAATGTTCGTGTACGACGAATGGCGGCTGCGCTCGCCGACGGCAACCTGAACGGTGCCGGGTCGTTGATGTACGAAAGCCATCGCAGTCTCGCTGAAGACTATGAGGTGAGCTGTCGTGAAACCGATCTGATCGTAAGCCTTTTGCAGTCCGTGAAGGACGGGCTGGTATTCGGTGCGCGCATGACGGGCGGCGGATTTGGCGGAGCGATAATCGCACTGATACGGACAGGTGCCGCGGAACGAATTGCGGCGACGATTGCGCCCGGCTATGCGCGGGCAACCGGTATCGATATCGAGTGTGCGACCGTAAGTCCGCAGCAAGGTGTAAAGATCTACGAAGGAAACGACCCTCATGCCTGAATCCGCGACGCCGGCCGCGACTGAGTTCCCTCACCGGCGGTACAACCCGCTCAATGATTCCTGGGTGCTGGTCTCGCCCCACCGCACGCAGCGGCCGTGGCAGGGGCAACGAGAGAAGCAGTCACCGAACGTGCCCCACTACGACGCCGAGTGCTATCTGTGTCCCGGCAACGCACGTGCCGGTGGCAACAGGAATCCTGACTACGGCGATGTATTCGTTTTCGACAACGACTTTCCAGCCCTGTTGCCGGACATGCACGACGGCAATTCGTCCGACCTGCTTCGCATGCAACCGGTACGCGGCGCCTGTCGTGTCATTTGTTACAGTCCGCGCCACGACAAGCCGATGAGTCAGATGGATGTTGGCGTCATTCGGCGTGTTGTTGATACCTGGTCTGATCAGCACCGCGAACTTTCTGCGCAGTTTCGCTGGGTCCAGATTTTCGAGAACAGGGGACAGGCGATGGGTTGTTCCAACCCGCACCCCCATGGACAGATCTGGGCAACCGACCATGTCCCAGTGGAAGGAGCCCGCGAGCAACAGCAACAGCGCCGACATTACGATGACGGCAAGGGCGTATTGCTCGAGCGCTACGTACAACTCGAACAAGAGGCGCAGGAGCGAATCGTTATCGAAAACGATACCTGGCTGGTTGTCGTGCCGTACTGGGCGCTATGGCCGTTCGAGACGTTGGTTATCGCAAAGCGACCCGCCCAACGCCTTTGCGACCTCGAAAGCGACAGCCGCGACCAGCTTGCGGCTGTTCTTCGCCAGCTTTGCCGGGCCTACGACCGATTGTTCGATACGCCGTTTCCTTACTCCATGGGGTGGCACAGCGCTCCGGGGCTGGCTTACGAGCCGGCGTGGCGCTTGCATGCGCATTTCTATCCGCCGTTGCTGCGTTCCGCCGACGTTCGCAAGTTCATGGTTGGCTTCGAACTCTTGTCCGAAGGTCAGCGTGACCTGACACCTGAGTCGGCATGCAGGGCGTTACTCGCGGTCATGGACTAAAGGACGGACAACGATGGAAGACACGCTTCAGGTATTGGTTTTCTTCGGTTTGACGACGGCCATCGGTGTGGCTACGTACCTGAAGTGCCGTGCGAGCGGCAGCCGCAGCACGGACTCGAACAAAGAGTATTTTCTCGCTAGCGGGGGCCTTAGCTGGTTTTTTGTTGCCGGATCGATAACGCTGACAAACCTGAGTACCGACCAGCTTGTTGGCATGAACGGCAACCAGATGCTGTTGCTCGCGTGGTGGGAACTTGCCGCAGTCGTCGGGCTTATTATCCTGGCGACCGTGTTTATCCCGATCTACTACCGTTACGACTGTACGACAACGACAGAACTGCTCGAAAAGCGCTATGGCAGCAAACACATTCGGGCAACCATCGCCTCACTGTTCCTGCTCGGCAACATCTTTATCTACCTGCCGATCATGCTGTACACCGGATCGCTGTTCATGCAATCGATGTTTGGACTGACTTTGCCCATCATTGTTATCGCGACGGGATTCGCGCTGGTAGGAGCAGCTTATGCAATTTTCGGCGGCCTGCGCGCCGTTGCGGTATCCGATACCTACAGCGGAATCGGACTGCTGTCGATGGCACTGCTCGTCGTGTTTCTTGCGCTGGAGGCGATCAACTACGATTTCTCCGGAATTCCTGCGCACCGCCTCACGCTGATCGGTGACGATGACTCACCCATCCCCTGGCATACCCTGCTGACCGGTATGATCTTCATCCAGATCTTCTACTGGAGCACTAACCAGACGATCACGCAACGCGCGATGGCGGCTCCCACGGTTCGCGAGGCAAGGAAAGGCGTCTTCGCCGCAGCCGCGATCAGGCTGATTATTGTCCCGGCGATCATTGTCATTCCGGGGATCTGTGCCTACCAGCTTTATGGCGACATCGGCGATGCCGCATACGGTCGGCTTGTGGGCGATCTGATGCCCAAGTGGATGTCAGGCGCGTTCGCGGCGATGATGGCGGCCGCCGTGCTGACCAGCTTCAACAGCGTGCTGAACTCTTCCGCGACACTGTACGTCTGCGATCTTCATGAGACGTATATTGACGAAAATCCCAGGGTGCATCGGCTGAATACGTTGATTTCGTTGTCGTTCGTTGTGACGGCAATTGCGCTCGTGCCTGTCTACAACGGTGCCGACAGCATCATCAATCTCGTGCAACAGCTGAACGGCCTGCTCAGCATGCCAATCCTTTCCGCCTTCATCACCGGGCTGGTTTTTCGCAACGTCGACGCACGTGCCGTCATTATCAGCGTCATTCTCGGGACTGGCCTCTACGCCATATTCACATTTGCATGGACGCCAGTGCACTACATTCATCTGATGTTCGTCACGTTGATATTCTGCGTCTCGAGTGCACTTGCATTGAATCGGCTGCTTTTTGGCCGCACTGCCGGGCTCGGGCGCCGTTCTCGGGCTGCAGCAACAGTACCCGCTGATTGATGCCGTCCGGAACTGACGAAAACACGTGCCGAAGTCGAGGAACGAGCGGCCAGCAAGTCTCGACTAGCGAGTAAGATATCCGCCGTTGATGAACAGCGTTTGACCGTTCGTCCACTGGCTCTCGGGCGAGGCCAGGTACTCCACAACGGGCACGATATCGGTGACCTTGCCAAGACGGCCTTCAGCAGCGAGATTCGTTGCGTACGCCACTGAGCGTTCGTTTTCCTGACTATGGAAGAACGGTGTATCAATGGGACCGGGTGCGATCGTGTTCACCGTGATTCGCTTGTCGCCGAGTTCCCTGGCGAGAATGCGCGTGTACTCTTCAACCGGTGCCTTGGTTCCCGCATAGATCGCATAGCCGGGCGCCGCACCAGCCAGGAGCGACGTGCCGTTGTTGATGATGCGGCCGCCCGGGCGAACACGCCGGGCCGCCTCGCGAAGCGAGTAGAACAGTGCCCGGTTGTTGATCCGGTCCAGCCGATCGAATTCTTCGTCGGTAAACTCGGC
>JAAUYD010111982.1_pt1 | contig 10282 bp, 5 predicted proteins | sample 7278101 | NCBI WGS metagenome assembly JAAUYD01 (sample SAMN14350128, study PRJNA611818) | marine sediment metagenome | isolation source: surface marine sediment (0.6m) | place: French Polynesia: Moorea | collected 2018-08
AATCTCGTTTACGGTGCGGCCGTGGATTTTGCCTCGGCCGAGCCCCCCCGCGGGGCGCAAACGATCAGGGTGGTCGACCTGAATGACGGGTCCGCCATCAACCAAAATATTCCCAGCGATATGCGGCTGGCGGGCTGCTATGGCTGGCAAAATGACGGCGTGCTGCTGTGCGGCATTCGCTACCCCTACGAAGAAGATACACCTAATCTTGGTCACCTGGCCCGGGTAGACGCCCATACCGGTCAGGTTGACGTGCTGCAAATTGAAAAATATACCTTTTCCCCACCGGCCGCCTCCGCTGACGGGCGGAAAATCGCCTACGATACCGGCAACAATGAAATGATGCTTTGGCAGGATGGGGCATCTACCCCGTTTGATTTTGCCGGTTACGAGAACGGCGCGTTTTTGCCCGCTCAGGGGGTAGGCAGCCCGGCATTTTCACCCGACGGACAAAAAATCGCCGTTGTCTTTGGGGGTTCCCCGGCCCGTTACGTCGTCTTTGACCTGGTGAACGGGAGCGCTGTCGAAGTAGCCTCATTTGAACCCCTGGGTTTTGGCGGCTTTTTTCCGGCCGCGGTTTGGAATCCCACCGGCGAGCGGCTGGCTATCCAGCTGCTGACTAACGACCCCTCAACCAACCGCTTCATCGTGGTCAACAGTGACGGCAGCGAACTGATGGAAATTGGCCCCGGCTATCGAAACCCGGTCTGGCTGGACAGCAGCGTGTTTGTGGCCCAGCAGCTTGTTGATGGCCAAGCAGACGGGATCGACCTCTTTGATCTGGTAAATTCGTCATCAACCGCTCTCGATTTGCCGGAAAGCGCAGCAATGGTCGGGTGGTTTAATCCCGATCTTTCGACGATATCTCTCGAAGAAGTTTATGAAGATCCCCACGCTGGGGTCGCCCTTAATTACCCGGCCAGCTGGACCGTTTTGGATGTGCCGGAAGAGATAAAGGCAGAAAGCGGGGGGTATGCGGCCACGTTTAATTCGTTTGATCCCAATGCCATGGTGGGGGGATCTGAGGGGATTCCGGTTGGCTCCACCAAATTTGATTTGTATATCGATAACGGCAGTGCGCCAATTACTTTCGAAGGAGCCGTTGCCCAGCGACGAACCACCTATGAGCAGTCCGAATTTGATGTCGAAATCCTATCTGAAGAGTTATTCACCCTACCAAGCGGGCTGCCGGCCGTGCGCTGGCGTATCGATTCAGCGATGGGTGGCCTGGTCACTGAGGTTGTGATCGTCGTCAACGAGCGCATGATCGTTTTGGGTGGTCTGGGGGATCAGGCATTGATCGACCAAATCGTCGATACCCTGCGGCCGCTGAATGAAGATCAAAATTAGAAATACGAGATTGGAAATATGAAATTTTGAATCGTCCACACATCTCCAACAGATCTGTGTGGACGATTTTTTTCCTTTTATCAACACCCGTTATTGTTGGGCAACAATTGGCAGGTACATTGACGTAATCGGCCGTTTGGCCACCACGTCATCCCACCATTCCGCGGCGGTTAGATCGGGCCAATCGTCGATCGCCAGCGCGGCCCTTTCATGAGCGATCAAAGTAGCCAATTCACCATCCGCTTCGGCCTCGATCCGATCCAGCACAACGTTTAAATCATCCGTCATCTTCTGAGTAACCGCTGTTCCTCCCCCGCTGTTAAAGCTCTCTAGGGCAGGGGTCCACGATTCAAGCGCCTCATACCCATCAAGCAGGATTATGGGATGGGTGGCCACGATCATGGCTAAGTCCGATGAGTGAATATCAAAGAGGCTGGTGTAATACGCCCACTGGGCGCTCTGCGGCCGGTCACCGTAATCAACGTGGTGCAGCGAACCAAATGAAGGATTAAAGCCGAAAAAGCGCAGCAGCCACTCCATGTAGCATAAAATGCAGTCCGGCATGCCCTGTACATCATCGACAAATACCAGATTGAGCACGTCGGTTTGATTAAAATCTTCCGATGCCGCTCCGGCAAACCCGATAAATACCGACAGCTTGACGCTTTCTTCCGGATTGGGCTGCGGATTTGACACGGTAACCGAACCCTGATTTTGACCGGGCGTAAACGGTATAGTTTTGGTTAGCGTCCCTCCGGCTGATTCGATTCGAATTTTAACTTCCAGCAAAGCCCCGGCCGGTTGGGTCAAATTGATGTCCAGCTGCGCATCTCCACTCTCAGTCCAAAAGGCCGATTCAAGCCCACCGGCATTCTGCTCCCGCTCGATGTCCAGCTGTGCGTTGGGGAGCCCGGGAATCCCGTTTAGCCAAATTTCATCGGGACCAAAATTTGAAAACAGCACGTCAAGATCGTCATCCCCATCAAAATCAGCCAGGTTAACGTCATTGGTTAACTTGCCGCTGCTGAGCGTTGGCCCGGCGACAAAGGTGCCGTCACCCTGATTGAGCCATACCTCGCTGGCATCAGGATTGGTCGTTGCCAAAACCGCGTCCAGGTCTCCATCTGAATCGAGATCATCTAAGGCCACGGCCAAAGCTGCGGCCGTTCCCAACGTTTGCAGCGTGGCCGTGTAAACGCCATTCCCGTTGTTGAGCCAGACCTTGCTTCCGGCAGGAAAAAAGTTGGCTATGACGGCGTCTAAATCCTGATCGCCATCCAAATCACCCAGCGCTACGCCGTTACTCCAGGCAAAGCCAAGCGTCTGACCGGTATCGGTAAATACGCCAGACCCGCTGTTGAGCCAGACGCGATTGGGTTGGCCGGTCCCGCCTCCATTGGCCACAAACGCATCGAGATGATTATCTCCGTTGAGATCTCCCAGGGCCACGTCGTAGCTGTTGCTGCTGCCCAGCGCCTGCAGAGAATCGGTCATCGTCCCGTTAGATTCCTGAAGATAAACCTGATTGGCTGTGAAGCTGGCGACAAAGGCATCCAAACGGTCGTCGCCATTCAAATCGCCCAAAGCCACTCCCTGGCTCACCTGATTCCCCAAGAGCTGGCCGCTGTCGGTGAATTGGCCGCTCCCATCGTTCAACCATATTTTATCGGCCGGTGAAATACCGCCGGTCGCTATATAAGCATCGATGGTGCCATCCCCGTTTAAATCTCCGAGGGCGACATCTTCGCTATTGTTGCTCGATAAGGTTTGCCCGTTAGCCACAAACAGGCCGTTTTGATTGATCCACACCCGGTTAAGGGATGAAGAACCGGAATTTATGGTAAAAATATCGAGATCGAGATCCCCATCCAAATCAGCCGCGGCGGCCCCCACTGAAGTATCGTTGGCTAACGATTGACCGCTGTTGTAAAAAGTCAGGGCGTTTAAAGAGGCCTGGGTAATATGCCAGCCGTACCATAAAAAGGTCCCCACCGCACCAATCGTCAAAATCAGAATGAGCTGCCGCCGGTTCATGATCAACCTCCTGTCTAAATCTTTCTCAGTCCTGGAGGTCATCATATCATTTAAAGAGGGGAATATTCCACCCTGGGTCATACGGCAGGGGTGTAAGGATGGTCGTATAGCAACAGTTTATTTTTTGACGGGAAAGGGGTGTTGAACGTTACAGAAGAAGTGTCGGTTAAGACAAGAGACTAGAGACCAGAGAGTTGGGGTTAGGAGTCGATGTCCTGATTTTTTTCCAGATCGGCCGCGGTTCGGTATTCAAAACCGGCTCGTTCGGCGATTAAGCTCAGCAGCTTGGAAGAAGAGCGGGTCGGTTCATAGACGGCCGTTTCCCATTCGCTAACCGTGGCCTGCCGCACCCCCAATTCCCTGGCAAACGCCGCCTGGGACAACCCCATTTGGCGGCGCAGGGCTTTTACCAGCGGGGCATCCCACATGACCTCATCTCCCCGACGACGAATGTGATACACGAGACCCGGCCGCTGCCATCGTATGGTCTCTTTTTTTAAATCAATGGCGACGACCTCAAAACCGGCTTCCAGCCAAGCACGCGCCTGATGCCCCCCGTTTGCCCGATTGCTCCACCAGCCTCGCTGCTGACGGGCCGACCGCGGCAGAGATGCATTGAGAATTGTTTCGATCTCGGTGAACGACAGGGTTAACTCAGCTTTGTGGGTCTGATTGTTTAAAAAAGTGAACAGCGGATCGTATTTATTGCCGGAACCAGCCATACGCATATTTTAGCAGTATTGGTCGTCAACGTCACGATGAGCGGCTGACTTCTTCAACCAGGGGACGCATCGTGCGCAGGAGAAAATGGGTTTGGGCCAGCCGCCTCTCCCAAATTTCGATAACCGGAGCCAAAATCGGCATCTCTCTGATCCATCCGGCATAGCAGTCAGCCCACTTCTGGAGGTGTTCCACCAGATGATCGAGCACCGCCGGCACCAGATCGTACTGCGCGGCCGCCCGCAGCAAATTGATCAGGGTTTGCTCACGACTGCCAAAACCGCGAGGTAGTTCGATGGTGCGGGCCAATCCTTCGATCATCTCTCGGGTTAAAAACCACCCGCTATGCGAAGGGGTTAACAAAAATCCGGCAATCTCTCGCAGACCGGTGGCCTGGTCATTCAGCAACTCAGCGGCCAGGGAAAGGGGCATGCGCTCTGGCAAATCAATCCCATCTCCCAGGTGATCAGCGATCAAATCAAACGTTAAACGGCCGATTTGCCGGTAAAATGCATCGCGCTGCAACGAAAGGGCGGCTAAAAACGGCCAAATCCAGGGAGCGACGCCCTGATTTAATAAAATTCGCTGATGGTGCCGCATCTGATGAGCCACTTTCTCCAAACCGTCTTCCCGGGCATCCGCTTCAGCCCCACATAGAAAGGCCAGTCCCCCCAGAAAAACAGCAAGATGATCGCCTCCCGGCTCGGTGCGCGGCACACCCAATCGCTCCAAAAGACGCACAGCCGCATCTGCAGCGTCTCCCCCAACCATGCCTCCTTCCTCCAAAAATACGGCCGCATGGGGAAAAAGATTCATCCCAAACAGGTTGTAATGGGCCGCCGCCGCCTCATCCAGGTCAGGTGGATCACCCACCCAAAAGCCGGTCTGGGCAACCACCGGCCACGTCTCGGCCGTGATTCCCTGCACAATCATCATCCGCAGAAATTGATATCCGCTGGCGCGGCTGAGAGCTAAGGAGTGGGGGGTCATAGAAAAGGGGGATGGGGATTTTGGCAATTGACTATTGGTTATTGGTATATTGGTTTATTAGTGTATTGGTATATGGCGGCTTCATGCTTCGCAGAAGCTCATAATAACCAATAACCAATAACTAATACACTAATATACTAATACACCTCTATCCTTCTTCATCCGGCAGCTGATACGCTTCTCTTACCGGTTTTAGCGGCCGTTTGAGCCAGTATGGTCGGCGTTCGCCGTTGGGGCTGATTTGTGATGCCGGCCGGGTTAGATCAACCCACTGTCGATAAACTTCCATCGACCGGTTGGTATCGACCCACACGTCGCCGTGATTTTCACCCGCCTCCGCCTTGCGCACGTTGACCGCCTTCTGCAGCCAGCAGTGGGCCCCGCTGAGCGGATCCGGATGGACGGCATGGGTCAGATTTTGGTGAACGCCCACGTCTTTCCACCAAACCCGGCTGGTGTCGGGATCAAACGTCTGCCACGGCCGGGCGTTTTCAATAATGTTGAGCGTATGGTGTCCCTGATCGTTTCCACCCAAAGCCACCAGAGAAGACATGCCGGATCCGATGCCCGCGTTATCTTGCAGCCGCCAGCGGCCGAGATGATGGCTCATGGCGATGACCCCAGGCTTGATCCCTTCCGTAACCCACACGCGATCGATAAAGTAGCCGATTTCCGTTTCCACCCGAATGAGGTCACCGGTTTGGACACCGAGCCTTTGGGCGTCGGACGGATGCATCCACACCGGATTTTTATGGCTGATCTCGTAGAGCCATTTGGCGTTGGCGCTGCGGGTGTGAATCAGCGTCGGTAATCGAAAATTTGGCAGGAGCAGCATCTCGCCCCGGTTTCGATCGATGTGATCCTGATGAACGTGGCTCTTGAGCGGCCAGGGAATGGTGTACTCTTTTTCAGGCCATCCCCATTCGTGGAGGGTCGGGCTAAAAAATTCGAGCTTGCGGCTGGGGGTACCAAAGCCGGTCCGGGCCACCCCATCGACATCCAGGCCCACCGGCTTGCCGTCCTGGAATATAACCCGGTGTGAGGTGGTGGGTGGAGGGTGCTGGGTGATGGGTGATGGGTGGTGGGTGCTGGATTCACTCTCTGACCTCTGGTCACTGGTCTCCAGTCTGATGTCTGTAGTCTGTGGTCTGTGGTCTGTCCTCTCTATCTCTTTCTCATACGGCTTATAATTATTCCGCTTTACTTCAAACGCCCCATACTTCCGCATGTAAGCCAGGGGAGTCAACCCCTCCGCTGCGGCCGCTTCCGGCAAACCCGGCACGCTGTTTTCAAAGATCCAGCCATAATATTCGTCGATGGTGATGATTTCTCCCGGCCGGTATGGGCTTTCAAACCACTGCCGAATCCCCAGAGAGCCATCCGGATCCATGCGCGCCGACAGTTCGATCCACCATTCGTTTTCTTCCCACACTTCCCCTGGATTGGCTTCAAAGGTGTGGGTAATCTGGTGCCCCAGCTTTTCCATCGCCACGCGGCGTACCGGCTGGCGAAAGGCGATCCACTGGCCGGAGTGGGTTTCCTGACTCATCAGGTCGTGCCGCTCACCGGCATGCCCCATCGGCAGCACGTAGTCGGCAAACCAGGCCGATTCATTCCAGGTAGGCGTCAGGGCCACGTGACACTTCATTTTCTCTTCATCGAGCAGGGCTTTGAGCCACATAAAGCCATCGGGGTTGATCCACATCGGGTTGTAAACCCGGGTGAAATAGACGTCGATCTCCCCGCGATCTTCCTCTAAGAAATGGGGCAGTAAAAAGCTCATTTCATAATGGGCAAATGGCCATTCATCCGGCAGGTGCAGTTCATTCCAGGCGTTAAACGGCTCGGGGGTTTTGAACGGTTTGGGGACAAACTTGCTCCAGCTGTTGGCGTTGGTCCCTCCCTTAGTGCCCACGCTGCCGGTCAGCACGTTGAGAAAATAGAGGCAGCGGGCTACCTGCCAACCGCCGAGATTGCCAATGCTGGCGCTGCGCCAGGTATGGCTGGCCAGCCGCCCTTCACAGTTGGCCACGTATTCGGCCGCCTCGCGAATGCGTTCAAGCGGAATCTGAGCTTCGGCCGCGGCCATTTCAAAGGTAAATTCAGAATAGAGAGATTTTAAGACCCGATCAAATAGGGAATAGGTGGCAGGGGTTGGGGATTGGATAGGAAGGGCGGCGGCAATTTCCGTTTTTAATTGATCATTGTCAATTGACAATTGATTATTGACAATCGCCTCCAATGTTTCTTCCCAATTGACCCACTTCCGCACAAAATCTTTGTCGTACAGATCATTTTGAATGAGGTAGTTGGCGATAGAAAGCAGCACCGCGCTTTCGCTTCCCGGCCAGGTCGGCAGCCAGACGTCGCTCATGCTGGCGGTATTGCTCAGGCGGGGATCAAAGGTAATAATTTTGGCCCCATCCATCTTGCCTTCGATGATGCGCTGGGCGTGGGGATTAAAGTAGTGGCCGGTTTCCAGATGGCTGGAGATGAGCATGATGACGCGGGCATGGGCGTGATCGGGGCTCGGCCGATCAAACGCGCCCCACAGGTAATAACCGAGGCGTGCCCCGGACGAGCAGATATTGGTGTGGCTGTTGTGTCCATCCACTCCCCAGGCGGAGATACAGCGGTTGGTGTACCCATCTTCTCCCGGCCGCCCCACATGGTACATAATACCGTCTCGCCGCTTCTGACGGGATTCCCGCATCTTCTCTGAAATTTCACTCAGCGCTTCTTCCCAGGTAATGCGCTTCCACTTCCCTTCACCCCGCTTACCCACCCGTTTTAGGGGGAAAAGAATGCGCTCCGGATCATACACCTGATTGTGGGTGGCCGGCCCTTTGGCGCAGTTCCGGCCGCGGCTGCCGGGATGAACCGGATTGCCCTCAAATTTTTTGATTTCCAGGGTTTCTTTGTCAACGTAAGCCAGCAGGCCACAGGCGCTTTCGCAGTTAAAGCACACGGTCGGCACCAGCATGTAGCGGCGGGCCACCTTTTGAGGCCACTTTTTCCCGTCCCATTCGGTCCAATCATCCCAATATTCTACCGGTGGGTATTGGGACATCCGGCCGTCAGGATGCTCAACAGCAAGCATTTTTACATCATCTGGATTGGCTGCCGCAAATTCCGGCAGGCCCCGGCCGGCAGCGTTGGTTGGGGCCGGAGGCTCCGAAGCGGTCACCCCGGCCGATCCGAGGTGGAGCATCGTGTTAAGGAAGTTGAAGAGAGAGGATTTGGACATAATCTAACTTAATAATTGGTATATTGGTGTATTAGTTTATTGGTATATTGGTGTGTGCAGCTCTAATCTAGGAAATATACCTCTATACTAATAAGCCATTTTTTAAGAATTCGGGATCTCCTGCGGAGCCATCACAAACGCATATTCATAAAAATACAGGCCGGCAGCTGTGGCCAAACCGGCCGTGGCCAGAAACACTGTTCCGATGACGGCCGGGGCGAACCAGGAGAGAATCAGCAAACCGGCCGGAAGGACATGTCCCAGAGCGATGCTGCCCCACCAAAAATGATTTTTATAGGTGCCGTGGCTGATGTCGTGGGCGGCACGAGCTGCCACTTCGCTGGCATGGGGGATTGAAAATTCCCCAATGAGCGTCACAAAAAGATCAACCAGCAAGGCTACAAAAAAGAGGATTGAAGTGACGCGGGTCATTTCAACCGGCATATCGATAAAGGCGTTTACGAGAAGCAGCGTACCGGACCCCACCATCAACGCTTGAACGACCAGATGAAATGGGAGTAAAGGACTCTGCCACAAATCCCGTCCTTCAGCCTGAGCAAAGAGAAAGGCGGTATAAACGGCCGCGCCGACGGCAAACGGCAGCCCTAACCCGAAATATAGACCTTGAACCAGCGGGCTGCTGTAGGAGAATAAATAGCCTCCTAATTCAAAGAGCCACCACAAACCGGTTATGGTGGAAAATCCGATCAAAAGGACCGCGCCGCGCGTCAGCCAGCTTCGCCACTGGGGACGAAGCAAAATGAGAAGAAAGCGCTGCGGCTGCTCGAGATCGTAAACGAGAAGGGCGGTGGTCAAACCGATAAACAACAGGGATAAAAATCCACCAACCAAAGCGGTTAACCCGTCAAAGGGAAACCAGTTCAAACCCCACCCCAGGGCCATCACCATAAATAATCCGGCGCCAATCCCTTTGGTAACCAGATAAGCGGGGACCGGCCAGTGCCAGGGCACCTTATGCTGCTGATTGTAGCCAACCTGCACCATGTGTTCCGCCATGCGGCCGTCGCCAAATTGAATCGGTCCGTTCCACGGCTGTCCCTGCGGCTGTGGCTGACGCAACGGCGTGCCGTTGGAATGGGTAACGACCGCTTCAGCAGGGCGGCTGTGTGTTTGACCGTTGTGTCGGACCTGGACATCGTGCAGGGGAATCACATCGGCCCACATAAAGGTCTCGGGCGCGCGCTCGGTGGCTGTGGGGTGCATCACCACATCACTGCCTTCGATATAGAAGAGCTTGGGAGCGGTCCCCTGCTCCGGCTTGCGCACGGTGACATCCTGTGTAGCCAGGAGCTGGCTGATTTCGCTGTGGGGATCGTTGATGTCCCCGGCAATGATGGCGTGTTCCGGGCAGACCACCACACAGGCCGGTTCCAGACCGATATCGGTTCGATGCGCACAGTAATGGCATTTGGCGGCCGTGTTTGATTCGGGATCGATATAAATGGCGTCGTATGGACACGCCTGCATACACGCTTTACAGCCGATACACACGGAGGGATCAAACTCGACAATCCCATCGGCCCGCTGATACATCGCTTCGGTGGGGCAGATTCGAGCACAGGGCGGATTGGCGCAGTGATTGCAGCGGGTCACCTGAAAATGGCGTCGGGCGTGGGGGTAAACACCGGTCTCGACATATTTTACCCACGTGCGGCTAACGCCGAGGGGCACTTCATTTTCAGATTTACAGGCTACAGAACAGGCGTGACAGCCTATACATTTTCGATTATCGATGACAAAGCCGTAATTTTTCTCGGCTGCGAGCGCTGTTTCCCCTGCAGCATAGGTTTGGGACATAGGGGGTTGGGGTCTCCTTAGCAATTAGCAATTAGCAATTAGCAATTAGCAATTAGCAATTAGCAATTAGCAATTAGCAATTAGCAATTAGCAATTAGCAATTAGCAATTAGCAATTAGCAAT